>ENA-OOZG01000523-OOZG01000523.1-human-gut-metagenome-genome-assembly--contig:-NODE-523-length-31926-cov-12.052461_pt1 | contig 31926 bp, 19 predicted proteins | sample MGYA00241706_ERZ501384 | MGnify/ENA primary metagenome ERZ501384 (study PRJEB25962, sample SAMEA2042742) | human gut metagenome | biome: human gut; feature: human-associated habitat; material: faeces...
TCGAGAAAGGAGGGAATCGGACGAATTTCCCCGTAAAGATATGTAAATAGAGATTGGAGATTAGAGGTCAGAGATTAGAGCGAGACAAGTAACGATGTGTAGGGACGCTCGAGAGTGTCTAGCGGGAGGGCGTCCGTTGGCTGTTAGCTGTTGGCCGTTGGCTCTTGGCTGTTGACTAGAATTACTAGAGTCACTAGTAGCACTAGAGTCTCTAGTGTCACTAGCCCTCTAACTTCTAATCTCTGATCTCTAACTTCTAATCTCTAACTACTAGCTACTTTTTCGTATCTTTGAGCTACCTATCATTCTGACACCTTACAGCGTATGTCTGACACCACAGCATTTACCCCCGAAGACCTCAGCTACCTCGCTGAGCGGGGCATCTCCGACAGCGAAGCCGAGCGACAGCTCAAGCTACTCGTCGAGGGGACGCCCTACCTTGTTATCGTTGACTCGGCCAAGATCGAGCGAGGCATCGTGCGCCTAGCAACGGACGAGATGGTTCAGTACCTTGACCTGTGGCACGACTACCTGCAGAAGCCGGAGGCCGACGTCATCAAGTTTGTCCCAGCCTCGGGAGCGGCTAGTCGTATGTTTAAGGCACTCTATGGGCTCCCCAAGGAGCAGCAGATCTCGCACGATGACCTAACACCCGAGCAGCAGACGTTTGTGGATCATCTAGAGTCTTTTGCCTTCTATGAGAAGCTGAGCGAGACCTGCCTGCGCAACAATTGGCGCACCATGAGCAAGTTGGTCGAGAGCGAGCAGTACGGCACCATCATCGACAACCTCCTCGACACGCACGGCATGAGCTACGGCTCGCTACCCAAGGGGATGCTCCTCTTTCACGACTACCCCAATGGTACCAAGCGCACCCCTATCGAAGAGCACATGGTCGAGGGCGCACTCTATGCGCAAGACATCCACGGACGTGTACGAATCCACTTCACCGTATCGCCAGAGCATCTAGAGGCTTTTCGCTCTCTCGTGGATAGACGCATCCAGAGCTTCGAGGATCTCTTCGGCTGTCGCTACCAGGTGACCTATAGTGTCCAGGAGTCTAGCACCGACACGATCGCTCTAGATATAGAGCGCGGCACGCCCTTCCGTCGTGCTGATGGCACGTTGCTCCTCCGCCCCGGTGGGCACGGCACGCTCATAGGCAATCTTGGTCGGCTGGACGCTTCCGTCGTTTTCATAAAAAACATTGACAACGTCACGCCCGACCATCTGAAGAGCAATACGGTACTCTACAAAAAGCTCCTCGGTGGCATCCTCCTCGCAGTACGTGACCGCATCTTCGGCTATCTACAGCAGCTCAAGCGCGCGAAGGTGAGCAAGGCTCTGACGGAGGAGATCTTAACCTTCCTCGATGAGACGCTCTGCATACGGATCCCGCACGCCGAGCTACTCAGCGAGGAGGAGCTGATACCTAAGCTGATGAGCAAGCTCAATCGCCCGATACGAGTCTGCGGTATGGTGCGCAACGAGGGCGAGCCTGGCGGTGGTCCCTACCTAGTACGCGAAGCCGACGGCACCACCTCGCTACAGATCCTAGAAAGCGTACAGGTGGACAAGAACAACCCCGAGGCACTTGAGATGATGCGCGAGGGAACCCACTTCAACCCGGTCGACCTCTGCTGCTACATACGAGACTACGAGGGCAACCCCTTTGACCTGCACAAGTATGTCAATCCGCAGACAGCATTCATCAGTGAGAAGAGCGTCGAGGGGCGTCCGCTCAAAGCGCTGGAGCACCCAGGACTTTGGAATGGAGCTATGCACGACTGGAATACGATCTTCGTCGAGGTGCCGAGCGATACCTTTACCCCTGTCAAGACGGTCCTAGACCTGCTCCGCCCGGAGCATCAGCCGCTAGCAGACTAGACCCAAACCCATAGATTCAAAGAATAAACAATCATATATATGACAACAAACAATCCTACCAATCAGCGTATCGAGGCGCTCCGCCAAGCGATGCGCACGCATCATATAGATGCTTACATCATACCTAGTGGCGATGCTCATCTGAGCGAGTACACCCCCGAGCGGTGGAAGTCGCGCACCTGGATCAGTGGCTTCACCGGCTCTGCCGGCACGGCTCTCGTGACGCTAGACAAAGCCTTCATGTGGACCGACTCACGCTACTACCTACAGGCGACCAACGAGCTGCAAGGTAGCGAGATGACGCTACAACGTGGCGACGACCCAGACACCCCTACCATCGAGCAGTATCTTGCTGCACACCTGAGCGAGGGAGCCGTCGTCGGTGTCGATGGCGCCTGCTACTCCATGGCCGAGTACGCACCGCTTGCCCAGTCGCTAGCTAATCACGGCATCAAGCTGGTCTCCCAGTACGACCTCATCGAGGAGGTCTGGAGCGACAGACCTGGTGTGCCAACCAATACGTTCTACCTACAGGATGTCAAGTTCTCAGGCGAGCGCACCCGTAATCGTCTGCAGCGCATCCGCGAGGCTTACCAGAGCTATGGCGCCGAGGCGGTCGCTATCACAATGGTCGATGAGCTCTGCTGGAGCTTTAACATCAGGGGCAACGATGTCTCCTACAATCCCGTCGGCATCGCCTTCGGCTTTATCGACAATAAGCAGGCTTATCTCTTTGCACTGCCCGAGAAGACGGTCCCCGAGCTACGCCAGATACTCAATGGCGAGGGCGTAGAGGTTTGCGACTACGATACCTTCTATGACTTCCTCAGCAAGCTGCCAGCTAACCTCAAGGTGATGGTCGACCCCAAGCGCACTTCACAGCGTGTCCGTGAGGAGCTGGGCGATCGTCCCGTCATCACAGGCGACTCAGTCATATCGCATCTCAAGTCGATCAAGAACGAGGCGGAGATCGCTGGCATCCACCGTGCTATGCACCGTGACGGTGTCGCCCTGACTCGCTTCTTCATCTGGCTCGAGCAGGCCTTGAAAAAGGGCGAGCATGTCGACGAGTACACGGCTGGCGAGACGCTCCAGCAGTTCCGTGCGAAGCAAGAGTTTTACGTCAGCGACAGCTTTGGCGTCATCTGTGGCTACAAGGGGCATGGTGCTATCGTACACTACTCCGCCACACCCGAGAGTGCCTACAAGCTGGAGCCCGAAGGGATGCTCCTACTAGACAGCGGTGGACAGTACATCGACGGCACGACAGACATCACCCGCACGATCGCTCTCGGCCCTGTCACCGACCAGCAGCGCACAGACTTCACGCTAGTCCTCAAGGGACACATAGCGATCGCTACGGCACGCTTCCCCAAGGGTACTCGCGGTAACCAGCTAGACATACTAGCTCGCAAGGCGCTTTGGGATAGAGGTCTCTCCTATGGCCACGGCACAGGACATGGTGTCGGTGTCTTTATGAATGTACACGAGGGTCCGCAAAATATCCGCACGGACAATAATCCGACCCCGATGCATCTGCACACTTTCACCAGCAATGAGCCTGGCCTCTATCGTGCGGACCAGTATGGTATACGCATCGAGAATCTGATTCTAACGGTCGAGAAGGAGCAGACCGAGTTCGGCACCTTCTACGGCTTTGAGACTATGACGCTCTGCTACCTAGACAATGCGCTCGTAGACAAGTCCCTCCTGACTGACAAGGAGATAGCTTGGTACAACGACTATCAGGAGCATGTCTACCAGGAGCTCTCTCCCCTACTCACCCCTGAGGAGGCTGAGTGGCTACGCAACAAGACCCTACCCCTCTAATCGGTATGGCATACGAATATCCAGCAGGAAGCCTTATCCCCGTGCGGGGCTTTACGCCTCAGCTCGGGGAGGGCACCTTCGTCGCCGAGGGTGCACGCATCATCGGTGATGTGGTGATGGGTGCAGGGTGCAGCGTATGGTTCAACGCCGTCGTACGTGGCGATGTCAATAGCATCCACATTGGCGACCATGTCAACATCCAGGACGGCTGCACGCTCCACACGCTCCACGGGCGCTCCGTATGCGAGGTGGGCGACTACGCCTCACTGGGTCACAACGTGATCCTGCACGGTGCCAAGGTGGGTGCCTATGCACTCATCGGCATGGGTGCCGTCGTCATGGACAACGCAGTGGTCGGTGAGGGCGCTATCGTAGCAGCTGGGGCGGTCGTCCTAGCCAATACGATCATCCCGCCCTACACAATGTACGCTGGCACGCCCGCTAAGTATATCAAGGACGTGCCTCCCGAGCAGAGCCAGTCGCTCAATAAACGCACGGCACACGACTACGGCATGTATGCCGACTGGTTTATGAATCCTGAGAAATACTCTGAGGGTTCGCACGAATAGAATTTACCTTTCAACATATACCCCTTTATGAAGTTTTTTATCGATACAGCCAACCTCGATGATATCCGCACAGCCGAAGCGCTCGGTGTCCTCGATGGCGTCACAACAAACCCCTCACTGATGGCTAAGGAAGGCATCGCTGGCGATGCTGCCTGCCGTGAGCACTACCTCAAGATCTGCAATATCGTAGACGGAGACGTCAGTGCCGAGGTGCTCAGCACCACCTACGAGAAGATGCTCCCCGAGGCTCGCGAGCTAGCTGCCCTACACAAGAACATCGTGGTCAAGGTACCTTGCACCGAAGACGGTATCAAGACCATCTGCCAGCTCACCAAGGAGGGCATACGGACCAACTGTACGCTCATCTTCAACCTCGGTCAGGCTGTCCTAGCTGCTAAGGCGGGGGCGACCTACGTCTCTCCCTTTGTGGGTCGTCTCGACGACATCAGCTCGGATGGTGTCTCGCTCATAGCCGACATCGTAGAGACCTTCGAGACCTACGGCTTTAATACGCAGGTCCTAGCCGCTAGCATCCGTCACACGCAGCATATCATCGACTGCATGCGCGTCGGTGCTGACGTAGCCACCTGCCCGCTCAAGGCTATCCTCGGACTGCTCAAGCACCCGCTCACCGATAGCGGTCTCGCAGCCTTCATCGCCGACCAAGAGCGCGTCGCCAAGCAAGGCAAGTAAATAGAGACTGTTGCAAAAGTCAACAGTCTCAAATAGATCATCGCTGTAACTACCGGACGCACCGATTGGACTCAGACCATCGGTGCGTCCGTTGTTTGTTGGCTGTTGGCCGTTAGCTGTTGGCTAGAGTTATCGGAGTTATCGGAGTGATCTGAGCCATCGGAGCTATCGGAGCCATCTAACTTCTAACTTCTAACCTCTAACTTCTAATCTCTAACCCTTGTAGAGCCTCATTTGGAGGGTTGGGAGGCGATTTTGTAACTTTGCAGATGAAAGCTTTCCCCTAAGTCACCGTTAGACGATATATCTACTATGGAAAATCTTTGGAATAGTATCCTAGCCGACTTCGCACACTTCACACTGTCGAGCTTCTTCGCCACCTTTATGATCCTCTTTGTCTCTATAGACATCATCGGAGCTATCCCGATCGCGTTGAGTCTCAAGGAGAAGGGTAAAGTCTTTCACCCCAGCAAGGTAGCCATCATCTCGTGCCTTATGTTCATCGCCTTCCTCTTCATCGGAGAGCCGCTACTAGGCTTCTTTGGGGTGGATGTCTCGTCCTTTGCTGTGGCGGGTTCGATCGTCCTCTTCGTGCTAGCTGTCGAGATGATCTTCGGCATACAGGTCTTTCAAGACGATGATCCCTCGGGCAATGCCGATATCGTGCCGCTCGTCTTCCCGCTCTTTGCGGGTGCTGCCTCCTTTACAGCGATCCTGACGATGAAGTCCTCTGGGACGGCGACCTCGACGCTTTTCGTCGCTATCCTCCTCAACGTCGTCTGTATCTACCTCATGCTACGGACGGTGTCGCTACTAGAGAAGTGGCTTGGTAAGGGCGGGATCTACATCCTACGTAAGTTCTTTGGCGTCATCCTGCTAGCCATCTCGGTACGCTTCTTTATGGAGAACCTCATGATCATCCTCGAGCCTTTCTTTGACAAGTAAAGAGACCAACAGATATCAAGCGTAGAGGCTCGCCCCAATTGGGACGAGCCTCTGTTTTTATAAACTGCTATGAACAGTCTACGTTCCCCTATGCTATTGGAGACTGTTGCAACAGTCTCTATTGAAGCATGAGTCCTCTTAAGGAATGAGACACTTGACCGACTCAGCCGGCGTAGCGACGATGTAAAGTCCCTCCGTGAGGGCGACTAGCGGTATGTCGCATAGTCCCTCGGCGTCAGACTGAGCCTGCAGCAGTAGCTGACCCGTCATATCATAGAGCGCGATCGGGGTGTCTGCTGTAGCTGTGATGTGCAGCATGTCTAGAGCCACGCTCACCCGCAGAGACGCTTCAGTCGCAGGTACGGGGAGAGGCTCATTTGCTATTGGGAAGCCAATAGGTGCCCCATTGTCGCCACGAGTGCCTCCTAGGTAGTCGCTCATCTCCCAGCCCTGTGCGTGAGCAAGGTAAAGAAGCTCCTTCTGGAATGCGTTGTCAGCACTCTCTCCCTGACTATTAAGCCAAAGGATCGTCGCCCGCTCCTCCTCAAGACGCTTGGGCAGGCTAGCAATGATCTTCTTACCCGCCTCGACGGTCAACTTATTGCCGTAACAAGAGAGCAGGCTCAGTAGCGGCATACCACTCAGCTGGATCTCTGTAAGCTGATTATTGTGTAGCCTGAGCGTCTCGAGGTGTGGCAGGTCAGTCAGCTGGATAGAGGCTGGCTGATAGTCGTGTAGCTCCAGGTCGTGTAGGTAGTGAGCCTTGGTTAGTTCTATACCCTTAATAGTGGCTCCGCTGATGATCAGTCTGTACACATCGCCACGTAGGATTAGCTCTGTGCCCTCTAGGGTGTAGGTGACAGGCTCCTTTGAGTTGCTGATAGGCTTGGTCGTGCCAGTAGACTCGATCAGGCCTAGCCCCCAAAGGGTGAGCTGTATGGTGCTACCCGCCTTGTCAAAGGTGAGCTTGATCACCCCCTCGCCCATATCTGGAGCATCAGAACCGCGGTAGTCAAGCCCCTTGCCAAAGTCGGCAAAGTCTGCATAGTCCACCACACGCCAATACTTACCTAACGCCTGATCCACAAGGGCTTTGGGGCATACATTGCCCTCTAGAGTACTGGGTGTATTGACCACCTTAAAGAGTCCTCTCGTCATCCCCGTACGATCGGGCAACTTGTCAACGATCAGAGCCATCTGCGGCTCTTTGATCTGATTGTCGTAGACATCCAGCTGGCGCAGTGGGGCGTTGGTCGGAAGTGTTATGTCTGCGATGCGATTGTTGTTGCATAGTAGCTCCTCTAGATGAGTCTGTATGGAGAGATCGAGGGAGCTGATATTGTTGTAAAAGAGGTGTAGCCTCTTAAGCTCTTTCTGTGCCGATAGATCTATCTGCGAGAGATTGTTGTGTCCCATCTGCAGGGAGATGAGCTTAGGATTGTTGCTTAGGTCGATAGAGGATATCTGCAGGTCACCACAGCTAAGCTCTTCGAGTAGTGGGCAGTGTGACACGTCGAGACCCTTAAAGGGGTTCTTGCTACAGCTCAGCACGCGTAGCTGCTTACTGTGTGAGAGATCTAGACTCGTGAGCTTGGCATAAGCGCAGGAGAGCTCCTCGAGTAGAGGATACTTAGCTAGATCAAGGCTCTGCACCTTGGTGCCGTAGATGTCTAGAAAGAGCAAGTTAGGGTGCTCTCCCAGCGTCAGCGTCTCAAGGACTGAGCAGTTGGATGCAGAGAGTCGCTCCAGTGAAGCTAGGTGCGCTACATCTAGCGCAGTGATCTCGTTGTCACCACATGCCAGAGAGCGCAGAGCTCCGTTTTGCGTTAAGTCTAGCGAGCGAATCTTGTTTTTCGCCACATCTAGCTGCTGTAGCTTCGTACACTTGCTCAGATCTACTGCTGAGGGGTAGTAGTTGTCCGAGTAGTCTAGTATCTCTAGGTCAGGGCATCGGTCCAGGCTTAGGCTCTTGACGTAGTTGCCCTTGAGGCGTAGCTCCTTGAGGGGCGATGCAGTAGGTATGTCGAGACGCTCCAGCTGGTTGTAGGTACAGTCGAGACGCTGGAGCGCCTTGGAGTAAGCGATGTTTAGCTCGGTGAGGTTGTTATTGTCACAGCGTAGCTCCGCCAGCTCTTTAGCCTGACGTATGTCCAGTGCTGAGAGCTTTTGGTGTGAGAGTGTGATCGCTGTGATGGCTCCTGAGAGCTTCACCTCAGTGCTCTCAATGGTGTAGCTGTGTGCCTGACCATCCGCGAGGATAGCCCCAGATAGCCCTTGGGCCGTTACTGCGCCATCGGCAGAGATGGTGAGTGTGATCGTCGATCCTACAGGCAGAGCCGTGGTAAATAGGATACGAGAAGCCGCATAGCTCTGTAAAGAGCATAGGGCGAGGCCCATGAGCATAGTCATGAGTCCTCGCCTTACGATAGAGTGAAGCATCATCTGCTGATTACTTAGTGTGTTATGACCACCTTGTCAGTCTGTGTGCTGTCAGATGAGATGGTGCGAACGATGTATAGTCCGTCAGGTAGCTCAGAGACGCCCATATCGATGCGCTGGCAAGGAGCTGTGCGGTAGTCACGGAGTAGCTGACCCGTGGTGTCGTATACCTGAAGCCCCTCAAGGGCTGCGCCCTCAGCAGTGATCGTGCCGTAAGCGTACTGTACCGTTGTGGTGCCTCTGTCTACTAGCTCCTGAAGGTGAAGTGGAGAAGCCTCAAAGACGTAGATAAAGTCGAAGGTGTGCTTAGGATCTCCATTGGATAGTAGCCAGTGCTCGGCCTTCGTGCAGTAACCCTCTAGGTCATAGCTAAACTCGCCGAAGCCACCGTTTTCCTCTGTGATAGGGAGCATAGGCCAGAAGACCTTAGTTGTAGCCTTGTCGTCGTACTGATAGCGTAGCTCGAAGAAGGGATTAGGCTTACCCTTCTCAGGATCGGTCTCACCCTGATCGTACGTATAGTTCATCGCCTTGACGCTAGACATCAGTCCCTGCTCATCCCATGTGTACTGCTCACCCTTTAGGTAGAGCCAGTTACTCTGTGTAGAAGTATACTTGACCTCTGACTTCTGTCCCTTATCGTTATAGCTGTAGAAGATCTTGCCTGTGGGGGTCGAGACTGTGGGGTGATCTGTATCTGCTCCCGTAGCCTCGCCAAAATGCTCCTCGATGAGCTGTCCCTCGTCGTTGTAGATGTAGTCATTCATCACCTGAGCGCTGATCTCTGCCCAGTAGTCTATCTGACCATCGGGGCGGTAACCGATCTTAGTGTCAGCCATATCATTATCGAAGAGCTTCATCTGGCGTCTTACTATACGCCCCTGATCATCGTAAGTATAGTGCGTATGCATACTGGACTCACCATTGTCATAGGCTAGCGTGATGTCAATGTCTGAGATACGTCCCGTCTCATCATATCGTATATCGTGGCGAGAGGTGACAACTCCGTTGCCCTTCATAGCGGTACGAGATACCCACTTCTTGTTTTCGTCATAGCCGTAGGTGTAGATAGGAGCCGTAGCGACCGTAGGCGCAACCTTCGTCAGGTAGTACTCGTAAGCTGATACTGAGCCACCCTTCGCAAAGGTAGCCGTGAGCTTGCTATCCCCAAAGAGCTGGAACTCTAGATCCTCTAGGATATCATCGTCATTGTGCTTGAGCTCCTTTAGCTCGTAGCCAGCCTCAGGGGTAGCGACCACCTTGTAGGTCTCACCTTGTGGCATATAGGGCCAGTCCTCCTTGTCATAGCCCTCTAGAGCTATCGTCCCATGTTCGGTCTCTTCGATGGTAACCTTAGCATACTCGAAGATAGCTGTAGGCTCCGCATACTCATCCTCATTCTTGCTAAATAGTGCCCACCCCTTGCGTCTAGCTACACTAGCAGCCTTAGGTGACCAAACGTTGCCCTCCTGATATGTGACCTTGGTGCCAAGAGCAAAGATCTTGTAGGCAGGTGACATCGCATTGTAGTCAGCACCATGATCTGCTAGATCCTCTACAAGAGCTAGTGTCGTCTCTGCGGGGAGTGCACAGAGGTGCAGGCTCAGGAGCTTCAGGTTCGGGCAATTGGCTGCGGACACCTTGGTAAGCTTCTTACAGCGCTCTAGGTAGACCTGAACAAGTCCAGCATGACCTGATAGATCCATCTCCTCTATCTGAGACTCCTGTAGGTAGATGTACTGCAGCTTGTCTGACTTAGGGAGCTTTACCGTAGCAAGCTTAAGACAAGAGCTGGCCGTAAGGTCCTCTAGAGCGACACAGTCTGAGAGATCTAGCGCAGTGACCTCTGCCTGCATACAGTCTAGTGTGGTGAGCTGGCTCATCCCCTTTAGGTTAAGCTCCTTCACAGGGTTGCGAGCTACATTGAGGCTCTTCAGATTGACTAGACCCGTTATGTCTAGATCAGAGACACCACTATTTTGTAGCTCCACCTCCTCGAGTGCTGTACACCCTGCCAGGGTGACACGCTGCAACTTCATATTGGCGTTGCCTGCGAGTTTCTTTAGCCCTGTACAGCCCGTTAGGTCTAGTGCGGGTAGGGAGCTGTAGGCACAGCTTAGCTCTTTAAGAGAGGTGACATTCTTAGCCTGTAGATCTGTCAAGCTACTGTTCTTGACGCTAAGCTTTTCGATCGTCTTTGAGCTGGTGATGTCTATGGCTGAGAGTACGCTGACATACTCGCATTTCATTGAGGTGACTGCTCCATGGATCTTAATCTCCAGCCCCGTGGGTGTGTAGGAAGTTCGGTCGGCTGCATAAGCCTCCGAAAGCCCCTCGAAGGTTATCTCACCCTCACCCTGTATACTTAGTGAGAGTGGCATAGGATCATCGTCATCGTTGGTGGGAAGCTCTGTAAGCTTCAAGGTAATGACATTTTCTCCAGTAGCTTCTTGAGCTGATAGTGGCGCATGAATAGCCATCCCGAGGAGTGCTAGTAGCGCAGCAATAAGTAGTCGGTGGTTCATTGTTTTTTGAGTTTATGTTGGTTATGAATATGAGCTATTTTAGTACAAAACAGATTAGACTCGGTACGACTTCGAACCTATTGCGAGCAAAGGTAGTAATTATTTATTTAGTACGCAATAGCAATAGTTTAGTATAAAATAGATCTATTCGGAACTATTCTCTCAAACTTCCTGAGCTTCTTTGGCGGTTGGACGTTGGCTATTGGCTAGACTCACTAGCTGCACTAGTGCTACTAGAGGCACTAGCCACACTAGCACTCCGATCCCTCCAATCCACTCCGATCTCTAATCTCTAACCTCTAACCTCTAATCACACCCCCCTCTCTGAAAAGATAAGAGGCACCAGTACTTAGTACCAGTGCCTCTAACTACTAACCTTTAATCAACAGCCAACCGCTTGATTAGCTTTTAGCCATTAGTTAACCAACAGCTAATAGCCAGCCGCCAACCGCTATCTCACGACGAGCGTCGCACGGCGTGCGACACCGTCCGTGCCGATCGCCTCGACAACGTAGCTACCTGACGAGAGGAGGATACGCTCGCTGTACTCCGTCAGTCCAGGTAGCGACTGCGTGTAGACCGTGATACCATCACCCTGTACAAGCCGTAAGGACGACATCTCCGCTGTCGTGCGGACAGTCAGCATACCCTCGCTGTACTGCGCCTGTAGCTCGGCCGTAGACTCAGCCATCGGAGCGACCGATGTAAAGTCGCCGTCCACACGTAGCTCGAGACGACCCTCGGCATCATCGGGGAAGAGCTTGATCTGGCAACTCTTACCACCCGTCAGGTCATGCTCCAGACCGCTCTTGTGGTCTATCAGACGAGCCGTCACAACGTGTCCCATCACACTACCGGCTAGCGAGAGCGTCACGTCGATCGGTTCGGAGACCTGTGTGGCTAGCTCGTAGTGACCCGTAGCCGCATCGTCAGCATATAGATCCTTATAGGGACCACCTGCGGGATCAATGATTGCAATCGAGGGATAGCGACTCTCAGTGCTCATCAGGAGCTTATTGACCGAGCCAAACTCATCGCCATAGGAGACCAGCGCACGATCCTTGCCGAGGCGACTCTGTAGCGTCAGCGATAGGTAGCGTGCTGTCTCCCCTGTCGCGTCACCGCTCGTACCACGTAGACTGCTAGTGCTCTGTGGATGTTGCTTAGCGTAGGAGTCGAGAGCGGTCGTTGGGAAGACCAACTTCGCCCCAGGAGCGACATTGGGTTTAAGCTTGACCACAAATGCTTCGAGCTGATTAATCATCTTATTCTCGGCTGTAGCTCGGTGGTAGGTCAAGATAAACCCATCTAGCTTCAGTGGATCATAGCCTTTCACCTTAACCTGGCTCAAGAATCTCACATAAGGCTCTATAACCTCTTTATTAGCATCTAGGAAAGGAGCTATCTGTAGCGGTGCCATAAATGGATTGCCCACCATCACTTCCTGACCAGCAGCGGTAGCACTCACCGCCATCGTGTAACCCTCGGTACCGTCAGCGAGCTTAGCGATGCGCTGCGTCGCGGGGTCCTCAAAGATAAAGCGGTAAGCCATCTTGCTGCGCTGAGCATAGGAGTAGTAACCACGGAAGCGCTGAGCCTTGCCGTCGAAATATTGGAAGCGACTCTGCCCCTTGCTCGCATCATAGGTGTGATGGTAGAAGGACTGGGCTATGTCTGGCCTGTCGAAGTATGGTAGCTCCAAGATACCACAGCGCTGCGTGATGACAGGATCCGTGTTGCCCTTGCGGTTAAAGCCCTTATCATCGGGAGCCACGATCAGAGCGATGCTATTATTATTGCCCGCCATCGAGATAGATTGTAGTGGCGAGGGATCGTTGAAAGCACTAGCGTCAAACTCAGCCGTATCATACACATCATTCTGATCGATTCCAGGCACCGCCTTGAAGCCAAGCTGATAGGTGTAGGGCGAGGCACTGAAGCTGTAGTCGCCCGCATAGATATCGTGGAGCGGAGCAGCCAGCAGGTTGAGTTCGTTGCGACCATACAGCCACTCATCGGTATCGAACTCTTGGGTGGTATAGATACGCCTATCACTCACATACTCTGCACCATCCGCTACGCCAAAGTTGTAGCGTACCATAGCCCGTCGGTAGTTGAGCTGCTGGATGTTGAAGACAGATGCTCCCGAGTGGAAGGTGATATCAATACAAGTCGGCTCTCCGTAAAGGTCACGCGAGGTCACCTCCTTAGCGAGGTCAGGCTGTGGAGAAACCGTCCCCTGCGTATCCAATTTAAACTTAGACAGCTGCTCGATATGCACATTGGTACAGTGACTAGGCACCGCCTTGGCTTCGTAAAACTCCCCGTTGTAGAGAAACGCCCAGTTGTCGGGGTTATGCCAGTCATAGTACTCAGAGCCTAAAGTCGTAGTTGTGGTGCCTCCTGGATTGGGCTCAATGGGTTTATCATCTTCGTCTGGACCACTTGGTAACGTACCTGTCCCCTTACCCCTAGGATCTGGCATCCACCAGAGCTCGTCTGGCGAGACAGAGATCGTACCCTTACTCGTATTAGTACCACACCTAGTTCCGTTGACGGTCAGCGTGTAGCTCTCGTAGTGCGCCTTACCATCGACTACCCGAGGAGCGGACACCTTACGGCGGATAGTTCGTCCAGAGTCGGTGTCACCATTGTCAAAGGTCCACTTGTACGCACTGTCCGGCACACCTAGGTTGGTTGCTGTCAGGGTCACTATATCGCCAGGACAGTGAGCACCCTGCGGAGAGACGGTCACCGCAATACCCTCAGAGATGTCCTCGAGCTTGACGGTAAACTTCTCCGTCTGCATATTCGTCTCACCACATAGACTGGTTTTAATCTCCAGCCTGTACTCATTCTTGAGTTCACTACCCGACTCAGCATTAAGATCCCATTTGACCATCAGGTCTTCGGGCAAGTCCTCAATATTTGAGCTCATGATGACCTTGTCCCCATCCTTGAGAACCACGGTGCCAACCTTGTTCGGGATGTTGATGAGCTTAAACGCCATATAGCCCGTCTCCTTAGAGCAGCGATACCCTACGTAGGTAGGACGTGCGTACGAGGGTGTCAGATCTTCCCTTTTTATCGGCACATCAACATCGATGGTTGAGTCATCCCAAGGCCATGCCCACCAAGCATTCCACGAAAAGCCATCCTCACCCCAATCGTCTTGGTCATTGTTTGGATTGTAACCAACAAGAGGTAACTTGTAATAGCCATTACCGACATTCCCTCTCTCCAGCTCTCCTTTGACAAACTGGTTGACACCAACAGAGTCTACCTTGTGACTCCACTTGTTACAATCGTAGTCTATCCACTGCCAACTAGGCAATGGATAGAAGTAGCGGAAGTTAAGAGTGAGCGGGAGGTCTACATTTTTGATAGGGATATAGAACTTCGTATGGTCTAGCTGGTTGCCCTCACGATCATAGGGGTAAAAGTAGAAACGCTTTGACTTGCCCTCAGGAAGGCCTGAGACTAGGAAGACAACGTTGCGAGGCTTACCAGTCTTCTTGTCTATACCATAGTCTAGACGACCATCAGCAAAGGGGTAAACGCGAACCTCATCACAAGAGGCACGATCCACGACTGGGTTAATGAGTTCCGTGAGTTCAGGATTGAAGTCCGGCACATTCATATCCAGATTGATATAGAAGGACTCTCCCGGCTGACAAGGATGCTCAAACTTGAGACGGTAGATGCCACGAGGCATAGGATGCTTCTCCAAATAAGCATCCTTCTCTGGATCCTTAGTAATAACACCTTTAAGAGCACTAGGCTCAGAATAGTTATTTTCGTAAGGGTAGACTACGCGCTCTCCGTTTTTACCTACCTTATAGATAAACCTAAATGGGAAAAAGTACTCAGGATGGCCACCTCCTCCAGGACCTGTGAAGGTGTTGGACATCTTGATCTTCTCTCCTAGTCCTATCATACCACCACCATAAGGGTTTTTAGTATTAGTCGAGTCAGGAGTACGGAAGTAGTAGCTCTCACACGCACGGCGATAATCCTCATACCCCTCTGGAGCCTGAACGAGCGTGATCTCCATACCTGCCATAGCATTGAGAGAGTTTCCTCCAAAGGTGAAGAGATAGGTGTGATAGCCTGGACTCAAATAGGCCATAAGAGAACCGAGATCTATCCTGTTCGACATCGGCTGAGGCAGGTGAGCGTAGAGACTAGAGAAGTCGTAGAGACGATTCTCTGTAGGCTTCTTGTTCGTAGGTGCTAGGATGAGACTAGGCTTAGGCGTAATGGGCTTGCCATAGAGGTCTGTTCCCTCTACCTCGACGTAGTAGCGCTTCGTCGGGTCATACCCAGCAAAAGTGTAGCGCTTGTCTACTAGTGTTGAGATTGATGACCCAAAGTCGTCTGATATGTGTACGGGCTTAGCTCCAGGAGCTGGTTTGCTCTCGCCATCGGCTAGCTCATAATACTTAAATCGTAGTGTACAAAAGTTCCGCCCTTGGAACCATACGATCTGTCCTATCGAACAGTCAGAGGTGTCTTCCGTCTCAAGAATCTGAAAGCGTCCGCCTCCAGACTCTCCTCCACCTACATAGTCTAAGTCCACTCGGACTGGGATAGTGATATAGTCGTTACACCCCTCGTTGGGTCGCTTGATACGTATCAACATGGCTGCAGGAAGAGCCTTTTGCTCTTCAAGCTCTTGAAGTGACATAGACTGAGGTAACTTGTAAGAGAGAACAAGCTGAATACCATCTGGAGACTTACTAACATAAACTTCAGAAGGAGATCCCTTCTGGTCACTCCAAAGTAGAGAGCTGGCATCTAGAGTTCCATTCTTGAGCTTCTCATACTCTAGCTGGGTGACAATAGCCACCTCGTAGTTCTTAACAAAGGTAGAGGGGAAGGAGTCCGCATACTCAGGGAAGTATGCCTCTGAATCTCCTTGATAGCCCCTATTCATCTCCTTAAATAGCTCGCGTAGCCCTAGCTTATCTTTATTAAAGTTCGCACTAAGCTCAACAATGTTTCCTGAGCAGCTTCTACCGCTCATCTTTTTAATGTCAAAGGGGATCTTGAAATCCGATGGCACCGTAGGCAGGTTGGTCGTAGGACCATAGACGGCGAACGACTTGGCAGTAGTCTCTCGACAGTCACTCTCTAAAGAGTATTCGTAAGTGCCTTGTGGCAGCGCCCCGCTATACTCAAAGTGGTAGAGGGTTGTATCACCCTTGACCTCCTGCTTAGTGGGTTGTATCGTCCTAGCACCTGTAAAGTCATCGGGAGCCTGCTTAATATTCAAGACGGGAGGTCTCTGCGTACCTCCTCGCGCTATGATATGAAAGCTACCGTAAGGTCTACAAGGCAACCTATAAGCATCAAACTTCACCTGGGTCTCCTCCAGCGCTACATACTTGTTTTCAACCTCTACTTTCACAAAGTCTTGAAGCGTGGTCTCAATGACAGGGTGATTGACTTCCTTCTTAGGAGTAATCCTAATAAATATCTTATAGTCTGCTCGTCCTGGCAACTGCTCTAAGCGAAGAGCTCCTTTCACGCCCGGAGCCTCCTTGTAACCCTTGGTGTAGCTGTTACCCGTCTTATCCTTGACATCGTACTCTACCTTTTCTATCTGAGAAATATCTAGAGCAGTCCTTCCGAAAGCGGCTAGTAGACTGATCTCCATCGTACCCTCATTCTGACAATATGAGGGGGTCGTCACTATTTCAAACTGGTAGTTCCAATCTTTATCTGCACCTTGAAATGTCTTCTGCGCGGAGAGCGCAGAGATTGACAGAAGGAGGAGAAGGAGGGAGAGGGTGATGTATCTATATCGTTTCATAGCGTATGAGACATAGGGTGGATAAAGGGTATCTGCGTCAAGGCACGACTACTCAAAGTCTTGCTGCGTGATCTTGATCTGGTACCAGGTATTGCGGATGACGGAGTAGGTACTCACACCCGCATTGTTTGCTGCGAGCTGACCGGTCTTTTCCGTGGTGCGGTCGTCAAATTTGTCTTTGAGTGGATGCCTGCCAACCTGATAGCCAGTGCGGTGCTTGGGGTCCCACTCATTGACCTGGAAGGTGAGCCTGAGCTGCATCGCAGCTAGTTGGTCGGGCATTAGCCCCGCATCGGCACTCGCCGGACGGATGAACTCAGGTACGTAGATTGTCGTATAGTAGTCGGACAAACTCAGCTCGCCGATAGCGTGACCGGCGCTTGCCGTGCTAATCATATTGCGCTGCACCTTGTTCTTGTCTCGCTCTATGTAGTAGCAGTCCTGTCCGCCCTGAGGAGCCCGATAGTAGTTGGAGCTGATAGGATTGTAGAGCGAGGTGGTCCACTGGTTCTCGTCGTAGTAACGCGAGGCGAAGAGGGCGAAGTAGCGTGGCACATTGTACAGTGCCATCTCAAAGTCCTCTATATAGTCTAGCACAAGCACCTGATCCGAGGTCGGGTCGCCCAGCACGCTGTTGGCAATCATGTCGGGCATCGTGATGTCGATACGTGCTAAGACACGCGTCAGACGTACGGGATGTCGCTCCGTCGGTGTGGCTAGGAATCGGTAGGGGTCCGGCTTGGTACCCTTTCCGAGCATCTGCTTGATGGCATCGATGCTGACATTGGGACAGATAGCGGTCATCGGGATGAGGTCGTCCTCACCGCTACCACCCTCCGCTAAGCTGGGGAGAAACTCCGGCTGCCAGGGGATCTGCGTCAACCCGGGAAGCGTGTAGAGCTGCCCGCGCTCGGTGACGCCCTGCAGGGCTGTCGTCAGGTTGTAAGTTTTCGAAGCCTCATTGGCAACGAAGTAGAAGTCAAAGCTCTTTACACTCCCCGGGATGAGAACTGGATGGCTCCAAGGCGTGCCACTGGTTACTGGCTGTGTATAGCCTCCTAATATCTGGTTAACTAGACACGCACCTGTAGCGTGGTCGAAGATGAGGACACGCACAGACTTGACCTTATTCTCTGCAGCGGTGAGCTTCTTCTGTAGCTCAGGTAGAGGCACCTCTCCCTGACGGAAGGTGGACTGCGGCACCACGCTCATCGAGAGGTAGAAGTCTCCGCCCTCCACTTCGGGGGGACAGGCGGAGGGATCCTCATACACACAGCTGGTCAGACCAGCCAGTAGGAGCATCGTGGAGAGCAGCCACGCAAGGACCGTGCGGGAGCCTCCTTGTATGCTATATAGATTGCATTTCGTCATGGCTTTGTAGCTCGAGAGGTTAGACACATTATATATTATGGTCTTGCTCACGGATGAGCCAGCCATTGATCCATACGTTCACCGCTAGGAAAGTCTCCTGTGTCACGGGGCGACCATCGAAGGCGAAGATGATAGCGTAGCGATCCTCACGATCGAGGAACTCTTGGTCGGAGAGCTTGTTGTTTGCGTGGAACTTCGTCTGTAGCAGTAGCGACAGCAGATTCACGTTGAGTAGTGTGTTGCCCGTAGGGCGCTCGGTGATGATGAGTCGCTGATCTTGGTTGGTCAGCAGGCGGAGCGTGTTCAGCTCGACAGCGATACCGCCCGTCCCCTTGACCTGCTCAGCATAGTACGGAGTGTAGGTGAGGACGTCGTCGGTGAGTACTTCGCCAGCACCGTTGTAGCGACCGTTGGGAGCGGTGATGCGGAAGTCGTAGTTGTCGAGCTTGATGTTGGACTTGCCACCCTCCGAGAGGTCCTGCATGACGAGGCGAATCTTGTTGGTCCACTTAGCCATCGGCACAACGATAAGCCGGCTGCCATCGCCCAGCACCTGAACCTCCTTGGAGACGCCATAGAGTAGTGGCGGCAGCTCGGCAGCGATCCGCTTGTCCTCAGCTCTCGAGATTTGCACGAACAGATCTTGCATGGTCGAGGAGCCAGCCTGTAGCTTGCTCTGCTCATAGAGAGTACCCATCCGGTGGCCACAGAGTGCCATGATGGAGTAGTTGCCCGGGGCAAGCTGTAGCTCGAAGTTCTGCTGCTCCGCATAAGGTGCAGCCGCATCGATCATCTCCGTGACAAAGCGTCCCGCCTCGTCGAAGATGTAGAGATGCACATCCTCGGCCTCGCGATGCCAGCGGTCTACGTACTGCATATTGTAGTCGTAGCGCAGCTGCACACGGAGGGGGCAGGTGGATAGATCCTCGTAGATGCACTTGTCACAAGAGACAAAGCTCAAGCCTAGGAGGAGCAGGACTCCTATATATAATAGTCTCGATCGGGATAGCGTGTGTGAAACCATAGTGTCAATGTGGGGCTTTAGCCCTCTTTTATGTGAATAGTTCCTATGAGGGGAACATTCAACCCCTCATAGGATAGTATTGCTGTCGATGACGTGTAACCCGCTCAAACGGGTAACCCTTTGTAGGGACGCACGGCTCGTGCGTCCGTTCTCGTTAAATCCTTGACGCTGTAACCTTTGATGCAACGGACGCTCAGACCGAGCGTCCCTACAAATCGTTACACGTCTCGAGCGTCCCTACAAATCGTTACACGTCTCGCAGTTCGACAAGCAAAGTGTACTCAGGGATTATAGAGAGATATCCTGTGTACGAACGATCCAAGGATTGATCGTGATGTCGAATGAGACGAAGACCTTCGTTGGGTCGTCATCCTTCTCGTCATCCTTCTCGTTGACTACATCAGGCTCACCTGGCTGAGAAATCTTTGAGATGTTGATCTTGTAGATGTTGTTACGTACTACACCGTAACGACCGTAGCCCATATCCTTGCTAGACTGGCTGTCGTTGAAGTGACGGATTAGGTTCGTCTGATAGTAGCAAGCTCCATCCTTGTAAGCCTTGATATTCTCAAACGTACCAGAAGCAGCAACGTCACCCTGAGCATCAACATTCATGCTAGCAAGAGCAGCCTTGAGGGCAGCCTTAAAGCCTGCAGGTGTTTTGTCAATCTCAGTCTTGGTGTTAGTATTGTCCTCGATGATTCTCTTATACGCAAGCATCTTATCCTTTGTAAAGGTGAAGCCCATATAGCTGTACCATGTCTCACCCTCGGTGAAGGTGATGCCATCATGCTCGTTAGGAGTCCAGGTACCACTGAGAACGAATGAGGTCGTACCCTGGTGCTTCTGCATAGGAGCGTCCATCGTGTTCTCGAGGCAATACTGACCATTAGCATCATCGTAGCCAAAGGTTCCAGTTAGAACAGGTTTGCCCTCTAGGTAGGTGAAGTCTGCAGCGTTGAACTCACCAGCTAGGAAGTTAGGATCCTGAGCGTAGCGGTTGAAGCGTGTGCTACCATCCTTAACAGCCTCTGCGACGAAGTTATCCTTAGACTCCATAACCTGAGCGAGCTGACGATAGATGAAAGTCTTCTTGTTTGTAACGTTGAGCTGCCACTTGATGTTGGTCAGCTTACCATTCTCAAATGTAGGAGTACCACCTACGAATACCTTAGCGAGGATACGATCTACGTTTACTTTGATAGGAGCACCCGCAGCTTCAGCCTCAGCCTCGGTAGCCTTCATAGCTGAAGCAGCGACCTTGACAAGACCCTGCTCGTTAGACATCATAATGCCATTAGCTGATAGCTTAGTAGCATCAGACGTGATAGCAGCCTGGGCATCCTTGAGGTACTTACCCTCTGCAGTAGCTGCGATAACCTCAGTTGTTGGGTTGATGATGGCGAGCATCTGGTAGTCCTGGCTTACGACTGCCTTAGCCTTTGTGGTAAAGTTAGCCGTTGTAGCTGTACCAGCGATGTCACCCGTGGGAGCTGCGCTACCCGTACCTGTGATGTTGTAAGTGAGGGCATACTTAACGATGCCAGAGGTCTCGTCGAAGAGTACGACGCGGACTCCCTTGATAGCCTGCTCGTCAGTGGTACCTACGTAGGTATCGCCAGCGTTCTTGTCTGCTACACCAGCTCTTGTGCCGCCCTGTGGGAGGTTGAAAGTAAAGGAGATGAAAGCATCAGCCTTCTCCTGATCATTGGGTTGGTTCTTGTCGTTCTTGCAGCTTGCGAAGAGCAGCACTGCGGCGACAGCCAACGTTGCATAAATAAACTTCTTCATAGTTGAATTGGTTTGATTAGTTGATTATATAGTGAATATCTTACGGGGGCAAAGTTACAACACAATTCCCATTGGTGATTTACCATTTTTAGTATTTCATTTGACAATTTCGGTATTTAACAGATTGGAGGGTAGAGATCGGAGTGGATCTGAGCTATCGGAGTGATACGTCGCCCTGGGAGCTTCCACCGTAGGGGCGGACCTGTGTGTCCGCCCGTCCTCACTTGAGCGCAGTCTATTCTGCGGGCGGACACGCAGGTCCGCCCCTACACAAGCTACGTCAGCACAACAATTCCACTCATCAAACGCTGTAACCCCGTTCTCCGTAGGGACTACACGTATCGCTGTAGTACAACGAGACTGTTGCAAAAGTCAACAGTCACACAACGTGAGATTTGCGCGCAAAGCAAGGGGGGCGACACCTAGACTCATTGGTCTAAGTGCCGCCCCCTTTATTAAGGTTCGTTTGCTGACCCTACTGAGCGGGATCAGTCACCGTGACTAGTACTTGATCTCCTCGTCTTGACTCATCTCGTGACGGGTGATCTTCTTGCGGTCGATGGCACGCCAAGCGTAGAAGATGTATGCCAGAACAAACGGAATCAGTAGCGAGACGATGCTCATAGCCTTCAGCGTGTAGGGGCTGGAGCTACTGTTTTGGATCGTCAGCGAACTATTGATGTCTGCTATCGAGGGGTAGTAAGCGGTATTGTTGTACCCGAGGATGAGGAGCAAGCTCAGGACAGCGAGGACGACGCCGACACCTTCGAGCCAGATGCCCTTGCGGAAGCCTTTCTTGACCAGCGTGAGGATTACGCCCGCCAGCACGAGTACCACGCCCACGAGGAAGACGACGAGGATTACGGGCATGGCGAGGAAGTTGTGCAGATACTTGTACTGTACTAGGCTGACGGCACCTGTGGCGGGGTCGACATCATATCCCTTGGTTACCATGAGGAAGACCACATAAGCGACGAAGAGGACAACGAAGATAGCCGCATTGGGTAGCAGGCTCTTGCGAGCACGCTCGTAGGCGACCTCATCTTCGATATTGTTGATGAAGTATAGGAGTGCCGTAGTGCGTGCGAGGAAGAGGATCGTCACACCGAGTACTACATTCCAGGGGTTGAAGATAGCCTCCAGTCCGTGTAGCTGTAGCCCCGTGAGGGGGTCTGGCTGCCAGACGGAGATGGTCTGCATCGAGGCTCCGAGGTCGTAGATAGCACTCTTGTCCACGATGAAGTTACCGCCCGTGAAGAGCGTCGAGACCGCAGCTCCTAGGAGTACCGGCGCCAAAACACCGTTGATAAAGAGGAAGGTCTGGAAGGTCTTCTTGCCCCATACGTTGCCATGCTTAGACTGATACTCGTACGAGACAGCCTGTATGACGAAGGTCAAGCAGATCAAGATCCATACCCAGTAAGCTCCACCGAAGCTGGTCGAGTAAAAGAGCGGGAAGGAAGCAAAGAAGGCACCTCCGAAGGTGACCAGCGTCGTGAGGGTAAACTCCCACTTACGACCCGTCGAATTGACGAGCATGCGCTGCAACGGCTCGTCACGACGTGCTGCAAAGATAAAGGTCTGTCCGCCCTGCACAAAGAGCAGGAAGACAAGCAGGGCTCCCAGCAGTGAGACTAGAAACCACCAGTATTGCTGTAGAAATGCGTAGTCCATTATGATAGTGTGTCTATGGGGTTAGTGATTACTTACTCTCACGCTTGCTAAATAGCTGCTCTACATCATTCAGATGAGACTCAGGGCCATGCTTGATCGCTTTGACCATGATGCTCACCTCTGCGATGAGGAGGATCGTAAAGAGTACGGCAAAGATGATGAACGTAGTCATCACGTTGGCGGGTGCGAGCTTAGAGACAGCTGCATTCAGCGGGAGCATATCCTGGATAGCCCATGGCTGACGACCCATCTCGGCGACGACCCATCCGGCCTGACTGGCGATCCACGCTAGCGGGATGCAGATGACCGTGATGATATGTAGCCAGCGATAACGAGCAAACTCCTCAGCACTCTTCTTACGCTGCAAGATCCAGATGAGGAGGAGAACAAGAATAAAGAGGAAGCCACAACCGACCATGATACGGAAGGCGTAGTACATGAGCGGTACATTGGGCACGAGGTCTGCCTTGTCCTGGACATAGCCATAGCCAAAGTGGTCGAAGTTCTCCTGTATGATTGCATTCTGACGCTCCATCTCGGCAGCGTCACCGGCCTTCTGCGCTTCGCCATAAGCAGCGAGCGCCTCAATAGCGATCTTGCCTCGACGCATACGCTCATCAGCAGAGAGTGCTTGGTTGCCATTCTGATCATAGTAACCACCCTCTAGGATGTTGTTGATACCAGGCACGTAGCCATCTGTTGTGCGTGTACCCAGCATAGAGAGCATAGAAGGCATCTTCATGTTGAAGACAAATGGATCTTGTTTCTCCTCAGCGAGTGGTGTAAGCTTGTCACAGTCGAGCAGACCGATAGCACTGAGTCCTAGCCCCTTGCCGTCAGCAGTCTTACCTTCGGGGGTGCTTTCGCCAGCATCGTAGAGTGCCTCCATAGCAGCGAGCTTCATAGGCTGACGCTGAGCCACGTTGTAGCCAGAGGTATCTCCCGTGAAGACGGTGAGCAAAGCTGCGATGAGTCCGAAGGGCGCGATGATACGACTATTGGCCAGTGCAAACTCCTTGTGCTTGCCACGAAGGATGTAGATGGCGCAGATACCCAGCGCAAAGACAGAGCCGAGCACCCAAGAGGAGATGGTCGTATGCCAGAACTTATTGACCGCTGTGCTAGAGAATGCCACAGCCCAGAAGTCGGCCATCTCACTACGTACGGTAGCGGGGTTGAAGGCCATACCGACAGGGTCTTGCATCCAAGCATTAGCAACAAGAATCCAGACAGCCGAGATGGTCGCACCGATGACAGTCAGCCAGGTAGAGGCTAGGTGAAAGCCTCGGCTCACCTTGTTCCACCCGAAGAACATGACAGCGATGAAGGTCGCCTCCATAAAGAAGGCGAGGATACCCTCGATAGCTAGTGGAGCACCAAAGATATCCCCCACGAGCCAGCTATAGTTAGACCAGTTGGTACCGAACTCAAACTCGAGGATCAGTCCCGTGGCGACGCCAATGGCAAAGTTGATACCAAAGAGCTTCTGCCAAAACATCGCCCAACGCTTCCACTCGGGGCGATTGGTGCGATAGTACTTAGTCTCGGCTATCGACATGATCACACCCAGTCCGAGTGTGAGCGGCACAAAGAGCCAGTGATAGCATGCGGTCAGAGCAAATTGCAATCTAGACCAGAGGAGTAAAGCATCTACATTCATTATGCTATATAGTTAAGTTAGTGATTATCGTGATGGAGTGTATCGATGACGGGTGCCGTAAGCTGATGCTGCACGAACTCGATCTGCGCCTCCCGGTCTCCCTGCTCCGCAATAACCCGCGGGAAGAAGATAGGACGCAAGATGGCAAACATGATAAAAAGCTTGATGGCTACAATAATCCACAGCAGACGGCTCGTGCGGCTTTGACTCCGCAGTCCGTCACGATAAAGGTCGTAAAACCAACGAAGCACCCCACGGGACTTACGCGCTGTTCCTGTAGATTCTGTATCCATACTCATTGATACTATCTGATATTTGCGACAAATGTAGTGTTTCTACACTAAAGAAGAGGCCTGTTGGCGGAATATGTCATAAGAAAGAACGATTTTGTCAAGTCAACCACGTCTTCCCCTCCCTATCGCGAGGATAGACTCGGGGATAATCTGGTGTAGCCAGTCGATCACCTCGCCATCGGTCGCCTCCTCGGCAAGTGCTACGATGATGGTGTCGTACCCGGCCACGCTACCGAGCGTGAGCGACGACAAGGAGCTGTCGAGGATGGTCGCTATAGACTGCGCAAAGCCGGGCTCTGTGCGGATCACCAGCATCTGCCCCGAGAGGGCATACGAGCGAAAGCCGACCGTCGGAGAGATTAGTCCCGTGGGCTGCGTCGTGACAGCGTCAGCCTGCGGCATCAGAGGGAGCTGATAGCACGACTTGAAGGAGCCGGGGCGCACCCCTTTGGTAGCACCCAACTCAGAGAGATAGGTCGAGAGCGTCCCCTGCGTGATGGAGATGTTACGACCTCGCAATAGCTCGAGGAGCATCGCTTGGTCTGTTACTTCGTGGGTCCTCAGCAGGTCGGCGATGACACCGAGCCGCTGACTCTTCGTTTGCTTACTCATACTACTCCAATTCTTCTATTTCTTGTCAAGATTGCGGCTCTTCGTCAGCCTCTGTGCCATCATTGTAAAACTGTGCGCCTGATGCCACATCCGTAATAACCTGTCTGAAGATCTCTCCTTTGCTCCAGCTCCACTTGAAAGGCCCTACTCGGTAGTCTGTCAGCTGCTCTCCTGATGGACTAAAGAAGGCACTAGCCTCTCCCTTGAATATGGTAAAGCCAGCACCATTATAGCAAGCCTCACAATTGTCTATCGGGAAGTCTGTAAGGCTTTGACCTGTCGCTCGATTAACTACAAATAGCTCTTCGCCTCTTGCGACTAGACTCCAAGGGGTACTGGGTCGTCCCAGCATAAGGAGCTTGTACTGAGGAAACCGCTGCTCAAACTCTTCAACCAGCGCAAAGCACTCTTTGAACGAGTCGTGATACTTCGGCGCATACTTAGCTCTTTCAGCCTTTCCTCCGAACATGCTGATGTCAAACTCATGAACCTTAGCATCCTCTTCATCCGCCCCGAATGCCAACCAAGAAGCGAAGCTTCGATCCTTGAGTTCTACGAGGTAACTATTCCACGAGTGATACTCATCGCAGACCCATCCCTCCGTAAAACCAAATATTCTAGTCGCATCAAAGGAGTCGTTGCGAGGCCATAAGTAGGGGTAGCCATGCCTGTCAAACGCCATAGGCCAGAAGTAATCATTGTATCTAGCATTGATCCAAATATCCCAGAAGCCTTGCTCCATACGACAAGTTGCATTAAGCAAGGGTATGTCAAAGCTATACTCAGGATACTCATCCTCTAGATCTTCATACTCACCCCAATCGTCCGAGTCCGAGTTATGAACAGAGATCTTAGAGACAAACTGCTTCCGACCTCCGAAGTAACTGATGACTCTATCTATAGTTTGGTTAAACACCTCGAGAGCTAGCTTATTGTCATCTATGTTGTAGCACTCGTTCGGTAGTATTAAGCTTAAATCAACACTCATATGCTTCTAGACTTGTAATAATTTCTCTTGCTGCACCTGTTCTCGGCAATAGTCATGTCGCTGCAATCTTTCTGTCAACACACGTACCAAAAGATTCGCTCACCAAATCTATGTTCCAGTTCCTCTCTAGTGGACTGATTAAGATTATCGCACCCATATAAAGCTCCTTGTCCCATGGAGGTGACAGAGTCAGGAATTGTCAACGAGGTAAGACTAAAGCACCAAGATAATGTCCAATCTCTAATGGAGGTGACAGAGTTGGGAATCGTCAACGAGGTAAGACTCTCGCAACGCCCAAAAGCGAAGTCTCCAATGGCAGTAACAGAGTCGGGGATCGTCAACGAAGGAAGGACACGACACATAAAGAAAGCTCTATCTCCAATGGTTGTGACCGACTCTGGAAGTGTCAATGAAGTAAGACTTCTGCACCAAGAAAATGCTTCAGATCCAATGTGAGTGACAGCGTTAGGGATCGTCAACGAAGTGAGCCCCCTACACCAAGAGAACGCTTTATCACCAATGGCCTTTAGCGAGTTCGGCATTGTCAATGAGGTGAGTTTTACGCATCTTTTAAATGCTCCATTTCCAATGGAAGTGACGGTGTCTGGTATGCAGTACGACGTTTGGGTAGAGCAATAGGCTATGAGGCGCTTCTTATCTGCTGTAAATAGGACATTGTCTACCAAGAGAAAGTGTGGAGATTGATTATCCAACTGAAGGTTTAGCCCAACAAAAGGATTACCAACAATCGTTGTGACAGAGTTGGAAATCGTCAACGATGTAAGACTCTTACATTTTCCGAATGCATTATCCCCAATAGAAGTAACGGATTCAGGAATTGTGAACTTCGCAAGATGATAGCATTCTAATAATGCACACTCTCCGATGGTGGTGACAGAGTCGGGCATCGTCAGCGAGGTAAGACGAGAACAGCTAGAGAAAGCCCAGTCACAGATTGTCGTAACAGTATCTGGTATCGTATAGGAGACTAGATTTCTAGGGGCACTTAGTAGGCGCTTGCGGTCAGGACTGAACATGACGCCATACTCATCGGTGTAGGCTTCGGCGAGGTCTTCGTCTGTGACTTCGGTGGAGAGTGGCACGACGACGGGCTTCTCGGGGCGGGTCGTGGAGAAGAGTTGGAAGGAGGTGGAGGCAAGGCTTTGCTCTGCGTGCGCTAAGACGAAGAGCCCCACAAGTTTGCAGAGATCCTTGTCCCCGACGAGCTTCCAGATCGCTTGCATCACCTTGCTCTGTGCTAAGTCGCGGTAATCGTTGGCACTGAAGAGGAGACGGTCAGGAGCACCGTACTGGTCGAGCAACTGCGAGTCTAAGGCGATGGCTCGTAGCGAGAGCGCAATGGAGGCTAGCGCAAAGTCATCGATCGTAGCGTCAAACAGCTCAGGGGTGCGAAGCGGATGACGAAACTCCTCCGTGCCTAGCGTTGGCGAACTTTCACCCTGCATACTGGGTACAAACATACCATCATAGTCAATCAGCGTGAGCGTACCCGTGTCGGAGACCATAATATTGTCCGGCTTCACATCGCCATGGGCAAAGGGCTGACTGCGCAGGTAGGCTGCTAGTCGGCAAAAGCGGTAGCAGAGCATCTCCATAGCGTACGAGTCCCTATAATGCTCACGAATGTACAGCTCCATCGTACTCCCCTCGACCCAATCCATCAGCAGTACAGGGAACTCCGACTCGCTACTCACACTGCTATCTACAAAGAGCTCACGCTCGTAGTAGCGCATCGAGGTGAAGTAGGTCGTGCCAGCCACCTCCAGCTCCTCCTCGATCTTGCGATAAGCCTCTGCACGTTCCTCCTGCTCCTCGGTAAAGCATTTGAGCGCATAAAGCTGCCCCGTGTGAGGATCGCGCATCTTAAAGACCACGGCAAAGGCTCCGCTACTGCGGTACGGCTCCCCATGCTCGTCCTGCACCACCTCTAGATGCTTCAACTGGTCTAGATTTTCACTCGCATGCGTGATCGCACTGACATACTCCGACAATAATGGGTACTGCATCTCTTTAGATTATCTCTCTACATGACACCTTCAATCGTTGCGCAAAGCAAAGAGGAAGGAGGTACATCCTACTGAAACGCAATAGCAGTCGTCCCTCCCCGCCCTCGCCTCACAAAGGTAACACATTTAGCCTATAAGGGGGGGGGTACAATGAATGTCTTTCCGTCTTGCGTTTTATACCCACAATAATCGCCCCAGGATACTCCTGCAGCAGCTTTTCCTGCTTCCTGCGCCTGTTCGCTACAATAATCACATCGCTGTAATTCGTTAGTCAACACACGTGACAAAAGATTCGTTCACCAAATCTATTTCTTAGCTCTTCTCTAGTGGACTGATTAAGATTTTTGCATCCATACAAAGCTCCTTCTCCCATAGAGGTGACAGAGTCAGGAATCGTCAAAGAGGTAAGACTAGAACAACTCCGGAATGCATTGACTCCAATGGAGGTGACAGAGTTGGGAATGGTCAGCGAGGTAAGATTAGTGCAACAATTAAATGCACTATTCCCAATGGAGGTGACAGAGTTGGGAATTGTCAACGAGGTAAGACTCAAGCACCAAGAAAATGCTTCTCTTCCAATGGATGTGACAGAGTTGGGAATAGTCAGCGTGGTAAGGCTCTCGCAACTTGAGAATGCGCTGTCTCCAATGGAGGTGACAGAATTGGGAATGCTATAAGAAGTTTGGCTGGAACAGTAGGCTATAAGTTGACTCTTATCAGCTGTAAAGAGGACATTGTCCTCCACATAAAAGTGTGGAGATCTATTATCTAACTGAAGAGTTAGCCCTCTAAATGGATTAGATCCAACTGTTGTAATAGAGTTAGGAATTGTCAACGAAGTGAGACTAGAGCATTCATAGAATGCACTATCTCCAATGGAGGTGACAGAGTTGGGAATAGTCAGAGATGTAAGACTAGAGCATTCCGAAAATGCGTTGTCGCCAATTGTAGTGACTGAATCTGGTATCGTCAACGAGGTAAGACTAAAGCACTTCCAGAACGTTTCTTTTCCAACAGAGATGACAGAGTTTGAAATTGTCAGCTTCGTAAGATTAGAGCAACTTGAGAACGCACTATCTCCAATATAAGTAACTGAGTCAGGAATCGTCAATTCTTTAAGGCTAGAGCAAATGCGAAATGCTGAATTTCCTATGGATGTGACAGAGTTAGGTATTGTCAACTCTACAAGTGCCATACAATTGTAGAATGCCATATTACCAATGCTAGTAATAGAATCAGGAATCGTTATTGAGATAAGACTGGACGAATTCCAAAATGCGTAATTCCCAATGATGGTAACAGAGTCTGGAATGGTTAGCATGGTTAGGTTAGAACATCTAAAGAACGCTCTATCACAGAGGACTGTGACAGTGTCTGGTATCGTGTAGGAGACTAGATCGTCAGGGGCTCTTAGTAAGCGCTTGCGGTCAGGACTGAATTTGACGCCATACTCGTCGATGTAGGCTTCGGCGAGGTCTTCGCCTGTGACTTTGGTGGAGAGTGGCACGACGACGGGCTTCTCGGGGCGGCCTGTGGAGAAGAGCTAGAAGGAGCTGGTGGCGAGACTTTGCTCTGCGTGCGCTAAAACGAAGAGCCCCATAAGTTTGCAGAGATCCTTGTCACTGACGAGTCGCCAGATCGCCTGCATCACCTTGCTCTGTGCTAAGTTGCGGTAGTCGCTGGCACTGAAGAGGAGACGATCGGGAGCACCGTACTGGTCAAGCAACTGCGAGTCTAAGGCGATGGCTCGTAGCGAGAGCGCAATGGAGGCTAGCGCAAAGTCATCGATCGTAGCGTCAAACAGCTCAGGGGTGCGAAGCGGATGACGAAACTCCTCCGTGCCTAGCGTTGGCGAACTTTCACCCTGCATACTGGGTACAAACATACCATCATAGTCAATCAGCGTGAGCGTACCCGTGTCGGAGACCATAATATTGTCCGGCTTCACATCGCCATGGGCAAAGGGCTGACTGCGCAGGTAGGCTGCTAGTCGGCAAAAGCGGTAGCAGAGCATCTCCATAGCGTACGAGTCCCTATAATGCTCACGAATGTACAGCTCCATCGTACTCCCCTCGACCCAATCCATCAGCAGTACAGGGAACTCCGACTCGCTACTCACACTGCTATCTACAAAGAGCTCACGCTCGTAGTAGCGCATCGAGGTGAAGTAGGTCGTGCCAGCCACCTCCAGCTCCTCCTCGATCTTGCGATAAGCCTCTGCACGTTCCTCCTGCTCCTCGGTAAAGCATTTGAGCGCATAAAGCTGCCCCGTGTGAGGATCGCGCATCTTAAAGACCACGGCAAAGGCTCCGCTACTGCGGTACGGCTCCCCATGCTCGTCCTGCACCACCTCTAGATGCTTCAACTGGTCTAGATTTTCACTCGCATGCGTGATCGCACTGACATACTCCGACAATAATGGGTACTGCATCTCTTACTCTATATCTCTCTATGACACCTTCAATCATTGCGCAAAGCAAAGAGGAAGGAGACACATCCTGTTGAAACGCAATAGCAGTCGTCCCTCCCCGCCCTTGCCTCACAAAGGTAACACATTTAGCCTATAAGAGGGGTTGTATACGATACATGCCTTTCCGTCTTGCGTTTTATACCCTCAACAATCGCCCCTGGGTACTCCTGCAGTAGCTTCTCTTGCTTCCTGCGCCTATTCGCTACAATAATCATGTTGCTGTAATTCGTTGGTCACTACCACTCAAAGGTTCGTTTCCCAAATCTATCTTCTAGTTCCTCTCTAGTGGACTGGTTAAGATTTTTGCATCCATACAAAGCGCCTCTTCCTATGGAGGTGACAGAGTCAGGAATCGTCAACGTGGTAAGACGAGAGCAATTCCAGAATGCACAATCTCCAATGGAGGAGACAGAGTTGGGAATCGTTAATGAAGTAAGACTAGTGCAATTATCAAATGCACTGTCTCCAATGGTGGTTACAGAATCGGGAATCGTCAACGAGGTAAGACTGTAGCAATTCCAGAATGCACTATCTCCAATGGCAGTGACAGAGTTAGAAATCGTTAGCGAGGTAAGACTTCTACAGTTCTCGAATGCATTATCACCAATGGATGAGACAGAGGCGGGTATCGTTAACGAGGTAAGACTTCTACAGTTCTCGAATGCACTATCACCAATGGATGAGACAGAGGCGGGTATCGTCAACGAGGTAAGGCTGGAGCAGCCTGAGAATGCATTGTTGCTAATGGAAGTGACAGAGTTGGGAATCGTTAACGAGGTAAGACGAGAGCAACTTAAGAATGCTCTGTCGCCAATGGTGGTAACTGAGTCGGGAATGCAATAAGAAGTTTGGGGAGAGCAGTAGGCTATGAGTTGACTCTTATCAGCTGTAAAGAGTACATTATCCTCTACATAAAAATGTGGAGATCGATTATCTAACTGAAGAATTAGACCACTAAAAGCATTGACTCCGATCGTTGTAACAGATTCGGGAATCGTCAGCGAGGTAAGACTAGAGCAATGCCAGAATGCACTATCTCCAATGGCAGTGACCGAGTTGGGAATTGTCAACGAGGTAAGACTAGAGCAATTCTTAAAAGCCCAGTCTCCAATGGAGGTGACAGAGTTAGGAATCGTCAACGAGATAAGACTAGAACACCAATAAAATGCACTGTCTCCAATGGTGGTAACCAAGTCAGGAATCGTTAACGAAGTAAGACGAGAACACCAAAATGCGCCATCTCCAATGGAGGTGACAGAATTGGGAATGCTATAAGAAGTTTGTCTAGAGCAATAAGCTATGAGGAGTTTTTT
>ENA-OOZG01000528-OOZG01000528.1-human-gut-metagenome-genome-assembly--contig:-NODE-528-length-31842-cov-3.405197_pt1 | contig 31842 bp, 30 predicted proteins | sample MGYA00241706_ERZ501384 | MGnify/ENA primary metagenome ERZ501384 (study PRJEB25962, sample SAMEA2042742) | human gut metagenome | biome: human gut; feature: human-associated habitat; material: faeces...
GCTCTTCACGCTGCTCGGTTCGCCGCTTTCGAATTATCTCGGCGAGATGTTCTATTCTTTCAGCCGTGATGTCAGCATAAATATCTTTCCGTTTTTGCGGCTGTTTGATGTGTTCCCACCGTCGCTCAACTATGCGCCGATCTTTGCTTTCGGACAATCTGTCCTGCCTTATCGGTGGCTGACGGTGCTTTTTTGGTTTATGCTCTCGCTTTTTGTGATAAGTCTGAAAACCGGGGAGAGAAACAGACGTTTTCGGGCGGCTCCGGCCGTTTTTGCCTTGTTCGCGTTTGCTTTTCTCGTTGTGTCGCAGATCCCCGCTTCGCGAGTTGCCGTGGGGAGAGACGACCCTCAATATTCTATGGAATGTGCGGATGAGGATTACTATGACGAAGCATACGGATTTTATTCCGACGATTATGATGCGGACGGCACGAACAAAGAGTGGGCGCGTTTTGAAAAAGAGTTTGATGTGATCGATTACGATCTGGAAATAAAGGTCGGCAATAATCTGCACGTCAGGGCGGTGATAACCGTTGACAAGCCCAATCTTGAAAAGTATGATTTCACACTATATCACGGATATAAAATAAGCTCAGTTCGGGACGGCGGCGGAAACAAGCTTCGCTTTGAACAGAACGGAGATTATTTCACTGTTTTAAATCCGGGGAGAAAGAACCTTGACAAGATAGTGCTTAAATACAGCGGCTTTTCAACGCAATATTATTCCAATCTTCAGGGCTTATTCCTGCCGGGATATTTCCCGTATTATCCGCACAGCGGTTCGCTGCCGGTATATAATATGAAGCAAAGGGAAGTATACCGATTTGTACTTGATGAGCCGATTCGCTTCAAGGTGAAAGTGAACAGCAATCAAACAGTGTATTGCGGACTTGAACAGACAGGAAAGAATGAGTTTGAGGGAAAAACGACAGGATTGACGCTCGTTTCCGGGCTGTATGACTGTTATGAGAAGGACGGGGTGAGAATGGTCTATCCGTATCTTCATTACTACATGGGTCAGAAAAAGATGCTCGATAATTTTGTCGACAAATATCGTGGAACTCAAACTCTGCCAAATGATATTCGGACGGTTATTTTTATTCCTCAAACAGGCAGTTCCGGTAAGTTTACCGGATATTGCCGATTTACCGAATCGCTGGTGACAGATGAAATACTTGATGTTGACTATTCTTTGGCGACGCAGGCAACTGAACCGTGGAGAATGGAGCTGTACGAGAATTATAATTACTATGTAAACGGTGATGCGCAAGCAAAGAGCTTTATGCGTGAGCTTGCGGGAAAAGACTATGCTTCATATAAAAAATTTATCGATTACATAGACCGATTCGGCGAAGAAGAAGCACTCAAGAGAATGTCCGAATATCTCAACAACCCCAATGATAAGCGCACTGCGAGCGAGTTTTACGCCGACGCAGACTGAGGAGGGATTTTTTATGCTATCACTTTATGCGGTGGACAAGAGCTTCGGCCGCAGTAAAATATTGAAATCGATAGATCTGCAGCTCGATAAAAAAACATACGGACTCCTCGGCCCCAACGGCGCGGGCAAGACAACGCTTATGCGCTGCATAACGGGACTCTATCCGCTGAGCGCGGGAAAAATCGAATTTAACGGCAGTGATATTTCAAAGGGCAAAAACTTTCAGAGCCATATAGGCTATCTACCGCAGAAATTCGGTCTTTATAAGGAACTGACCGCCTTTGAAATGATGGAGATGCTCGCAGACCTCAAGGGCATCAGCCGAGAAAAAATCGGCGATGAGGCGAAAAAATATATCAAACTTGTCGGTCTTCAGGACAAGCTCGACAAAAAAGTCAAGACCCTTTCGGGCGGCATGATACGCAGGCTGGGCGTGGCTCAGGCTCTGCTCGGCGAGCCGGATATCATTATCTTCGACGAGCCGACAGCTGGGCTCGACCCGGAAGAGCGCCTGCGCTTCAAGAATATTGTTTCAAAGCTCGAGGGCGAGCGCACGATAATTATCTCCACGCACATTGTCGAGGATGTTGAAAACCTCTGCGACGAGCTGGTGATAATAAACAACGGTACCGTGGCGGCACAGGGCACATGCGCTGAAATAGAAAATGCCGCCGCGGGCAAGGTCTATGAAATCGAGGATTCAAGGCTCGGTGAGCTTTCGGAGCCGTATTTCATTCAGCGCCAGTTTGAGCGCGATTCAAAGCGGATGACCGCCGTACTCTCGGCGCAGGCTCAGCCTACTGCCGCGTCGGTGTCGCCGCGCGTTGAGGACGGATACATATGCATAACAAAAAACATATGAGCGCGGTTTTTATGGCTGTGCGTCTGTCGCTGAAAAATGTGGGTGCGGTGAGGTTTGCTCCGCTCGTGCTCTTCGATGTTCTTTATCCGATACTGCTCTGCTCCATGCGTTTCAACGGCACCGAGCCCGAGATGATAGAGGTTTATCTGCTGCAGATGTCGCAGGTGATATTTCCGTTCTTCTCCGCGTGGGATGTCATTTTTGTGCTCAGGGAGTATAACGAATCCGAGGGCAACGAAGTGCTGTTCGTCAACAAAAGGGTGAGCGCAGGCACTATTTGCGCGGTCATATTCTGCGCGATGCTCCTGAATATTTCAATTATGATGGCAGCGTCGTGCCTGCTCATTCCGGATTTCGTTTTTGAATTTATGCGGATAATCCCCGCCTGTGTGTTCTTCTTCGGAATGTGCGGCTTTATTATCAGCATTTCAAAATCTGCGGCGATAAGCATTCTCGGCGGCGTGCTGTATCTGATAGCAAACTATATATTCTGCATCAACAAAGAAGTGCCTATGTTCTATATGTCGTTCGGGCTTGTCTCGTCCGAACTGGTGCTTCAAAGCTGCCTGCCTCTGCTCGTTTTGGGTATTGCGCTTGCCGTGGCGGGAAATATCATAAGCAAGGAGAGAACGGTCTATAACTGACCGCAAAGTCAATTCAAAATGCCGTGTCCGAGAACGGGTAGACCGCTTTTCGGGCGCGGCAAAAATTTTTTGCAAATTTTTCCTTGACAGAACAGAAATATAATGCTATGCTATATACATAGAACACCGATGTATAGAAACTCTATGATAAAAGGAGGACTTTACATGAATATCCAAAAAGAACTGTCGAAGGGCAGCAGCTCGCTGCTTGTGCTCTCCGTCCTCGGAACAGGGGACATGTACGGCTACCAGATCATCAAGGAGATCGAACAGCGCAGCGAATTTGTGTTCTCGTTCAAGGAGGGCACGCTCTACCCGATACTCCACGGCTTCGAGCAGGAGGGGCTCGTGAAGTCCTATTGGCAGGACGGCGAGCGCGGCAAACGGCGAAAATATTATCACATCACCGACAGAGGGCTGAAAATGCTCAACAAATCGACCGAGGACTGGCATTCGTATTCGAGCGCAGTCGAAAAGGTGATAAGGAGCGGGTTAGCACCCTCGGCGGTCTGAGGTAGAGAAAATGGACAAAAGAATAGAAAGCTACCTCGATTCTGTGATTCCCGAAAAGCTCTCGAAGAGGCGGCAGAAACTTATCCGCGAGGAGCTGCGGGATCATATATCCGACCACATCGATTTTTATACCGAGATCGGCTACAGCGAAGATGAGAGCATCCAAAAAGCACTGGCCGATATGGGCGACGACGGAGGTGTAACCTCAATGGTGAAAAAGGATTTCGAGAAAGTCTACGGCGAAAAAATATGGATGCCGATTTTGGCATTTGTGCTGACGACGCTTGTGATAATGTCCGCGATGTTTGGCGGTGTGTGGATAGTGTCAGGGGATTCCAAGGGCGGTCCGCAAGCGTATGAAGTCTTTCTGAGCTTCGCAATTATACTCGTCATGTCCTTTGCGATGGTGTTTGCATACAGAAAAGGCTTGAAGAAAACACTGCTTGCGATAGGCATACCGAATCTGCTCTTCGGCGCAACTCTGTTCTTCAGCGGATATTCTCAGCCTGCGATATATGCGCTCATCAGTGATATCGGGTTCCTGCTCGAAAAAACAACTCCGCTGATTACATATAAATTTGCGAGCGAGCAAGAACTTGTCAATGAATATATTTCTTTTATAGCGGGTATCGTGCTCGATATCGGGCTCGCGTTGGTGTCGCTTATACTGTTTATAAGGCTACGTAAAAAAGGCACGCCGGAGAAAAAGAGCAAAAAAGGCATTATAATAACGGCGTCCGTCCTGTGCGCGGCGGCGATAGGCTTGACTTTTATGTACACGGGCACGGAGAAGTTTTACAGGAGCTATAAGTATGTAATGAACGGATATAAGTTCGAGACCTCGGACGGGATATGCAAGCAGAGCGAAGCGGCGTTCGAATCTATAGACCTCGGCATGGATTATAATGAGGCGGTGCGGAGACTTCGCGTTCAGGGCTATATGCCGTTTGACGAATACCGCAAAACGCAGAGCAGGGAAATGAGCAAGCGTCTTAAATATTCGCTCGGCGAGCTTGAGCTTACGGTTACAGACGAGGGCTATACCGTGTTTATCAATCCGAACATATTCTATGACGACAACGACATTTACGGGCGAAACGGCAGCAACGGCTTTGTTTATCTCAGAGCCGATTCCGACGGCTGCGTAGAATCCAAGGGAGTCGGAAGCGGAGCCGCCGTCAAGGATAAATACGGCTATGTCCCGGATCATCATTCCGGCGGAAGCGGCGGAAGAAGCTGTTATCAGAATTTCAAAACAGTCCGCGTCGGAGACAGAAAAGACGAGGTCATGAAAAAGCTTGCCGGAGAAAACGGCGATGTGTTCGCAAAATTCGTGACGCTTAAAAACGGTGAAGAGAACGAATACTGCCGCGTGAGCCATGCGGGGAGCTACGGCTCGGATGAAATATATTGCCCGGTCGTTGTGGAAATATGGTTTGAAAACGAAAAACTCAGCGACGCAAAGCTCTATGTCCTTGATGAATTTGTGTATGGTCGGCAGCGGGTATATGAGCTTGAAAAGTAAAAAACTTGTATAAAATATCATACGAATCGGCGGAAATTAAATAAGTCAAAAAGCCTACCCAACATAAAAATTGGGTAGGCTTTTTTCATCGTGGGAAGTATAAAGGCTTTTGCCGGGTGACGCGAAGGCAGAAGTCGATTATCAAAAGTGTCTTGCCGCATTATTACACCGATTTTTTGACCCCTATCCTGACCCTGCCCTTCTTTGTCTGCGTGAACTCTTCGCCGAGAATCGCTCTGCCCTTGCCGCGCAGAACGATTTTGTCTTTTGGGGAGAGGCGGCGGTCGGCTTTCAATACCGGCTCGTCGTTTACCGTCACCGCGCCCGAGGATATAGCCTGAGCCGCCGCCGAACGCGAGAGCGAGAATATCTCGCCCGCTACTGCGTCGAGTCGCGGCGATGCTACGGTGATGCTCGTTTCCTTTATATTTACCTGCGGCGCGCGAACCTCGCCGAGCGGGATTTGTTTAGCCTTGAGTGTAGCGCGTCCCGCGCCCGTCAGATTATCTTCGATATATTTTGCGGCGTTCGGCAGGGCGACTATGTCGCAGCCGTCGGGCTGAACGCAGATGTCTCCGACGCTCTCGCGCGTAAGACCGAGGCCCATAACCGCGCCGAGATAATCCCTGTGGCTTATGTCGGAAAATTTGTCCTTCTCTATTCTCACAGCGCTCAGCGGGCAGCCGTCCGCATAGACTGTGAAAATCTCGTTCGGGTCGTCGCTCTCAATATAGTCGGGGATGCTGAGCATGACAACTCGCTCCGCTCCCTCAAAGCCGCCCCAGAAGATGAATCTGCCCGCAGTCGAGCGGGCGAGAGCGACCGCCGCGGAGAGAGACGCGGAATCGAGAAATTTCGATACCGCCGACGGAATATTTTCTCTTTGAGCCTTTTCGATGTTCTCCGATATATATGCTCTGAGTATGCTGCCTTCCATTTTTGCGCCGCCTTTTTCGCTTTCTCGGCTCATTATACCATAAAAATCACGCGGATAAAAGCGCCTCAAACCCCCTATGTGGAATTCTATGGACAAAATGACCAAAGATCAAATCCACTAAAAGCGAATTAAAAAAATTGTGGGAAATAGATAAAAACAGGTGCTTTTTTACCCGATTATGAAAAAAATCCTTTATTTTACACATTTTTTAGCCCCGTATGTATTGCAATTAAGCGTATAATTGTGTAAAATGTCTATAGCGCAGTTGTCAAAATGTCTAAAACGGCAGAAGTTGAAATCATTCAGAATAGGGGTAGATATTATGTCAAACAGGCTTTTCCAGGGTGTCATCCATCAGATGCGCGACGCTGTTGACAGAACAATCGGCGTTATTGATGAGACCGGCACCATAATCTCCTGCAGTGAGCTCGGCAAAATAGGCGAGGTTATCTCGAACGCTTCGCAGATTTTTGCGGAGGACGGCGACCGCATCGTTAACGGCTGCACTTACCGTTCGTTCGGCTCTCATATGCAGGCCGAGTATGCTGTTTTCATTGACGGCGAAGATGAGCTTGCAGGCAAATATGCGGATATCTGCTGCGTGGCGCTGAGCAACATCAAGCAGTGCTACGACGAGAAATTCGACAGGGGCAACTTCGTCAAGAACGTCATTCTTGACAACATACTTCCCGGCGATATCGCTATCAAGGCGCGCGAACTTCGCTTCAACAGCGACGCAGTCCGCACCGTCCTTCTGATAAGGATTACCGAGCACAACGATTCCGCGGCGTTCGATGTTATCCAGAATCTGTTCCCGGACAAGACCAAGGATTTCGTCATCAACATAAACGAAAACGAGATAGCTCTCGTCAAGGAAGTCCGCAGCAATATCGAGACCAAGGATCTCGAGAAGCTCGCGCGCTCCATTTCCGATTCTCTGACAACTGACCTTTATATCCACGCATATGTCGGCATCGGCACGACCGTCACCGGCGTCAAGGAGCTTGCCCGTTCGTTCAAGGAAGCTCAGATAGCCCTCGAGGTCGGCAAGGTGTTCGACACCGAAAAGACCATAGTCAGCTACGACAATCTCGGCATCGCAAGACTTATCTATCAGCTTCCCACGACCCTGTGCGATATGTTCATGCGCGAGGTGTTCAAGCGCGGCTCGATAGACAGCCTCGATCAGGAGACTCTGTTCACCATTCAGCGTTTCTTCGAGAACAACCTCAATGTTTCCGAGACCTCCCGCAAGCTCTTTGTCCACCGCAACACTCTTGTTTACAGACTCGAGAAGATCAAGAAGCTCACCGGCCTTGACCTGCGCGAGTTCGACGATGCTATCGTCTTCAAGGTGGCTCTTATGGTCAAGAAGTATCTCGATGCGAAGCCTGTCAAATACTGATCTGCGGCGTAATTTAGAATCAGTATAAAGTCAAGCGAGGGGGATACCGCTTTATATAGGAGTGAAAACTGTGATTGAATTCAGAGATGTTTCCAAGACCTACGAGAACGGAACACATGCTCTAAACCATGTCAATATCAAGATAAACAAGGGCGAATTCGTCTTTGTCGTCGGCGCGTCAGGCGCCGGAAAAAGCACCTTCCTCAAGCTCATGATGCGTGAGGAAGTGCCCTCGCATGGAAAAGTTATAATCAAAAATCAAGATCTGAGCACCCTTACCCGCAGCGAAATACCCTATTTTCGCCGCGGGTTGGGCATAGTATTCCAGGATTTTCGCCTGATCCCCAAGATGACCGTGTTCGACAACGTGGCGTTCGCCATGCGTGTCACCGGCTCTAAGGAGAACAAAATTCAAAAGCGCGTCCCGTTCGTGCTCGACATAGTCGGGCTGACGGACAAGATGAATTGCTATCCCACCGAGCTCTCCGGCGGCGAGCAGCAGCGCGTGGCTCTTGCCCGCGCCCTTGCGAATAACGCCGATCTTATCATAGCGGACGAGCCGACGGGCAATGTTGACCCGCATATGAGCCTCGAGATAGTCGATCTGCTCATGCGCCTCAACCAGGAGGGCACGACTGTCATCATGGTTACCCATGAGCACAATCTCGTCCGTATGTATGACAAGCGCGTTATCCTGCTCGAAAACGGAACCGTTGCGGCGGACGGCAGAATGAAAAATTCCGCTCACCGCGAGCGCACGCTTGCAAAATCAAGCAGTCTCAACCGACCGGCGGACGGCTTCGCAACGAAGTATCTCGACGACGAGGAAGAAGCTCCGGAGGAAAAAGTTGCCGCAAAGGAGCCCGAAAAACTCCCGGAAAAGGCGGAGGAGATAGCAAACGAGACCGCTGCGGACGATATCTACAGGCAGGCTCTCGAGAGCATAAGAAAAGAACGCCAAAAAGAGACGACGGGATACGGAAGCGAGTATGACACAACATATTCTTCCGTCTTGGCGGATTATTCGATTTACCTCGAAGACGACGGAGAGGGGGACGAGAGCGATGAAAAATAACGGAAGTCTCGGCTACCTCACCCGAGAGGGAATGAGAAATCTCTATGTCAACCGACTGATGAGCATAGCGTCGGTCTCCGTGCTGTTCAGCTGCATGGTGATGATTGGCGTTGCGTTCATGATAATGGTCAATATAAATATGTTCATCGGCAATGTCGAGGATCAGAACGTGATAATGGTCTTTGTCGATGACAGCGCGACGAAAGCGGAGGAGGACGAGCTCGGCGCGAGCCTCAGAGGGCTTTCAAATGTCCGCGAATGCACTTTCGTCGGCAAGGACAGCGGCTTTGCCCAGCTCAAGGACGAGATGGGGGACAGCTCCGTGCTCTTCGACGGGCTCGACGAAAACCCGCTTCCCGATGCATATGAAGTTTCGCTCAAAGATACGGATAAGTTTGACGACACGGTCAAGCGCATTTCCGAACTCCCGCATGTTCTCCACATCCGCGAGAACAGGCAGCTTGCAAAGCAGCTCGCGGGGCTGAGAAATACAGTCAGCTATGTGAGTGCGGGCATGATAGCGCTGCTGCTCATAGTCTCGCTTTTCATCGTCTCCAACACAATAAGAATAACGATGGACAGCCGCAGGCTCGAAATAAACATCATGAAGAGCGTCGGCGCGACAAGGTGGTTTATCCGATGGCCGTTCATGATCGAGGGCATGATGCTTGGACTTATCTCCGGTGTGCTCGCCCTGCTTGCCGTCTGGGGCATATATGAAATTGCGGGCAGGTCGCTCGTCAAGACTCTCTCCGGCATCGGAATGTCGGGAATCGCTCCGTTCGGCAAATATGCTCTGATACTGCTCGCCGCATTTATCGTGCTCGGCGTTCTCTCCGGCGCGCTCGGCAGTGCGGTGTCGATAACAAAATATCTCAAAGAAAAGGAGTTCGCGATAGTCGATGAAGAATAAGCGTAACACATGGCTCAGAAGAGCGGCGGCGTTTGTTCTTTGCGCGGCGCTCGTGCTGATGACCGGAATTTTCCCGACAAGGGTTCAGGCGAAGAGCCTCGAGGATCTCAAGCAGGAGTATAACGAGCTCGAAAAAGAGATTGAGGCAAACAGGAAAAAGCTTGAAAGCATAAAAAATCAGCAGACCTCGAATGCGGAGAAGATGAAGCTGCTTTCTTCTCAGGCTGAGGCGATAAGCAGCCAGCTCGATGTCATAAACTCCCAGCTCTCCGTTTTAAATGCGGACATTGCAGACTATGACAGAGAGATAGCGGCACTCGATAAAAAAATTGACGAGGCTCAGTCGAAGATAGACAAGCTCGACGAGCAGATTGACGCCACGCAGGAGAAAATATCCGAACGCCTGCGCGCCACATATATGGCGGGCTCGTCCTCATGGATTGAAATCCTGCTCGAGTCGGATAGCATCTCATCGCTCTTGCTTCGCATCCAGCTGCTCGCGAGCGTCACGGAGAACGACAACAAGCTCATCTCCCAGCTCGAAAAGCAGACCGAGGAGCTCAACGCCGCCAAGGCGGAGCTCGACGAGGACAAAAAAGCTCTCGAAGAGAAGCGCTCGTCTCTGGTCGAGAAGAAATCCGAACTCGACACTAAAAATAAAGAACTCGCTTCAAAGCAGAACGCATATAACGCGAACTACCGTCAGATATCGGCTCTCATGACCTCGCTCGACAAGAGCAGCGCCGAATATCAGCGGGAGCTTCAGCGGCAGTACAGAAAGCGTGAGGCATTTGAGCGCCAGATAGACAAAATCATCAGCGGCGGCTCCCAGAGCGGCGATGTTGACGATGGATTTTATAACGACGGCGAGATGATGTGGCCGGTTCCATATAAGAACTCTTACATCTCCGCGGGCTACGGCTACTATGACCCCGAGGGCGACGGAACATACACCATGCATTCGGCCATAGACATAGTCGTGCGCGAAAATGGCGTCAATGTCTCCTACGGCAAGAAGATAGTTGCGGCGCAGAGCGGCAAGGTGCTCGTCAGAGGCTATTCCGATGTCGGCGGCAACTATATCACCATCGACCACGGCGACGGATACAGAACATATTACGGCCACTGCTCGAAGATAGTCGCTTCGGCGGGACAGTATGTTGAAAAAGGCGAGGTCATCGCCTATATGGGCAACACCGGATATGTCACCGGACCGCATGTCCATTTCCAGGTCATGCATGTCAAGAACGGTGCCGTCACAAGGCTCAATCCTCTCGATTTTGTCACGCCTCCGAATTGATCTCAGGCAGGAAGGAACGTGAAAGCAAATGAACAAGAAAATTTCGCTCGGACTTGCGATTGCGCTCATTATTCTGAGTGCGACCGCGACCTTCGCAATAACGATGTCGGTCTCACAGCGTATGTACAACAAGCTGATAACCGACCTTCCCAAGCGCGCGCAGATGTATGATGCGGTCGAGGAGGTCGACAAGATCGTTCGCTCGAAGTACTACGGCGATATAGACGAGGCTCTGCTCGACTCGAACCTCGAAAACGGCTATATCAACGGACTCGGCGACAAGTACAGCCGCTATATGAATGCGGACGCCTACAAGCTCTATTCCTCGAAGCTTGAGGGACGCAGCGCGGGCATCGGCGTTGAGGTCGAGACTGACCCCGAGAGCGGGTATCTGCTCATAACGGAAGTCTATCCCAACTCCCCGGCGCAGACCGAGGGGCTTCAGAAGGGCGATAAGATAGTTGCCATAGACGGCGACACAGTCACTGCCGAAAACAGCAGTGAAATGGCGGGCAGACTCAGCGGTATAAAGCTGACCTCCGTCAGCCTCACCTACAGGCGCGACGATGTCGACAAATCCGTCAACGTCGTCCTCGGTTACACAAACCAGACCGTCAGCTATGAGCTTATCGGCACAGTCGGTTATATAAAGATATCCGCGTTCTACAAGAACACCTTAAACCAGCTTGAAAAGGCAGTTGACCAGCTCAAGAAAGAGGGCGCGAAGAGCCTCGTCTTCGATGTGCGTTCGACCTATGACGGAACTATTGAATACACCTGCCGCGTTATAGATTATCTTGTCCCGACGGCGACCGAGGGCAACAAGGCGCTCGCGACGCTCGTTGACAAAAACGGCAACAACGTCAAGACCTACAGCTCCGACGCCAAGGATATAACGATGCCCATGGCGGTGCTCATAAATTCCGACACCGCGGGCTACGGCGAGCTGTTTGCCTGCGACCTCAAGGATTTCGGCAAGGCGTTCCTTATCGGCGAAAAGACCGCCGGCAGAGCCGATGTTCAGGAGACTTTTGAGCTCAGCGACGGCGGCGCAGTCGTGCTGACCACTTCGAAGATGCTGCCCTATATCAGCGAGAGTTTCGACGGAAAGGGCCTGACTCCGGACACCGAAATCATCCTCGCGGATTCGCTCAGAGAGAATCTCAGTACGCTCGAAAAAGAGAGAGACACCCAGCTTCAGGCTGCTATCTCCATGCTCGCGGGCAACTCGTCAGAGGGCTGAGACCGAAAATAAGAAATGCAAACTCCCTGCTTTTTGAAGGCGGGGAGATTTTGTTTTGAAAGGCAAAATAATGATGCCGATATGTCAAAATATCCGCGCCGGATTTTCGGCAGTATTATGTCCTTTTGGGCTTTATGATACAATATTTTGGGCAGATTAACGAAACTTTTCCTGTATCTGTAAAATTTTATCAAATTGCTTGCATATGAGGACAAAAACGGCTAAAATATATGAGGTATATAACCAATAACCAATTATACTAACAACGGAGGAATTCAAATGTCAGTTAAAGTTGCTATTAACGGCTTTGGCCGTATCGGTCGTCTTGCATTCCGTCAGATGTTCGGCGCAGAGGGCTACGAGGTTGTTGCTATCAACGATCTTACCAGCCCCGAGATGCTTGCAAACCTTCTCAAGTACGATACCGCTCAGGGCGGCTATTGCGGAAGAATAGGCGAGAATCTTCACACCGTAGACTTCAAGGCTGCTGAGTATGAAGAGGACGGCAAGACTGTCAAGGTTCCCGGCGCTATCATAGTTGACGGCAAGGAGATCACTATCTATGCTATGCCCAACGCGAAGGATCTTCCCTGGGGCGAGCTTGACGTTGATGTTGTTCTTGAGTGCACCGGCTTCTACTGCTCCAAGGCTAAGAGCCAGGCTCACATCGATGCAGGCGCTAAGAAGGTCGTTATCTCTGCTCCCGCAGGCAATGACCTCAAGACCATCGTCTTCAGCGTCAACGAGGGCACCCTCAATGCTGACGACACCATCATCAGTGCAGCTTCCTGCACCACTAACTGCCTTGCTCCCATGGCTAAGGCTCTTAACGACTATGCTCCTATCCAGAGCGGTATCATGTCAACAATTCACGCTTACACAGGCGATCAGATGATCCTCGACGGTCCTCACAGAAAGGGTGACCTTCGCCGTGCACGTGCAGGTGCTGCTAACATCGTTCCGAACTCAACAGGTGCTGCTAAGGCTATCGGCCTTGTTATCCCCGAGCTCAACGGCAAGCTTATCGGTTCTGCTCAGCGTGTTCCTGTTCCGACAGGTTCAACAACAATCCTTACTGCTGTTGTTAAGGGTGCAGACGTTACCGTTGACGGTATCAACGCTGCTATGAAGGCTGCTGCTTCCGAGTCCTTCGGTTATAACACAGACGCTATCGTTTCTTCAGACGTTATCGGCATGAAGTACGGTTCACTCTTCGATGCTACTCAGACAATGGTTTCCAAGATCGCTGACGATCTCTATGAGGTTCAGGTTGTTTCTTGGTACGACAACGAGAACTCTTACACAAGCCAGATGGTTCGTACAATCAAGTACTTCGCAGAGCTTGCATAAGTAATTATCACAAAAAGACGGGGCAGAATTTCTGCTCCGTTTTTTCTTTTTTATGATTGAATTAGCCTCCCCTATGTTGTATAATAATACACGGACGCATATAATTAAAGAAAGATAAATATTTCACCGACGGAGGTTTATTATGTATATACTTGATGTTTTGAAATCCATTCTCTTCGGCATAATCGAAGGCATAACGGAATGGCTGCCGATAAGCAGCACGGGACATATGATTTTGCTTGAAAAGATTAGCAAATTCAAGGAGGTTTCGCCGAATTTCTTTGAAATGTACCTTGTTGTCATTCAGCTCGGCGCAATTATTGCCGTTGTAGTAATGTTCTGGAATAAGCTTTGGCCTTTCAGGAAAAAGCAGCTTGAAAACGGTAAAAGCAAGGTTGCCGTTAAGCCGAGAATAATCGAGCTTTGGTTCAAGGTTATCATCGGTTCGATTCCCGCCGGAATTCTCGGAATTATTTTCAACGACCTTCTCGACAAATATCTTTACAACTATGTTACGGTTGCCATAACGCTTATAATTTACGGCGTACTCTTTATCGCTGTGGAAATCTATAACAGAAAGCGCCGTCCGAAAGTTACAAAGCTCACTGAGGTTTCGTTCAAAAACGCCTTCTTTATCGGCTGCTTCCAGGCACTTTCGCTTATTCCGGGAACCTCGCGCTCAGGCTCAACGATTCTCGGCGGTATCATGCTCGGCAATTCAAGGAGAGTTGCTTCGGAATTTACCTTTTTTCTCGCCGTTCCCGCTATGCTCGGCGCATCGCTCATCAAGATAATTAAATTCGGCCTCGGATTCACCGTTACCGAGTTTGTTATACTCTTTGTCGGAATGATAACTGCATTTACCGTTTCGCTTGTTGTTATCAGATTTTTGATGAATTACATTAAAAACCACACTTTCACTGCATTCGGCATATACCGCATAATTCTCGGCGCAATTGTACTTATCACCTATTTTGTTACAAAATAACGGAGGAAAAATGGAACCGCAAAGACGTTATATATTTGAAAATATTGAAAACTGCCGCGATCTCGGCGGCTACCCTTCAAAATACGGCTGCACAAAATTTAAGCGCTTTATCCGCGGCGGCACTGTTGACAGACCGACCGAAAACGACATTGAAAAACTCAAGGCGCTGAATGTCACAACCGTAATAGACCTTAGGGGAGATTTTGAATACATCAATCAACCGAACGGAATGGAAAGGCTGACCGACAATGTTGAGCACATTTCACTCTATGAAATGAATGTTGCCGAAGCAAAGGGCATGAAAAAAGCTCTTACAGAGGTCTATGAGTACATTATAGATAATTATAAAGAAAATGTATGCAAGGCGTTAAAGTCCGTCGCAGACGCCCCTGACGGCGCTGTTTTTTATCACTGCTTTCTCGGAAAGGATCGTACGGGAATACTCTCAATGCTTCTGCTGACGATAGCGGGTGTCGAAGAAGATGACATCGTTGCCGACTATCAGCTTACCTATACATACCTTGAAAAATATATGTGCACCCACGCCGATACGCTTTGGGACACAGATCCCGAGAACCACTATTCCCTGCCTCAAACAATGCGCTCCCTCCTCGCCTACATCAAAAATAAATACGGCTCGGTCGAGGACTATATCCGACAAATCGGCATAAGCGACGGGGACAAAGAAAAGATAAGAAAAAGATTTTATTGATAATAAATAACCGAAAGCTGCCGTAATTCAATCGGCAGCTTTTTTTCAGAAACAAATCTTAACGCATCGTAATCAACCTGAACTATGTTTATTTTTTGTCACATCATTCAAATAGTTTTTTAAAATATTTGTTTTTATTTCAATTGTATCAGAGTATGGAAGAACAACCATTTTGCATTTTCTATGCTTAATAATGTGATAAAAAGTTGGTAAGCTTGTATTATATCGCGTTATGTTTCCTCGTGCTTTTTGCAAATATTCATACAAAACTATCTCTCTTATACTATCGAAATTAATTGAGTCCATATGAACACAATAATCCACAGTCAAATAATCGGTATCTGAGCGCCCTTTGCACGTTAATCCAAATTCTTCATTATCTTTGAATTCAACAAAATCATATGCCACACACTTTTCAGCAATTGATTTACATGCATCCGTTTTGCCCTTTCCTGTTATCAAACAAACCATACCGTTTATTACATATAAATCCGCATATATTGTACCTGAATTAGCAGCATTCCCATTTTTAAGAAAAAAATATGTCTTTTCATGAATATCGCTTATAATGCGTTCAAAACCAGCAGGGAGCTTTTGTGGCAAATCACTTAAAAGAATATCTTCATAAAATACATATCCTTTATAGCACATCCATTCGATCACTACATCTAAATAAGTGGCATAGTCTGGGTTTAATTCATAATACTTTGTAATCAGCAAGTATTCTTTTGGGGAAATCCTTTTTTTATTTTCGGAAATGGTAACAATGCTTTGGAGCTTTTTTCTATGATTTGCATTGTTGCAGTAATAATAATTCACACTGTAAACGAGGTTGTGTTTTATATAGTAAAAATCAAATATATTATTGATTTTCCCTTTTCTTGAATACAAAATTCCTGATTTTATCCCATTTAGTTCCTGCACACTAAATGGAGCAAAATTTTTGAATCTTTTACTTAGCAGTTCTTGTATTAATTTAAACATATGTCCTCCTATTTGGGTTTAAAAAAACTGTCTTAGTTATTATACCATAGAATGCATTTTGGCAAACTAATGATATTTCAACTCAAGTTTCTATACAAAAAACGTTGAAATAAAGCTCAAAACCTTATTTAAAACGGTTTCAGGTGGACGAGGCGAGAGGACTGTTTTCTTAACGCTCAGACCTTCTCAGGTTCAAGTCCTTGGCAAAGAAAAAAAGAGCCTCAATCGGCTCTTTTTTCTTTGGTCGAGGCGACAGGACTTGAACCTGCGGCATCTTGGTCCCAAACGGACCTATGAAGGCAATTTCCGCTAAAAATAGCTTTTTCCGCCCCTTTCCGCTCGGAAAACCGCGCTCTTCGCCACTCCCCAGTCCACTGTTTCCGAGTGCTCCGAAACGGTAGGTGGTCTGTTATGTGGTCAGCAGGGATTTCCGTGGAATCATATGCCCGCCTCGCCTCTCGCGTTTACTCGAGAGGCGACCGCTTTTTATACGGTTATTATAACTCTGAACAGCACCTGATTCAAGTCAAAATTTGCACCGCAGTAGACAAAGAAAAAGGGAATTACGGAAAAGCAAGGAGGAAATTAAAAACTTGCAACAAAAAGTTGATAAATGCTGAAATCGCAGTATTTTTCTGCCGAAAACTGTTGATGTTTGGAGTAGAGTGTGTTATAATGATTTTCAATGATACAATGTACTAACTATAACTATTTATGAGGTGTAATACAATGGCCGCAAGCTATAAAAAATTGTTCAAGCTTCTGATCGACCGTGATATGAAAAAGAAAGAGCTCGCCGAAAAAGCTGGCATCAGCATAGCCACCATCACCAAGATGGGCAAAGACGGCGCAGTAGTCTCCAGTGACGTCCTCGTAAAGATCTGTACCGCGCTTGAGTGTACTATGGACGATATAGTTGATATCATACCTGAAAAGTAAGCGTAGAAGAACATTATTCTCTGTGGGGATAGTTCTTCAAGTTATAATAGTTTATTCAAACAGAAGATCATTCGTATTTATGGGAAAGACATTAAAAGCGATCTGTGAAAGTGCAGATCTTCTTACTAAGTTCTATATGGAGGAGAAGTAAATCATGACTGTCGATGAAATCTTGAAAGCCAATTTAACAGAGGATCAATATGATGCTGTTATTGATGACCATAAAAACATCCTCTGCTTAGCCTGTGCAGGCTCTGGCAAGTCCCGTACCCTTGCATATAAAATTGCATATTTGGTATTTCAAGGTGTGGAACCTGAAAGTATAGTAGCATTTACATTTACAGAAAAAGCGGCTGAGTCTATTAAAAGACGCGTTGCAGAGGCTTTGCATAAATTTGGTTTGCCTGAAAATTTTATCGGCGCTATGTTTATTGGAACTATTGATGCATTTTGTCAAAAACTTCTCGGCGATATCAATGCTTCATATAGACAATATGATATTTTGGATCAAAACGGTTTAATCCTTTTTGTAATGTCTCGCTTCAGCAATCTTGGACTAAAACATGGCCCGGGATATTTCAAGCGTATCAAAGAACTTGCTGATGCTTGGCAGACAGCTAACAATGAGAATATTTCCATTTCAGATATTTGTAATTATGATTCTGAATTATATACCTTGCTCTGCAATTTAAGAGATATTTTATCGCGTGCTGGGTATATGGATTTTTCATATGCTGTGCGCCTCGCGGTGGATGAGCTAAACCAAATTGATAAAAAAACTGGTTCTGAGATCGAAAAATATGATTATCTGTTTGTAGATGAGTACCAAGATATTAATCCGATACAGGAAGAATTCATTAAAACATTTTCTTCTTTTATGAAAATGCTCTTTGTAGTCGGAGATGACGATCAGGCTATTTATGGATGGCGAGGTGCAAATGTACAAAATATCTTGACATTTAAGGACAGATACGACAATGTTTCTGTCCATAAATTACTTGTAAATTTCAGAAGCACTAAGGCTATTGTGGAAACTGCTAATAGATTTGTTCAATCCACATTGAATTATGAACGTTTACCCAAGGATATCACTTCACATTTTGATGGGAACATACAAGATCTCCGTAAATTATGGTTTGAAAACCGAGAAGATGAAGCCAAATGGATTGCGCAGAGAATACAGTCACTCGTCGGTACCACATATATCGAATATAATCCGGATGGCACAGAAAAGGCACGCAGGGGACTTGCATACAGTGATTTTGCCATTCTTTTGCGGAGTATACACAATTCCAATGGGGAAAACCGCGATGTTCAATTTGTGAATGCATTAAAGGAACTTGGTATTCCCGTAAAAACGACAGGTGAAGGCGGAATCTTTGATAGACCTTATGCACAATGCGTTTTAAATACTATGGAATTGCTACGTGATGGTAATAATAACCGTGAAAATGCAGAAATTCTTTTCAATAATTCAATAATTAAAACTTTTCCATATGCCGACAAAGCAAAGTACCTTTCCGTTCTACAACATTGGCATCATGAAATCCATGCACCAATTGTAGATGGATCGCGAAGGAAGGTCTATCCACAACAGTTCTTACATGATATACTCGATGCTTTTATGATTCGTAATATGGAAGATGAAATTGCATTGCGTGATCTCGGCTTGTTCAGCAAAATAATCCTTGATGTAGAGCAAACATACATTAGTATCGATGATGTATGGAGATATCGTGAAATGCTCAACTATTTCCAGCAGATTGCAGTAAACAGTTATGAACTGGAACCGATTGACTATATTGCAAAAGATAATGCTGTGAATATATCTACGATCCATAAGGTTAAAGGCCTCGAGTTTCCTGTTGTTTTTGTGGCGGATTTAGTCAATAGAAGATTTCCAGGGGATTCGTCTCGTTATAATGGAATCATTCCGCACGATCTTATGGTCAATGCTATAAATCGTGGAGCATACGGTAGTCGTGTAGAGGATGAGGCAAGGCTATTTTATACTGCTATTACAAGAGCTGAAAGACTATTGTATTTGAGCGGTAGCACTTATCATCCGGGACTGAAGACCAAGAAAAAACATTCGCAATTTATCATTAATCTTACTCATGCTGACATGCGGGAGGATACAGTGCTGGATGAATTGGACGAGAAAATGAACTCGAGTCCGCGTTTTGACGACGGTAATTTTCCTACCGATTATTCTTCGGTAAAGAGTTATCTGACCTGCCCATATTCATATAAACTTTCTGCGATATATGGATACAATGCTGCTGTTCCTGAGCTTTTTGGCTTTGGCAAGACAAGCCATACTACATTGGAAAGACTGCATCAGTGTTTTAAGGATCATTCCCCTGCAGAAGAAGATGTTCGTGCTATTGTTGAAAATACATTTATGTTGAAACATGTATTTCCAAGCAAAGATCCTTTAAATCGTCCCGGCTCATATGAACGGGCTAAGGCTCTTTTACAAAGAATTCTTACAGAGTATTCCGCAAAATATTCCAGCGATTTTGGAAGGTTGCGTCAAGAAGAAGCTCGTTTTGAAATATCCGTTAAAGATGCGCTTGTCACTGGTGCAATTGATTTATTACTTCAGGAAGATCCAAAACGTGGTGTAACAACAGCAGATGTTATCGATTTTAAAACTATGGAGTTACCGGATGATTCCGTTGATTATGATTGGCGTGATATGTCAATCCAAGTTCAGTTGTACTCTAAAGCTGCTAAAGAAATTATGGGAGAGAATGTTCAAACCGGATATATTCATACGTTAAAAGATAACAAACGGACAGCAATTCCAGTTGACCAAGAATCTGTTAATAGTGCTATACAAGCTATTGAATGGGCTGTCAGCGGAATACTGGCCAATGATTTTCCAATGCGGGCATGCAAAGCAAATTGCAGCAAATGCGATTTTGTGTCCATGTGTGCCAAAAAGAAAGAACCGTTTTCTCGCAGTGAAGTGCCGCCGAGAATTCATACTCCCACTGGGGAGAAAAAGATAGCAGCATTTGATATAGAGGAGGATTCAAATGGCAATTAAAGCGATTGATCTCTTCTCAGGATGCGGCGGAGTATCTTGCGGTTTGACGCATGCGGGTTTTACTGTTAAAGTTGCTGTGGAAATAGAAAATTCTGCGGCGGACACATATTCTGCATATCCACCGCTTGCGCATGTTACAGTTCTTCGCAAAGATATTTGTAACGTCTCCGGAAAAGAACTTTTAAAAGCCGCAAAAATCAAGCCGGATGAATTATATCTTCTTGCAGGATGTCCGCCGTGTCAAAATTTTTCTATGCAGAATCCAAAAAACAAACAAAAAACTGAAGAAGAACGAAAAAAATTGCTGTTTCAGTTTTTACGCATAATTGAAGAACTTCGACCGCCTTTTATTTTAATGGAAAATGTTCCTGGTATCAATACAGAATTCAATGCCGGAATTTTAAACGAGTTTCTTGATAGATTAAAGAATAAACAAATATCTCCTAATCAAAATTATTTTATCTGCAAAGATGTTTTAAATGCTGCGGATTTCGGAGTTCCTCAACTTCGCAAAAGGTTTGTCCTTCATGGTATTCGCATGGATATATATAACGAGTTGCGAGTATGCGGACTTGATTTCTATCTTCCGAAAGCAACACATGATAGCAAAAGCAGAAATGGATTATTGCCATGGATTACGGTGAAACAAGCGATTGGAGATCTGCCTTCGATTAAAGCTGGAGAAACATATATGGGTCCACTTCAGATATATAACCATAAATGTGCAGATTTAAGCCCCGACAATCTTGCCAAAATTAGATACATCCGTGCCCACGGCGGCTCAAGGGATTGCCTTCCTGATAATATGACCCTTGCTTGTCATAAGAAGAAAGATGATGCTGGTAAAAGGTTTGGGGGGCATAAAGATGTGTATGGAATTATGAATCCGGACAAACCATCTCCGACAATGACTGGCGGATGCCTGTTTTATACAAAAGGTAGATATGGGCATTATGAGCAAGACCGTGCTATCTCAATACGTGAAGCAGCACGATTTCAAACATTCCCGGATGATTTTGTGTTCAGTAATTCATTATCTGAAGCTGCATTACAGATTGGCAATGCCGTTCCCGTTAAGCTTGTAGAAGCAAGTGCCAAAGAATTCCTTCAAGCAATCAAGGCGATAAAGCATCATAGGAGAAAAAATAGCTGATTTCACAATGTTTCAGTTAGCATTTTCAAGTAGAATATATCTTTGACATTCAGCCGGAATGTGAGAATTAAAATATAAAAAGAGGCGCTGGTATGATTGTTGAACTTACTCGCGAAGAATTGCAAAAATGCAATGAATTCGCATATAAATGTGCCCAAAATCAGCAATCAATTGAATTTGGGCAATCTGATACGATTCCGCGTTCAGCAAATGAAATAGGTCGTGATAATTTAATTGGTAAAATTGCTGAAGTAGCATTTGCGAAGATGATGCTTCAGGATTTTAATATTAAAATTGAATTGGATTTTGAATATTATCCGCGCGGCGAGTGGGACGATCAGGATACCATTATAAATGATTGGAAAATAGATGTTAAAGGAACTCGTCAGGGCGGAAAGTGGATGCTTATCGAATGGAGCAAGATAAATTTTCGCCAAAGGGACAAAGATTTGTCTCATCTGTTTGTTATGGCTTCTGTTTCTTGGGATAGGGACACCGACAGACCTACAGGCAAAGTCGATTTGGTCGGCTCTGCTTCCATCTTAAAATTACAAAGAAATCAGAAAAAGACTGTAGTTATCAGAAAAGGTGAATTGCTTCCGAACACACGGTCACAGGTTAAACTTCAGGCAGACAATTATGGTATTAAATTTGAAGATTTAGAGCATAATTGGAAGTTTGTAATAAACTATATTTTAACACATGAGCCGCCCGCATTAGACGATTATCCTAACCCATATACCGGCGAAACATACAGAACATTATTTCCGGATGACTATTTACCTGCTATAGATAAAGATCATAGTTGCGCCGAACAAAAAACATCTATAATTGATTGGATAAAAAGTAAATTCAATCGGGAGGAAAAATAACAATGGCAGAAATCATAGTTGAAAATTTGAATAAAGAAGAACGCGAATACTTAGTGTGCTTGTATTTCGCTCAGTTAAGTAGCGATGACGTAAGATATAATAAAAAGTGGTCCATTGCTTTAAAAGCAATAGCTAATAAATATGGAGATAAATATAATACATTAAAGAATAAAAAAGACAGATTTGATGCGCTTTATGATAACGGCCGAGCTGGGTGGTATCAGGCGCCGCTGGAAAAACAAAGCAAAAGTCAATATGAATTCTATGAAAAATATAAAGGTTATACAATAGAAGAGCTTGAAGCAGCGGCAAAAAAAATAATTAAAGAAGCAAATTATGAGGGCGCTCCGTTTTTTAGTATAAAAACAAAGAACCCTAAAACCGTAAAAGCCATTCTTTCAAAACAGGACAATATAGAATTTGATGGTTTGAATGTTTTACAGGAGTACCTAAAAATCGGGCAGCCAGTATTTATAGTCCTTGGTGGTGATAAACCTGCATGGGATACAGGCCTTGTTGGAATGGGTGTAATCAGTAAAGAGCCTTACGATGTGGGGTATTCCGGAAGAAATTTTAAAATAGGAGTCGATATAAAATTACTGCTGGATAAACCTATTAAACGAGAGGATTTGGTGCCGTATGGAGATACATATGGTATTATTGGAATCGCTCCTATTACAAAATGGGAACCTAATCAAGCCATTTCGCAACTGTCAGAAAAAAGTGCAGTTGCTTTGATGAGAGCAATGCTGGATTTAAGTCCCGGCATTGAAGAAGATTTGGACAGCTTGGTTGATGCAGACCTAACTGCCAGAATCAAAGGCGCAACTACTATGTTTGTTCCTGTAGAGGTGAATTACAAAGAACAGATCTCTGACAGTATAAAAGAGCTGGCAAATGAATCAAACAAAGACCTGTCTGATGATGACGCAGATGCTGAAAAATATACTAAAGAAGACTTTTTAAAAGATGTTTTCATTTCAGATGAAGAATATGAAATACTGCGCGCGTTGCTTGATCACAAGAAAAATATTATTTTGCAAGGAGCCCCCGGCGTAGGAAAGACGTTTGCGGCAAAAAGGCTGGCTTATTCAATACTTGGCAAAAAGTACAAGAACTGCATCAAGGTTGTTCAGTTTCATCAAAGCTATGCTTATGAAGATTTTATTGTTGGCTACAGGCCTACAGAAAGCGGCTTCTCGCTTGAAAGCGGACCGTTTTACCAGTTCTGCAAAAAAGCCGAGAAAGATAACCGCCCGCATTTCTTTATTATCGATGAGATCAATCGGGGCAATTTAAGCAAGATCTTCGGTGAACTGCTCATGCTTATTGAGGCAGATAAAAGAAAAGAGACAGTAAACCTTCTTTATAAGAATGAGGAATTCGGAATTCCCGAAAATGTTTATATAATTGGGATGATGAATACGGCCGACAGAGGGCTGGCAATGATAGACTATGCTCTGAGAAGAAGATTTGGTTTTTATGAAATGAAACCTGCTTTTGATTCAGCTAAATTTAAAGAGAAGATAAAGGGCTCATGTGATAAAACGGAAAAGTTGCTTATGGTCATCAATGATCTTAATCGCGTAATTACTGACGATGATGCTTTGGGTGCAGGCTTTAAGATCGGTCATAGCTATTTCTGTCTTGAAAATCCTTTATCTGAATTAGATTTAAAAATAATTGTTGAATACGAAATCATACCGCTAATTAGTGAGTATTGGTTTGATGAACCTTCAAAATTTGAGGAATGGTCCGATAAACTGCGTGAGGCATTAAAATGATCAAGATTCAAAATGTGTATTATATGCTGGCTTATGTTTATCAGGTGCTTCGGGACAATGGATATACATGTCTGTCTTCCGAAGAATTTGATAATATGCAGAACCTTCTCGCTGCTATTCTCTCAAAAGGTTTAGCTAATCAAATAAAACGCGGATTGGGCAGAGAATATATATTGCAAAATGAGTTGTTAGATTCTCCCCGCGGAAAGATTAATGTCGCGGATACAATTAAAAGATCTCCTTTTGAACGAAAAGTATCATGTGAATTTGATGAGTTTTCTGAAAATTCTTATTTTAATAGAATTTTGAAAACCACGGCCAATTTGATGATTCGCTCTCAAGAGGTTGATGGGAAAATCAAAAAAACATTAAAGAGATCATTACTGTTTTTTCAAAACGTTGAATGCATACCAGTGGCTGAGATTAGGTGGGAAATTCTTAGATTTAACCGTAATAATGCTTCTTACAAAATGCTTCTCAACATATGTTATCTGATAATAAATAGTTTACTTATGTCTCAGCAGAATGGAACAATTAAATTTTCTGATTTCTTAGATGAGAAACATATGCACAGCTTATATGAGAAATTCATCTTAGAATACTACAAAAGACATTATCCCTGTTTAAATCCCGCAGCATCAAAAATTGCCTGGCGGACGGACGATAACATGATTGATTTTTTGCCGGAGATGCGTTCAGATATAACTCTTAAACACCGCGATGAAGTCTTAATTATTGATGCCAAGTATTATGGCAAAAGTATGCAAACCAGCATGTATAATAAGAAGACCGTGCATTCTGGGAACTTGTATCAGATATTTACCTACGTTAAAAACAAAGATATAAATAATAGCGGTAAAGTCAGCGGCATGCTTTTATATGCAAAAACAGATGACGAGATTTCACCGGATTTTACATATAAATTAAGCGGTAATACTATAAAAGTCGCAACATTGGATCTAAACCTTCCTTTTGCCGAAATAGCTTCACAGTTAGATGCAATAGTATGTGAATGGGAAAGTACTCTATCTTCTGCAAAAGTCTGTTAAAATCAAGGGGCTAATATGGACAATCATAATGCAAAAACTCGAAGTTACAATATGTCTCAAATTCGCAGTACAAACACAAAGCCGGAGGAAATAGTAAGGAAGTTTTTGTTTTCAAAAGGATTAAGATATAGAAAAAATGTGCGTAAATTACCAGGGACTCCTGATGTTGTACTGCCCAAATATAAAACGGTTATTTTTGTCAACGGCTGTTTTTGGCATAAACATGAGGGATGTTCAAAATTTGTTTGGCCCACAAGCAATGTTGAGTTTTGGAAGAAAAAGATTCTTGGCAATGTTGAAAGAGATGCCAAAAACTCCAGGAAGCTTAATACGATGGGCTGGAATATCATAGTCGTATGGGAATGTCAGTTGAAAAAATCTGTTCGAGAGGAAACCCTCGCACACATATATCAGCAAATTCAATTAACACAGGGGGAATAAGATGTATACTACGCAATTAAGAAAGCATATCTTTTTTGACCCATTGCAGTCAGATGTTAATCAGCTTTATATTGTGGCAGGTTATGCAACGCCTAATATGGCATCCTGGCTTATAAAAAATATTGATTGTCCTGCGGGACGGGCGATTGATATTCGTATTATCGTAGGAATGGTTCCTTATGATGGACTGAGCGTATCGATACATAATGGATTTCAGGAATTGACGAGGGAAACACTGCCTGCATCGGTTAACTCGTTTTCGTGCTCATATGTGTTTAATTATAAGGCTGTTCACTCCAAACTTTATATCTGGGCAAAAGATAATGTCCCCGTCTGTGCGTTTTCCGGTTCTGCAAATTTTACCCAGACCGCTTTTAGTGACAGAAGATGTGAAATGATGAATTCATGTGACCCCATTCAGGCAATGGATTATTTCTATGAAGTTGAAAGAAACAGCATTTACTGTAATCACGCTGAGGTTGAAGAATATATTATTTTGCATCCAACGCATGCTGTTCTCGATCGTGAAAATCATCCGATACGGCCATTTGAAACCGAGCAAATTCCTTCTGTTTCACTTTCTTTGATCACAGCTGATGGTGAGACAGGTCAAAGATCTGGAATTAACTGGGGACAAAGACAAAACAGGAATCCAAATGAAGCATATATACCTTTACCCATGCATATTGCAAGATCTGGATTTTTCCCTCTTGAAAAAGCTCATTTTACAGTCGTAACTGACGATGGACATACGCTTATATTGCGTGTTGAACAGCAAAATGATAAGGCAATTACCACACCTCTCAGTAATGCTCAGTTGGGTGAGTACCTGCGCAATAGGCTTGGAGTAGCTAATGGAGCTTATGTATGGAAGCAGGATTTGCTTAATTACGGACGAACCGATATAACGTTTTATAAGTTGGATGATGAGCAGTATTATATGGATTTTTCTGTATAAATAAAGCAGCCCGGAAATATCTCCGGGCTGCTTGTTGTTATTCATTGATATTTGCTTCAATGCTGTCATATTCTATTCCGGCAAAACTATTTAGAATTGCCTCAAATATGATTTTTGCTCCTCTGCAGGGTACTGCCATTCCAATCTGTTTGCGGACACTTTCTTTACTGCCCATAAATTGATAGCTGTCTTCAAAGGTCTGAAGACGTGCCCTTTCCCGATTTGTTAAAGCTCTCGGCTCGCTCCAATGGTATATATGAGTTCCGCCTCCTCCGCTACCTGTAACGGTATAGGCGGGCTTTGCGGGATCAAGCCTTTTATATATTTGACTGATTTTAGCGCCTGCAACATGGAGCTGAAGTTCTTCCGGTAAATCGGCGGTAAATGCGTTCTCGCCCGGCTTAATATGCTCTAAGCGTTTAATTACCGTTTCGGATTGTTTGGTCTTTTCATTATTAAAAGCGTCGTCCGGAATGGGCGGTACCTCCAAAGCCGTTTTGCATGTATTGTCAATTTGGGAATACGGGGCTGGAGAAGGCACTCGATATGTTACATTGATATCATTGCGGATCCCGATAATTATAATTCTGTGTCTTGCCTGTGGAATGCCATACTCTTCGAATTTATAAAGATGCGGCGTTATCGTATATCCACACTTTCCGGCATTTTTTAATTCATCTAAAATTTTAGCAAAAGCTTTGCCGTCATTTGCGTTGCGCAACCCGCCGACATTCTCAGCCAAAAACCATTGAGGATTGAAAAGGTTTAATGCCTTTACTCCATAAGAATACAGCGGTCCATAGACACCGTCCATACCTCTTTGCTCTCCAACAACGCTATAATCATTGCAGGGAAATCCAAAGGCTAACGCATCTATTGGTTTTAACTTTGACATATCAAATTTTCGTATATCTTCATGATATACGGTTTTCGGTGCATTAGGGCAAATATTGTGCCTGTATGTATCGCAAGTATCCTTGTCATAGTCATTTGCCCATTGGTGAACAATCGAAAAACGGGCGTCAGCAATTTTGGCATTCATAGCACCCCAGGCGATTCCCCCTGGACCGCAGAATAATTCTCCCAATCTAAATCTCATAAGCATTCCTTTCCTTGTTGCTTCGAAATAATATAGTCAATTTGTCCCTGTATGTGTTTGCGGTCGTCATCAGTCAGTTTTTCAATACCATGAAAAATCTGCTGGCAAATATTTAATGAATCATAGGTAAGATAACCCGCCCTAATAAACAAATCAACAACACTGACGTCGTAATAAGTTGCCAACTTCTTTAATATCACTGGAGAAGGCTCTTTATAAGAATTATTTTCAAGCTTGCTTAGCCGAGAATCAGTTATTCCTGTGTGACGATATACCTCACTCATGCTTACGCCTTTGGCTTCGCGTGCACAGCGCAGGAAACTCCCTAAATCGTTCACATTATCACCTCGTCTATATAATAACACAAACGCTGCGATTTTGCAAGTGTTTTTTTTTTTTGCTGCGAATTTGCAGCAAACAAAAAGTATGTTTCTGAAATATCTGGACTTTCGCAAACCTTTGTGGTACTGTTGTGTACTGCAAAGGAGGTGCGGATATGGCACAGATGAGTTTAGAAGAATTGTACCGCGGAGAAGGTGCGGGAGAAAAGTACGGTATCTTGGGAAAAGTTATGAAAGACTTCCTCCAAAATGGGCGTCCGTCGGAATACGACGAGCGTACTTGGCTTGAAATGCTGCTTGTAAAACACGCGCTGATTGCAGCAGAGAAAATGAAAAATGAGGGCGACACGGTGTCGGGTATGACCGATAGCGTGCCGCCCTCTTCCTATGTGAGGTGGAATGAGCATGACAACACTTGAAGATCTGTATTACGGAAATATCGCTCCGCACGAACACAGTTTTAAGTGCGGGAGCGCCTACAGTGAAGTGTTGAGCTATGTTATTCGGCATCAGGACAGCTTGATACCGACGCTCACGGTTCAGCAGAAAGAAATCTTTGAAAAGCTCAAAGACTGCGAGGCGGAACTGCACGGTATGAATGAGCGCGAAGCGTTTATCAGCGGCTTTAAGCTCGCGGCGAGAATCATGACCGAAGTGTTGTACGAGCCGTCAGAGGATTGAATTTGCAGAAACAAGGCCGAGCCGATTTCGCGGTTTGGCCTTGCGATTTTCAGTTCGACCCAGCACGGTTAAAATCTGCACCGCAGAAAACAAAGAAAACAGTATTCCCGCAAAAGCGCCGGAATATACACTGCGAAAGTGAAAAACTTGACAAAATTTTTCCGGCATGTTATACTGCAAATGAAGAAAGTAACTGACAATTGAATACACATATTTTTATTTTGAGTTTCAGACTCGCACTTACATAATCACCGATGCAACTACGCATCGGGATTGAGTGCGGGTCTTTTTGTTTTGCAAAACAGCAGTCCTCTACATAACACGGCGAAAAACCGTGTGAATTTAACAGGAGGAAAAACCAATGAAAGAATCTGTTTACACCGCTTATGAGGATCTGCCACTGTTCCTTAATGCTGAAACGGTAGCCAAGCTCCTCGGCATCTCCATCTCAAGCAGCTACGAGCTGATGCACGAGAAAGGGTTTCCGTCGTTGCGTATCGGCTCACGGCTCATCGTACCGAAAGAAAAATTCCGCGCATGGGTCGAAGAAAAGACGGGAGGCAACATTTGAAATTTACCCGATATCCAAAGCGTGATGCGATCCGGGATTATTTTCCTCTGCCGAATGAAATTTTCAGCTTGGGTCTCAGCACTGGTGAGATTGCTGTCTATGCGTATCTGCTCCGATGTGAAAACCGAAAAACCTTTCAGTGCCATCCAAGCTACAAAACGATTGGCAACGCTGTCGGCATGAGCAAAAACACCGTCAAGAAATATGTAGACAGCCTGATTGAAAAGCAGTTGATTACTGCCGAGCCGACTTCCGTCATCACCCAAAACGGAGAAAAACGCAACGGCAATTTGCGCTATACAATACGCCCGATTAGGGAAGCATTAGAGCAGTATTACGAGCAACAGCTGATACGGCTGCACGAAGAAAATCGGCGTCAGGCAGCCTTGAAAAAACTCGCCGAATTTGACCGCAAACACGAAAAACCGGCGGTTTAACGGCAGTTTTACGGCTCGTCCGAAAATAAGCAGGAGAAAGAGGTGGGGTCGCAAGCGCCCGCAACTCGGCTCACAGCGGACGGCAACGCCGACCGCATAAGGCTTTGTGTGGCTTTTAAGAACGGTTATAAAAGCCTCAATTTAGGGGTTGCGGCGATAAAAACCTCGCTGATTTAGGGGTTGCGAAATTTACCGCAAATTTAGCTGGATATTCCGCCATGTATGTGGTATTGTGTGTTCGGCTGGGAGGTGATACTATGGCAAAGCGAAGACCGTCGGGAGACGGTATGGTGCGCAAGCGCGAAGACGGAAGATGGGAAGGCCGCATCGTTGTCGGTCACAAAAAGAACGGAGATCCGATTCACCGCTATGTGCTTGCCCGAACACAAAAGGAGTTAATCGTAAAGCTCCACGACTGCATCGAGATGTACCGCGATGCCGACCTCACCGAGGATTCGAATATGACGCTCGGCGAATGGCTCGACCGATGGATCAATGAATATATGATCTTCACAATTCGCGAGAGCACGCTGGATTCTTACAAAGCGATGATTAAAAATCAAATCAAACCGTATCTCGGCGACAGACCTTTGTCGGCGCTGACCACGCAGGAACTTCAAAAATTCTATAACACCGTCAAAAAGAAAGGTCGTGTGAAACCAGACAAGCTGCACGGTACAGAGCTTGCCGACAGTATGGTGCGCGGTATTCATATGATGCTGCACGAAGCACTCGATATGGCGGTGCGCCTACGGCTGATTGTTAAAAATCCAACGGTCGGCACAGCGATTCCCAAAAACAATTATCCGCCGAAGCAGATACTCAATGACGAACAGCTTGACAGATTTATGAAACGCATTCGGCAGGATGAGCGGTGGTACGATTTCTTCTACACCGAGTTGACAACAGGTCTTCGCCGAGGTGAAATCTGCGGACTGAAGTGGGAGGACTTCGATGCGGAAAACGGAAAGCTGAAAGTGAGGCGCTCGGTTGCTAAAAGGAAAGGCGGCGGATTGAATATCGGCGAAACCAAAACCGAGACGGGAACGCGCACGATTGTCCTGCCGCCGAGCACTGCGGAACTTCTGCGGAAGCGAAAAGAAACGGCAGTCAGCGAATGGATATTCCCGAATATCTATGAGCCCGAAAAACCGATGCACCCCGACTATGCTTACCACCGATTAAAAACTCTGTTAAAACAGGCGGAGTTTCCGCTGATTCGGTTCCACGATCTGCGCCACACCTTCGCCACTCACGCGCTGGCGGGCGGCGTGGATGCGAAAACCCTGTCGGGAATCCTCGGGCATACCAACGCCAGCTTTACGCTGGACACCTACACCCATGTGACCACCGATATGCAGAGAAACGCTTCCGCTATCGTGGGGAGCTTTATGGATGAGATTATGCTTGAAGGAGATGATACCAATCGCTAAAAAGAGAAAAAATGGTGAGGGCACATTACGCCTGCGTAAAGACGGTCGGTGGGAAGGAAGAATTGTTGTCGGGTACAATGAGAAAAGCCTGCCTATTACAAAATGCGTAACGGCGAAAACAAAAACAGAATGTTCCACTAAGCTCGAAGCGCTGAAAGAACAGTACGGACGCTCTCCCGACAGAATCAAGGCGGATATGCCGTTCGGGGATTGGATCGACTTCTGGTATCAGACCTACTGCCGGCACACTCTCCGCATTACCACAAGAACCGACTATGAAAACCGCATTTACAATCATATCATTCCCGAAATCGGAAAAATTCCGCTGAACAGGCTGTCACAGTCGGATTTACAGCAATTCTACGCAAAAGAAAAGACAGACGGAAGAAAACTGCACGCAAAAACCTACGGAAAGGGACTTTCGGACAGAACGATAAGGGGGATACATGCCAACTGCCGCACAGCTTTACAGCGGGCGGTGCAGGAGGGCTTAATTCGCACCAATCCCGCCGTCGGCTGTAAGCTGCCACCGAAGAAAGCACGGGAGATGCAGGTGCTCACGCAAAATGAGATTCTGCGGTTTCTGCATCAGGCAAAGGAAGAGGGATATTATGAGCTTTTTCTGCTGGAGCTCGGCACGGGAATGCGGCGCGGTGAAATATTGGCGCTCAAATGGAGTGACCTGAACTTCAAAACAGGAGAGCTGCATATCGAACGGCAGGTATATATCATCAAGGCAGAGGTGATTATATCAGCGCCGAAAACAAAAGCCTCAATACGCACTGTTATTCTGCCGCCGTCACTCTTGAAAACCCTTGTGGCGTATAAGGAAACGGTGGATTCGGAATGGATGTTTCCGTCACCGACAGATAACGGCAGACCGAGAAATCCGTCATCGGTTAGAAAACGGTTACAACTGATCTTGGAACGGGCGGGCTGTAAAAAGGTACGCTTTCATGACCTGCGCCACACCTTTGCGACCATGGCATTGGAACACGGGATGGATGTGAAAACGCTTTCGGCAACTATAGGTCATGTGTCATCAGCAACCACGCTGGATATTTACAGCCATATCACCGATACTATGCAAAGGCAGGCGGCGGTGCATATAGACCGCAAAATCGGCGGCACAGACGC
>ENA-OOZG01000548-OOZG01000548.1-human-gut-metagenome-genome-assembly--contig:-NODE-548-length-31300-cov-4.519251_pt1 | contig 31300 bp, 28 predicted proteins | sample MGYA00241706_ERZ501384 | MGnify/ENA primary metagenome ERZ501384 (study PRJEB25962, sample SAMEA2042742) | human gut metagenome | biome: human gut; feature: human-associated habitat; material: faeces...
AGTCTACATTTGCAGATCTGGAAGATTTCTATGAAACTATAGTTCTTCCACCACCTGCTAGAAAGCCGAAAGGCAAGCCTATGGATGGATGTGATGGAAAGATCGTGTTCTTTCGTTGATGAAGCAATCTATAAGGATGAGAAATTGACGATAGTTCATGAACTTCAGAAGTATAGATTTATGCAGGTGAGAAAATCGTTAGATTATTGTTCTGCTTTTGATGCTCAGATTGAAAAACTCGTATCAAACCGTAGAGTATATATACTTAGTGAATTGGAGAATATTTCCGATAATAGTGCGTTTGGACAGATTCACTATGAGACAGAATTATTACTTGATCATGCGTGGCAGATAAAGCGGTGGGACTTAGGCATTGAAGAGTGTGATAGGCTTTTGAATAGTATCTTAAAAATAGAAGAGCGAAAGAATTCTGATATGGTTATTCAAAGTGTTGGTGTTCTGAAAGATAAAATTAAAAGATGCAAAGCATTATTCTTGTTTATGTTTGGCATAGGCGATAATTCTGAAACAGAAGTTTCGAAAACAGAGCTGATAAGTTCGTATGATGATCCAAACTATATTCTGGGTTGGTGTTTATGGATTTTTGAGGATGAGGATGCCACAGCCAGCGAAAAGATGGACAAGATTTTAGAAAAAATTGAGATTAAATTAGGGGATTAGAGACGGGGAGACTGACAGATAAAAGATGTGTTCTGTCCATATGTAGATCTGCAAGTACATAATCCGTCTGAAAATCCCAAGAGGTTCTGCGACATTAACAGAAATGTCGCAGAGCTTCTTTTTTTATACCTTTTTTGTCCGATATGACACGGACGATGTTTAAAATGTTTCGTATACTGAACGTGTACTTCAGAAATGGATGTTTTGAAATCTATTTAAAAGTGAAGGAGGTATTCGAGATGAAGAACTCAGTTCAGAAACGTAAAATAACACAGTTCAATGCCAGCCGTGGAGCAGAACGTGAAATTGCCTTGAAAAAAGGTGATATCTGGACACGCCCTACGACCTGCATGGAACTGAAAACCAGGTACGAACGTAATCGACAGAAAAAGGAAACCAGACGAATGGTTCTGAAATACGAGGAGGTTTAAGTATGATCAAAGCAACTGCATTAAAACTGGTAACTGCCGAAAACAGAGATCTTGTAGCTGATGTACTGACCAAGAGAAGCCAGAATATCAAAATCGAGTATTCTCAGAATGCTGATCTGGTTCCTCATGCAGTGGAAGATCTGGCATGTAAGATGCTGTATCTGGATGCAGAAATCAGAGGTCTTCTCAATAACCTGAGAGGGTTCTATGTAACAAAACAGGAAGACTTCCATCTCAGCCTGCGCGGCCTTTCGAAAGAGGCAAAGAGCAGTATTATTGATCTCTTTGAGAGTCTGTATGGCGTTATGTCTGAGATTCGTTACTGTGCAGACTGTGATGTCATCAACGGTAAACTGATCTTCAGCCCGAGAGCGCAGATGTTTATTACCGGCCAGTACATGGAAATCGCCATCCGCAAGGCCGTCCAGGATGTCCTCACGGAACTGGAAAAGAAGCATCAGAAGCAGTTTAAGCTTTATGCAAACACAAAGGTGGCGACTGTTGACGGCAGGCTGAAGAACGAGTTTGATCTGATCATTGAAAATGTGACAGATGTGAATGTTATGACAGAACAAGAAGCTACATCATGCTATCAGAGCATCCTTACGAAGCGAGGCACCTATACATATAACGCAGAAATTGCAGGAACGATCCTGGAATTGTTCAGTAAAATAGATGGAAGCAAGCTTAGCAAGTAATTGTAAGACATACATTCTGGATGCAATTAGAAGAAAAGAAGTTTTGCGTTATTAGCTGAAATGCCGCAGAGCTTCTTTTTTTGTATCTTTTTTTTCTGATATGCGGCAGAGGATGTTTTGAAAATCCTGTACACTAAACTTGTACTTCAGAAATGGAACATATCATCGAAAGCAAAGGAGGAAACAAGATGAGTTTTGATCCAAAACCGGTAACATTGGAAGAGTATAACCAGAGTCTCAGAGATACTGTGAATGCATATTATGAACATGCAATGCAGGATCCTTCCATGACAGAAGAAGATGCAATTCAGTCAACGGCTGAAATGAGTGAGAAATACCTTGATGCGGTAGAGGAATTTCAGCAGGAACAGGACATGCAGAACGAGACAGAAGTAGATTCCGGTATCGAAGACTCGGAAGGCATTGATAACAGCGGTATTGATGACGATGGTATGGATGTTTAAGAGAGGAGAAAAAAGATGGAATCTGTAAAGAAAAGTGTGAAAAACTTTGGCAAAGGTTTTGGAATCTGGCTTATTCTTTTGTTGCTTAATACGCGAGCCGGAGAGAGCAGCGTGAATGGAATTAAAATTATCATGGATACGCTTCTTTCCATTATATTAATCGGAAATAATAAAAAAGCGAGAGAAGCTGCCCTGGGGATTTCTGCATTAACGGTAGTGGTAACGTGTTTGAAACTGCCAGGTGGTGTGGAGATGCTTCTTCTGATAGGGATAGCTGTTCTGGGTGTTATGGTTCTGAAAAATATTCCTGATATGGAAGAAATTTCAGAAGCACAAAATGATTATTCAGCCAGTTCGTATGAGACAGATGATGAATTACCATGGAATACACGAAATGTATTCTGGCCATTCGAAAAATATTCCTTTTCGCCTGATCAGGGAATTTGTATTCAAAAAGGGGTGATAAAAAGAACATATATGAAAATCAAGACGAAGAATATACAGATTAGAATCAACCAGACCATAATGCAGCGTATTTTTCGGATTTGTGATATTTCGTTTTTGAGTGATTATACTGGGTTTGAGTATGGAAGTGAGGTGCTGAGAAATGTTCGCCTGAAATATGCTATGGAATTAAGTCAGATGGTGTGAGATAAAAACTGAAAATCAAACATATAAAGAAAAAAGATGTGAAACGATTGTATTTGTGCAGCGAACTGTCTATAATAATTTGAAAGAACCAATTGCATTGCAGACATTCAACAGAATCTACAGGAAGAAAAATTGTACAGGGATTCGGGATGTCTGCGATATTATAATGAATTATAAAGAGAGGTGCACAAGATGAAAAAAACGGTTATTTGCAACATTTCAATGAAGGAGAATCTTGATCAGGTGATATATTCCAGTACAGACAGATCTCTTCCTGTATCCGACAGAAAGGTGAGTTATCCGATTTGTGCGTTTCTTGAAAAAACTATGACATCGGAGGATGAGCTGGATGCTATTCTGCTGGTAAAAAAAGACAAGAATGATCATTACAAAAAAAATATAGAGCGTTTCAGGGAAGAACTGGAAGCAGTAAATGAGAAAATTGACGCCGACATTTCATATACGATAATCGATTCTGAATTTGAAGAGCACCAGACGGTACATGAGCAGCTGATGAAAGAAATTGTGGCGCATATTTCGGACAATTCCCATATTCTGGCAGACATCACATATGGTCCGAAGGACTTGCCGATTGTGTTGTTTACAACGCTTAGTTTTGCAGAGAAATTTTTAAACTGTACGGTAGATAATATTGTCTATGGTCAGGCAAGCTTTGAAAATGGCCGGGCGGTTGATACAAAGATCTGTGATATGATGCCGTTGTACTGTCTGAGCTCTGTCACAAATACAATTCAGTGCACAGACCCGGATAAGGCGAGAAGAATGTTCAATACACTTTTAACGTTTTAATTTTACAGGGGTGAGTGAGGGTATGTACAAGAGAGCTGATAAAGAAAAATATGAGAAACTGATTCAGGAATCGCCGTTGTTCTCTTTGGATAAAAAGGCGGAACCGGTAGCTTTTCGAAATGCACGTTTAAAAATGATAGAGAATATTTATCTGTATTTACTTTCCATAAACAAAGAAAAGTACGAGCCATACGGATGTGAGATTACAGAAATTGCAAATTACTGTATTGATAAGTATGATAGTACAAGGAGTGAATTTCTTCATTTTTTTAATTATGAATGGAAGAAGAAATTTACATATACAAAATATGAAGAAGGGCTAGAGGATACATACAAAGGAGTTCACGTTCCTGAAAATAAAATAAGAGCAGTTCGTAAGTATATCAAGTGTGCAGAAAAAATAGAAAAGAAGGATAAACCAGAAGAACTGTATTCAAAATTGGCAGAAGTAATGCAGCTTCCGGTGGAAACCATTCGAGAGCTGGCAAAGCTGGCAGATGTTAAAGTTACGACGAGTAATTCAATGAGTGACGAAGAGGAAGAAGAACTGTGGAGTTATATTGCAGGTAATGTAAATATTGAACGGGAATTTGAAGAGAAGGAAGAAGCAGAAAATATCCTGAATAAAGTAGATAAAGTGTTCCAGGAACTGAGAGCAAAACAGCAGCCGATTGTTTCAGATGTTATCACAACAAAAATATGGCTGTGTCTGGAAGACTCGGAGCAGCAATATTCTTTTATCAGCAAAGAAGTGGCAGAAGAATGGAACAAAAAGGGTACATTGCCAACCCAGAGAGAACTGGCCAGGAAATATGGACGCGATGAGGCAAGCATCAGCAGGACGGTGAGAACTTTTCTGGAAAAACTTAAGAGAGAAATCGAACAAGAGAGGTAGTGTGACAGCAGAGGATCTGATATGTATATTGGATCCTCGTTTTTTTTATAAAAAAGGTTAAGGGAAAACCAATGTTTCACTATATAAAAGTAGAACAGGGAAGGAGAAACGCATATGGAAAAATGCAGCAGAGAAAAACTGGTGGATAAAATTGTAAAGGAATATAACCTTACAGAAGAGGACGCGCATAACAAGGCGGTAAAAATACTGGAAAGATGTCCCGAGAAGCTGCGGCAGAATGTACAGGAATGGTCGGAAAATCGCACACTGACCGATATTTATATTGGGAAATATTCTCTGCCGATGATTCTGGCGATCTGGGACAGCAAAGATTTTTTAAGTGCGTGGGAGGTGATGACAGAATTAGCGGAGGGAGAGATTGAGACTGCAGAAATGAGGATCTGGAATATGAGGAGGTAGTCTGTTATGGGAGAATACGGAGTACATCCAACCAGATATGGGGAAGTAAGTGACGGGCATCTGTATTCCATGTTCCGCGAATCTGCTTATGCCCGGCTTTCGGAAAGTGAAAAGCTGGATCTTCTGCAGGAAGTAGTAAACAGAGATGCAATGGAGAAGGGGGAGATAGGCGCCCCGGAGGTACGGTTTGCAGAGCTTCCGGTAAATGAAAGCGGAAATGCAGCAGATGGTGTGATTCAGGTGAATCGTGATATGGAGTTCAGACGTTTGAATACAAAGGGCAGACCGTTCAGCACAGAATGGATGATTATAACTGCCAGACATTAAACACGATACTGCATGAAAATATGCATTGCTTTCAGGATCAGGTTATTGATGGCACAATCCAGATTGACGATTTACAGCTGACCAGTGAATATCAGGCGAACAGCTATACCAACAGTATCGTTTTCCAGAATGGAAAGGGTCAGTGGGGAAGCCAGTATATGACGGGGGAAACAGCAAATGGATATTACATGTATTATTTTCAGGCCACAGAGAGGGATGCGTACCGTACAGCGGAAGAAAAGACAGCATCTATTCTGCAGGAGCTGTCCGGCAAATATGGAACAGAGGCATCTTTCGAGACATATACAAAGTCGATGGCCACAACGGGATATCAGGCGATGGAACAAAAGGCAATTTTAGAATTTCAGAATCCCAATTTTGAAAAAGATCTGAATCAGGTTTTGCAGAACCAGTATTTTGGAACAAATGTAGAAGTAGATAAAAACACAGAAGAGGCTGTTAAAGCGGAAATGATTGCAACGTATCAGAATCTTTATGAACAACTTGGAGAAAGTACAGCAGCAAACGAAGATGCGAAAATGTCATTTGATCCAAGGCCAGTGTCATTGGAGGAATATAATCAGGCAGTACAAAATCCGGCAGCGGCGGATGAGGAGGTGTATGAAGAAGCAGAAGAAACGGCAGAAAAAGGTCCGGAAGCAGATACACAGAGCCAGCAGGAGAATGAAGAGGCAAGTGTATCGGATGAGGATATTACCGATGGAATAGACAGTGATATGGAGATATGAAGGAGGAGAAAGCGATGTCATATGATTTTGGAAGAAAGAAAATTGGAGCCGGAGAAAAACAGGAAAGAAACGGGGGAATGTATAGTAAGACACTGCTGGGACAGAGCATAGTTGAAAACGTCGTTCCATCCTGGACGGCAGATGGAGAAAACAGACCATTTGTGGTTTTTCGGGATCCGGATACCGGAAAAGTTTTCGGACTGAGTAAGGACATGCTGGCATATGGTTTTCTGGCGATCGGTGCGCCGGGAACAGGAAAAACCAACATTTTTAATATCTGTCTGAAGTATCTGCTGAATGCACAGGGAGAAAGAGATGTGATCGTTATTTTTGACACGAAGGGAGATTATCTGGAGACTTTTGGAAGCCGGATTCCCGACAGTCAGAAGATTGTCATTGGAAACGGAGAGAAGTATCGGAAAATCACATCGTATCATAACATTTTTGCAGAGGTAATGCCCCGCGGAATAGACGGAAAACTGGTTTATACGACAGAATCGGATGAGGATGCCCTGGAGTTATGTGAGCAGCTGTTTCAGACGATGAACAGCGAAACACAGCCGATCTTTCCGGCAATGGCAGAGCAGGTAGTAGCAGCACTTATGATTTATTATATGAGAACATACTGGCGGTCAGATCAGTCAAAACTGAACAACCAGGAATTTATCCGTTTTCTGGCAGGCAGCACGAACGAAGACCTGAAGAAAATTCTGGAATTAGATTATATGTCAGACTGGCGCAGCTGTCAGGATTATATTTCAGGCAAGAGCAATCAGACACAGGGAGTGAACTCCTATTTTGGAGCGCTGCTGAGAAAAATGTTTGTAGGTCCATTTGCAAAATCAGATCCATCGAAGGAATTTTCCATGCGGGAAATAATTACAGGAGGAAAGAAGAAAGTAGTATTCATTGAATATGATTTGAGAAAAGGTCAGCTTCTGGCGCCAATCTATGGGATTCTTCTTGACCGTGCGCTTGCCCATGCATTAGGAGGCAGACAGGCGGTAAAAGGGAATACGTATTTTCTGCTGGACGAAGCACTGTTGCTTCCTAAGCTTCAGCATTTTTCGGATGCTTTGAACTTCGGACGTTCAGAGAATGTTAAAATGCTGTGCGGTCTGCAGAATACAGCCGGTCTTGAGGAGCGGTATGGGGAGGCCGGAGCAAAAAATATTCTTTCTTCTTTTCAGAATATGGCAGCGTTTCGAACAAATGATTTTGATACCAGGCAGTTTGTGATTCATCGATTAGGAGAAAATTACCAGAATTTCAGTTTTTCTGCACAGCAGGAAAATCTGAATATTCAGAGAGCAGGGCATACCGTAGAGGACTGGAATTTATTGAGACTAAGGAATGGTGATGCTGTAGTGGCGCTGGCAGGTGAAAAACCGTTTATATTCCGAATGCCGCTTTACAGAGAGATAAAACAGTGAGTGCGTAAGGGGGAAAACGATGAGTAATAAGGGAATGATCATCAGAGAGTGTGAACATTTAAATTCTGCAAGACGGGTATTGGAGGGCCGCATTGACTGTGACATGTTTTTTCGTTCCATCTGCGGTGATCTTCTGATAACAGGAATGGAAGCAGGAAATAAGGAAATGGTGCTGTCATTGGTCAGGGCGTGCATGGAAAAAAGGGATGTTTCAACCATTGTCCTCACGAGTCATCAGGAACTGGCAGCGTTGATACAGCAGGATCAAAATAGGCGGAAAAGCGGTGCCGTCAGGGTGTCCTGGCCTGCAGAAAAAAATTATCATCCTTTCTACGGAATGTCTGCCCAGCAGATGCTTCGGTTTGTCTGCATGACAGCAGAAGAAATGGGATACAGCAGTATGGCCGGGCAGGTAATGATTTATGCGGCAGCGGTACTTAACATTGTTTCGACAGAATATCCAGTCTCACTGCCTGCAGTCGTAAAGCTTCTTGAGGAGGATGATGATTTTATATCAGAACTGGCTTTACAGCAGGGGCTTTCCAATGTTATTGCAGATAATATTCGGGCAAACCATGAAGCGGGCATTGTGTTTCGGCGGTTATTGGAGCGGCTGGAAGAAATATTTGAAAATATTTATGTGACGGGAAGCGATACAAAATATAATCTTCAAAGCGGCTGTAAAGAGAAACTTGATGGAATGGTGATATATGCCAGCTCCGGCAGTCAGCGGATTTTTAACGCTTATCTGAAGGAGGAGATTTTTCAGACATTGAAGGATGTACCGAAAATCAGGATTCTTCTCGATGAGATGGAGTTTGCAGATGAAAATGATGAGCTGATGAGATACATCATGCAGTTAAAAAGACAAGGCAGAATTGAACTGATCGTAATATCACAGAATGTAAAAGAATCCATGAAAGGAAATGCAGATCTGGATTTTGCCAATGTTGTTCTGTTTCAGCATGGAACACCGGCTGCAACGGAAGAGATTTCGAAAGCTCTGTTTGGAACATATCAATATCATAAACCGATGCCGAACGCGGTAAAACCGCCTGCATTGCTTTTTACTTTTCAAAGGGCTGTGAACTGGCAGATTCAAAGTGAGGAAAGGCTCAGAGTGAGAAGCGAGGATCTTTCTGCACGTCCGGGGATTTTTGGAAGGCAGTCAGATTATCTTGCTGTAAAAACAACGGCGAACAACAATATTTATTTCATTCATACAGCAGATTTCCTGAAGAATACGGGATATGGTCTGACGGTTGTCTGATATCAAAAATAAAAGCTGAAAACGGTTAAGGTTAGATTTTTATTTCTCTATATAAAGATGAGATGTCTCTTACAGGAAAAAAGCAACAGAAAGAAAAGGTGGGTAAACATATGAAAAAAAGTACATATTCCAATGAAATCGCAAAGGTTGTAGAACAGTTTCTGAAAGAAAAGAACTGGCATTTTGATTTTCTTGAAAAAGCAGGATTGTTCAAGTTTGATTTAAAAATAAGCAGTAAAATTCGTAAAATCAAGTATGTAATAGATGTTAAAAACGATGAACTGGTTGTTTACGGAATCTGCCCTGTTCATGCGGATGAGAAAGATGAGGAGATGATGGCTCAGATGAGCGAGTTTCTTCATGGAGCGAATTATGGTTTGAAAAATGGCTGTTTTGAGTTTGATTACGAGGATGGAGAAATCGGTTTCCGAAGTTATATTGATTGTGACGGCAGACTTCCGTCTGCAGAGAATGTGAAAAACAGCATTTATTGTACGGCTGCCATGTTTGAACAATATGGAGATGGGATTACGTCCATTGTTTTTGCCGATTACTCGGCGCAGGAAGCAATTGCAATGTGTGAGAAGCCGCTGGAAGAGCAGTTTTCAGATGATGAACTGGATGAGGCGGAATTGGAAGAGGCGTTCGCACGTCTGGTAGGCGGCCTGGGAGGAGTGGTTAAGATCTGAGAGGAGAGTGACAAAGGATGATGCGTTCTGGAAATATTTTTGAACGGGAAGGCAGCAGAGGGCATGGCATGAGAACCGTATCGGGAGTGACGATTGCTGTGATAATCTGTTCTCTGCTGTCAGGGATTGCAGCAATTGGAATTATTTTGAATTTTGAAGCGGTAACGGCCAGAATTGCCGTTTTTGTTGTCAGGCTGTTATCATCTGCGTTTCCTGTTTTGTTAGTTGTTATAACAATTCTTTATTTGGCGGCACGGCTGCGGTGGAGATGGAACAGAGATTACAGGAGGTGGTGATCTGCATGGATTTTGGTACAGTGACAGTATGGACAGTGATTAAAAGATTTTTACTCGGATGGATTGCGGCCGGAGGTCTGCTGGTAATTGTCAGTTGTGTGAAGTACAGAGAATTTATCATTACGGCATTTTTAAATAATACCTGGGCATGGATCAATGCACTGATGCCGGTGGTGATTATTCTGGTTGGGATAAGATGTATGATCAGGGCAGTATTGAAATAAAGGGGGGATGCCATTTATAAAAAAACAGTAAATTCGCCCACTTAGGACTAGCCGCCGCGGCTGTAGATTGATACAATAAAAGAAATAGGAAATATCGATTTTTTGCATAGGAGGAACACGGCGGCATGGCGGGATATGTGAGTCTTCAGGATGTAACCAAGACCTATCAAATGGGTGAGATTACCATCAAGGCTGCGGATGGGATCAGCTTTGATGTGGAAAAGGGTGAGTTTGTGATTGTTGTTGGACCGAGCGGTGCGGGTAAGACGACGGTGCTGAATATTTTAGGCGGAATGGACACAGCGACTTCAGGAAAGGTGCTGGTGGACGGGGCGGAGATCAGTAAGTACCGCGGCAAGAAGCTGATCCAGTACCGGCGGGAGGATATTGGATTTGTTTTTCAGTTTTATAATCTGATGCAGAACCTGACGGCGCTCGAGAATGTGGAGCTGGCGATGCAGATCTGCCGGCATCCGCTGGATGCGTCGGAGGTGCTTGCGGAGGTTGGACTGGAAGAGAGAATGAATAACTTCCCGGCGCAGCTTTCGGGCGGAGAGCAGCAGCGTGTGGCGATTGCGCGTGCGCTGGCGAAGAATCCGAAACTGCTGCTCTGCGATGAGCCGACCGGCGCGCTCGATTATGTGACGGGAAAAGCGATCTTAAAGCTGCTGCAGGATACCTGCCGGGAGAAGGGGATGACGGTCATTGTCATCACTCACAACTCGGCGCTGACACCGATGGCGGACCGCGTGATTAAAATCCGAAACGGAAAAGTGGCGGGAATGAAAACAAATGAGAACCCGACGCCGGTGGAAGAGATAGAATGGTAGGTGGACGATGAGAGCATTTCGAAAAGACTTTATCCGGGAAATCACAAAGAACAAGGGGCGGTTTCTGTCAGTCTTTTTCATCGTGCTTCTTGGCGCGGCGTTTTTCTCGGGCATTCGGTCGGCGGAAGGAGATATGAAGGTTTCGGCGGACCGGTATTATGATGAAGTAAATTATATGGATTTGAAAGTTCTTGGAACGCTGGGGCTGACGGACGATGATCTGGCAGATATCGCGAAGACGGACGGCGTGAAAGCGGTTTACGGCGGAAAGACGGTGGAAGTGCTGCATGACATCGGCGAGAGCGAGCAGGTTGTGAAACTGATTGCGCTGACGGACGGTGTGAATGAGCCACGCGTGGTTGAGGGACGGATGCCGGAGAAAGAGGATGAAATTCTTGTTGATACGCAGTTTCTGAAAAGTTCCGGTTGTGAGATCGGGGATCAGGTGACGTTCACTTCCGGAACGGAGGATCCGCTCTCAGATTCGCTGACCGGGGATACGTTTACGATTGTTGGTTCGGCGACGCTCCCTTATTATATGGATCTGAACCGCGGAACGGGCTCGATTGGAAATGGAAGCATCAACAGTTTTGCACTGCTGCTTCCGGAGACATTTACCTCGGATCTCTATACAGAGATTTACGTCCAGGCGGACGGCGCACAGAAAGAGGCGAGCTACAGCGATGCGTATGATGAGACGGTGAAGGCTGTACAGACGAAGATTGAAGCGCTCGAGGATGCGGCGTGCGACCGGCGGTATACGGCAGTCAAAACCGAAGGACAGGAAAAGATTGATGATGCAAAACAGCAGGTCGCTGATGCAGAGCAGAAATTAGCGGACGCAAAAACAGAGCTGGATGACGGTGCACAGCAGCTTGCCGACGCGAAAGTGACGATTGCGGACAAAGAGCAGGAACTTCTCGACGGCGAACAGACGTTAAAGGACAAAGAACAGGAGCTTCTTGACGGAAAGCAGACGATTGCTGAGAAAGAACAGGAACTCCTTGACGGAAAACAGATCATTGCAGACAAAGAGCAGGAACTTCTCAGTGCGAAAGCAACCATCGCCGATAAAGAGCAGGAACTGGCATCCGGCAAGGCAACGCTGAAAGACAAAGAGGCGGAACTTGCGAGCGGAAAAGCGACGCTGGAAGCAAAGGCGGCAGAGCTGGAAAGCGGAAAAGCGGAGCTGAATCAGAAAGCCGATGAACTTGCAAGTGGAAAAACCACACTTGAGGCAAAAGCGAAAGAACTTTCCGACGGAAAAGCACAGCTTGCAGAGAAAGAAACAGAACTGGCATCCGGAAAAAAAGAGTTAGAGGAAAAAATGACGCAGCTTTCGGCGGCAAAAACTGAACTGACGCGGAAGCAGACGGAGCTGAATACTGCAAAAGAGCAGCTTTCCGAAAAAGAAACGGAATTGAATATTGCAAAGGAGCAGCTTTCCGCTGCACGCGAGGAACTGGACAACAAGAAAGCAGAAACCGCTGCAGGACGCACACAGTATGAAGCGCAGAAGGCAGCGTATGAAGAACAGAAGAGTCAGTATGAGACAGCCAAGGATCAGTTAGCCCAGATTTCCAGTCAGCTTCCGGTGGTGGAGGCTGCGCAGACAGAAGTGACTGGTCAGATCGAGGTGATTGAGGCTCAGCTTGACGGAATGACGGAGGAAGATGAAGCATATGTATCCCTGTTGGAACAGAAAACTGCGCTGGAAGCAAAGCAGACAGAGTTAGCACAGCAGCTTTTCACGATGCAGGAGCAGAAAACATTTCTGGAACAAAACATCGCAGCGTTTGAAACAGCAAGCGCTGATGCGGAAGCCCGGCTTGCGGCTGCAGAAGCTCAGATTACCGACGCAGAAAGTCAGCTTGCCGCTGCAGATGCACAATTAACAGAAAAAGAGCAGGAATGCGCCGCAGGCGAGGCACAGATTGCTTCTGCAAAAGAAGAACTGGAAAGCGGCGAAGCTCAGATTACAGAGGCTCTTGCCCAGCTTCAGGATGGAGAAGCACAGGCAGAAGCTTATCAGAAACAGATTGAGGATGGCGAAGCACAGCTTGCATCCGCCAAAGCAGCGATTGCCGACGGAGAAGCTCAGATTGAGACGAACCGCAGTAAATTAAAAGACGGAGAAACTCAGCTTGCGGCTGCCAGAGCCCAGCTTGCTGATGGGGAACAGCAGATTGCATCGTACCGACAGACGATTCAGTCGGGTGAGGCCCAGCTTGCTGCTGCAAAGCAGACAATTTCCAGTGGAGAAAGTCAGCTCGCCGACGCGAAACAGACGATCGCCGATGGCGAAACCCAGTTAGCCAAAGCCAAGCAGACGATTGCCGATGGAGAAAGTCAGCTCGCCGAAGCCAAGCAGACGATTGCCGACGGTGAAACCCAGCTTGCCGACGCGAAACAGGAAATCGCCGACGGAAAAATCTCCCTTGCGGATGCGAAGCAGGAAATTGCCGATAAAGAAAAAGAACTTGAGGACGGCAAAGCCGAATACGAAAAAGCAAAAGCCGACGCCGAACCAGAAATCGCGGATGCGAAGCAGGAAATTGCGGACGGTGAGAAAACACTCGCAGACCTGAAAAAACCAACGTGGTACGTCTGGGGACGGGATAAGGTAACGTCAACTGAGAGCTTCGGTCAGGATGCCGGCCGTATCTCGAATATCGGAAAATTCTTCCCGGTTATCTTCTTCCTCGTGGCTGCTCTCGTCAGCCTGACGACGATGACACGAATGATCGAGGAACAGCGTCAGCAGATCGGAACGTTAAAAGCCCTCGGCTATTCCGACGGCGTGATCGCCTTTAAATATTTCGCATACGCGATGCTCTCCACCGTATCCGGCGCTCTCGCGGGCGTGGTGGTTGGAGAAAAAATCCTGCCCTGGGTTATTATGAATGCCTACGGCATGCTGTATACCGGACTCCCGTATTACATGACCCCGCTGAACTGGGAGCAGGGAGGCCTTGCGATTCTGGCGAGTGCAGCCTGCACCGGCGTGGCGACGATCGCGGCATGCTACAAAGAACTCGCCGCAGGTCCGGCAGAGCTGATGCGGCCGGAAGCACCGAAAAACGGCAAACGGATTTTCCTGGAACGCATCGGCGTACTCTGGAAACATCTGAACTTTACGCAGAAATCAACCGTGCGGAATCTGGTGCGGTATAAAAAACGATTCTTCATGACCGTTATCGGAATCGGCGGATGCATGGGTCTGATCCTCGTCGGTTTCGGCCTTCAGGATTCCATCACCGCGATTGCGAAAAACCAGTTCGTCAGCCTCTTCACCTATCAGGCGGATGCTGTACTGAATTCAGATGTGGATGAATCCGAAAAAGAAGCATTGCAGACCGATCTGGAAAACTACAGCGGCATCGATGAGCTGCTGGAAATGTACTGCCAGAACATCGAACTGCAGACCGACAAAAAGACCGTGGATGCAGTGCTTGAAGTGCCGAAAGAACTGACGAATTTCAATGACTTCTATGCCTTCCGAGACCGGAAAAGCGGAGAAGTTTACGAATTCCCGACCGACGGCGGCGCAGCCATCAGCGAAAAGACAGCAACGATGCTCGGCGTAAAAGCAGGCGACACGGTTCAGCTGAAAAAAGGTGACGATATTGTGGACGTAAAGATTTCGATCATCGTCGAAAACTACGTGCGCCATTACCTGTATCTGGCCCCGGATCTCTACGAGGAGCTGTTCGGCGGAGCGCCGGACTACAACCAGCTTCTGATGAAATATCAGGACACGTCGGGCAATTATGAGACAGCACTCGGAGAAAAAATCATGACGTACGACGGTGTAGCGGCAATCTCGTTCACATCCGACCTGATTGATCAGATTGACAACATGCTTCGTTCCCTCGACATCGTCATCGTGGTGCTGATCGTATCGGCGGGCCTGCTGGCGTTTGTGGTGCTGTACAACCTGAACAACATCAACATCACCGAACGACAGAGAGAGCTGGCAACGCTGAAAGTGCTCGGCTTCTTCGACGGCGAGGTGGCATCGTACGTGTACCGGGAAAACATGGTGCTGACACTGTTCGGCGTTATCGCGGGCATGGGAATTGGAACGTTTTTACATCATTGCGTAATTCAGACCGTCGAGGTCGATATGATGATGTTCGGACGAAACGTGTTCCCGCGGAGCTACGGCTGGAGCGCCCTGATTACCTTGGCGTTTGCCCTGTTCGTCAACTTTATGATGTTCTACCGGTTAAGAAAAATTGATATGATTGAATCGCTGAAAAGCGTGGAGTAAACAACAGAAAAAGGCCGTCCGCGGTGATGCAGAGAATCTGCAGAAACCGTGGGCGGTTTTTTCGTTTTGAAAGTGAAATATGAGCCGGAATGCTTGTTTTTTCAGACATTTCGTTGTATAAAAAAGATAAGGGTTTTTATCAGAACAGAATCAAAAAACAAAGAGTAAAGGGGATTTTTACAAATGGGAACAACAGAAACGAAAAAAATGAGAGTCGGCGTTGTCGGCTGCGGAGCGATCAGTGATATTTATCTGACGAACATGATTCATAACTTTGAGAATCTTGAGGTAGCAGCATGCTGCGCAGGCCATCTTGAACATGCGAAAAAGAAAGCAGAGCAGTATGGCATCAAGGGCTGTACCTACGAGGAAATTCTGGCAGACCCGTCGATTGAAATGGTAGTCATTCTGACACCGGCACCGACCCACGAGGGGCTGATCCGTCAGGCACTGGAAGCCGGAAAACACGTTTACACTGAAAAAACAATGACCCTCGCACCGGAAACGGCAGCGAAACTGATCGAGCTGGCAGAGGAGAAACATCTCTATCTCGGTTCCGCACCGGACACCTTCCTTGGATCGGCACTGCAGACCGCAAGAAAAGCGATCGACGACGGGCTGATCGGCGAGGTGACATCTTTCGAAGCATGCGCAAACCGCGATCTTGATTTGCTGGCGAGCATCTTCCGTTTTCTGCGGATGCCGGGCGGCGGTATCTGCTACGATTTCGGTGTTTATTATCTGACTGCCATCGTCAGCCTTTTCGGCCCGGTGGACCGTGTCGTTTCCTCCGTGCGCAACCTTGCGCCGAAGCGCGTCAATGTCGTCCCGGACAGCCCGGAATACGGACAGGAATTTGACTACAGCAACGAGAGCCAGGCTTTCACGATTCTGGAAATGAAAAACGGCGTGACCGGCACATTCTGTGTCAATGGCGACAGCACCATCAACGATCAGGCGGTATTCACAATTTACGGCAAAAAAGGTATTTTAAAGCTGGTGGACCCGAACAATTTCGGCGGCGATATCGTCTACATTCCGGGCGTGAAGGACTGGACACAGCAGGCAGTTCCGGAAGTGCTGGATTATGGCTTTGCCTACAGCGAAAACAGCCGCGGCCTCGGTCCGTCCGAGATGGCAGAAGCAATTGCAGAGGGCAGACCAAACCGTGCGAATGCCAAAATGGCATACCATGTACTGGATGTGATTGATCAGATTATGAAGAGCGCAAAATCGGGCGCATTTGAGAAGGTTCCGTCCACCTGCGAGAGACCGGCGGCCATGCCGAATTCATAGCCTATTTCTGATAGGATTGCAGGTACATCTGACGGAAGTCGGTAGGGCTTACATTTTTTGATTTCAAAAAGACTCTGTTAAACGTAGAGATACTGTTAAAACCGGATTCGAGCGACACTTCGGTGATCGTGAGATCCGGTTTTTTTAACAGGTTTTCGGCGATATGGAGCCGTTCCCTGGTGACGAAATCCGTGAAGGAGAGGCCGGTGTATGCGCGGAACAGCTTGGAAAAATGGCAGCGGGAGAATCCGGCGACCTTTGATGCTTCTTCCAGAGAAACCGGTTCGGTGCAGTGACTCGAGATCCAGGTACATGCAGCAATCATCTGGCGGTGTACCTGTGCGGAATGGCCTGTTTTTTGCGGTGCGGCAGTTTCGGTCGGCACGGAGAGATTTTCGCCGAGCAGAATAAAAAACTGATACAGCAGAACGCATCCGCGCAGCTCGGAAAAACTGATACCGGAGAGGGAGAGCCTGCGCAGCTCTGTCAGAAATCCGCGGAGTTTTTCGATTTCCGGGAAGTTGTTCTGATTCAGAAGACGGATCTGATAAAAAAGATAAGCAACAGACTGGAAATCCACGCGTTTTTCCAGAAAATCTGCATCGAGCTGAAGCATGATCAGGCGATGTTCTCTGTTGGTTGTGGAAACAGCGTGCAGCTCGCCGGGCCAGATAAAAAGAAGATCACCGGGCTTTAGTGGAAAGGTTTCTCCATTTACTTCATAGATAATGCCGTCATCCTGTGCAAGCACAATTTCAATATAGTGATGCCAGTGTAGACCGAAATAGGCGGGGACATGCGAAATAGAGATATCGTAAACATAGCTGTTAGCAAAATGATTGTTTTCGAAAAAAGAAGTCGAATCGTTTTTCATGGCAAAAGAATCCTCCGTATCTGATAAACGGTATTATACAACAGAAGAGAGAAAAAATATAGAAAAAATCGAAACATCTGGGCAATGATCGGCAATATATAAGTAGTGTTTTACGAGGATCTGTATTATGGTTAAGATATGAAAATTGTGAAGAACGGCAGAAATCGGAAAAAGAGTGATGTGATTTTGGCGAAAATTCACAAAAAACAATAAAAGTTTATGAAAAGTGAAGAAGTGAGAGGTAAGCGAAAAATGCAGATTTATGTAGATGGAAATGCTGTGCGAAGCGGAAATGGGCAGAAGGAATATCCATTTCAGACAATTTCCGAGGCGGCAAAAATTGCAAGGCCCGGCGACGAGGTGCTTGTAGCGCCTGGCATATATCGGGAATATGTAGATCCGGCGAATGCGGGATGTGAGGATGCAAGAATTGTGTACCGTTCTGTGGAACCGGGAAAAGCTGTGATTACCGGTGCGGAAATTGTGGATAACTGGGAGCATTTGGAAGGTGATGTGTGGACAGCGCGCGTTTCGAACGGATTGTTTGGGGATTACAATCCATATACGACACTGGTCAGCGGTGACTGGTTTATCGCATCCTACACGGCACACACCGGAGAAGTGTATCTGAATGGAAAATCCATGTATGAGGTGACGAGCCTGGACAAGGTGAAAAAGCCGGAGATCTATAAAAAATCCTGGGATCAGGCATTCACGGTTTACACCTGGTATGTGGAGCAGGATGAAGAGAAGAATGAGACCGTTTTCTATGTGAATTTCCAGGGGAAAAACCCGAATGAGGAAACGGTGGAAATTAATGTGCGCGAGAATTGCTTTTATCCATCGAAGGAGGGCATCGGTTATATTACGCTGTCCGGCTTTGTTGTAAAACAGGCGGCAACCCAGTGGGCTCCGCCGACGGCATATCAGGAAGGAATGGTCGGCCCGCACTGGTCAAAGGGATGGATCATCGAGGATTGTGAAATTTCAGATTCGAAGTGCTCGGGCATTTCCCTTGGAAAATACAGACAGCCGAACAATGACAATAAATGGCTCAAATGGAAATTCAAAGATGGCACACAGACGGAGCGTGACTGTATCTGCCAGGCGCAGCGAGAGGGATGGACAAAGGAAAACATCGGAAGCCACATCATCCGCCGGTGCAACATCCACGACTGTGGACAGACGGGTATTGTAGGCCACTTAGGTGGTGTGTTCTCGATTATTGAGGATAACCACATTCACCATATCAATAATAAACAGAACCTTGCGGGTGCGGAGATCGGCGGCATCAAGATGCATGCGGCGATCGATGTGATCATTCGAAGAAACCATTTCCATCACTGTACGAGAGGCCTCTGGCTCGACTGGCAGGCACAGGGCACACGCGTTACGCAGAACCTGTTCCATGACAATACGCTGCCGAACGAGAAAAATGCAAATCCAGAAGGTATGGACGGTATCGGCGAGGATATCTTTATTGAAATTTCCCACGGACCGACGCTGGTGGACAATAACGTACTGCTTTCGGACCGCGCTATGAAGCTGGCAACACAGGGTGTTGCGGTAGTACATAACCTGATCGCGGGATCGTTTACTGCTGTCGGCCGAGGTGTCAACAATGGCTCCGACAAGCTGCCGTCGCCGCGCTACACACCGTACCATGTGCCGCATCGCACGGAGATCAACGGATTTATGACAGTTCTTCACGGTGACTGCCGGTTCTACAATAATATCTTCATCCAGAAGCCGGTTCGTGCGGGAATGGAAGAAATCCGTAAACTGACTGGGGATAATGAATGGGATGACGGAAATCTGACAGCAGGAACCGTGCCGTACAGCGGATATCCGACGCTGGAGGAGTACGTGGCAAGATTTGAGGGCTACTGCGGAATGGGTTCCGGAAAGTCACCGGATCTGTATTACGAGAAGCTGCCGGTATGGCTTGGCGGCAACGTTTACTTCAATGGGGCGAAGCCGGCAGAGCAGGAACAGGACGCTGTAGTGGATACCGAGCATGAAATCACCATCGGTGTAAAAGAAGAGAACGGAAAATGGAAACTGGAGACCAATGTTTACGATTATCTGCCGCAGAATGCCTGTGCAGTGATCTCAACGGAGACACTTGGCATGGCATTTGAGCCGGAACAGAAATATGAGAATCCGGATGGAACGCCGATCGTGTTCCGATATGACTACTTCGGAAACCGTCAGGGCATTCATCCGCTGCCGGGCCCGTTTGCATCAAAAGAGGCTGCGGAAGAAGCACTATCATAAAGAAATTCTATAGACCCGCAAAAAAATAGCGTAAAAAATTCAGCGCCGCAGAGAGTGAATGACTGCGTCACAGCCTTTTTTGCAGTGTTTTCGGGTTTTACTATAACAAAAAGGAGTATAGAGAAATGATTTACTATGTCAATAATTCCGCTCCGAAGAATGGAAACGGAACAAAAGAGATGCCGTTCAAGTTCATCAACGATGCGGCAAAAATTGCAAAGGCAGGAGATGAAGTTCTGGTTGCACCTGGTATTTACCATGAATATGTTGATCCGGTCAACGGCGGAACCGAGAATGCAAGAATCGTCTATAAGAGTGAGAAGCCGCTCGGCGCAAAGATCACCGGTGCGGAAACGATGAATGACTGGGAGCATTACAAAGATAATGTGTGGGTATGCCGTGTAGACAACGGAGTTTTTGGCAATTATAACCCATACACGACAATGGTCGGCGGTGACTGGTATTTTGCACCGGTGGTACGCCATACCGGCGCGGTTTATCTGAATGACCGCCAGTTATACGAGGCAGAGACGCTCGAGGAGTGTATCAAGGGCGAGGTTTATGCGCCGTCCTGGGAGCCGGAGTGGTCGGTTTACAAATGGTATACCGAGCAGGACAAAGAGAAAAATCAGACGGTCATCTACGCAAATTTCCAGGGTAAAAACCCGACGGAGGAAAAAGTAGAAATCAACGTGCGCCGGAACTGCTTTATGCCGTCGAAAACAGGCGTAAATTACATTACGTTCAGTGGATTTGATGTCAGCAAGGCGGCAACGACATGGGCTCCGCCGGCCGCTTACCAGGACGGTATGATCGGTCCGCATTGGTCGAAGGGATGGATTATTGAGGACTGTGAGGTCAGCAACAGCAAGTGCTGCGGTATTTCGCTCGGAAAATATTACGATCCGGAGAACGACCATTACTTTACCAGAAAACACGTAAAAAGCCCGACCCAGATGGAGCGTGATGCTGTCTGCCGCGGCCAGTATCATGGATGGACGAAGGAGAACATCGGAAGCCATATCATCCGCCGCTGCCACATCCATCACTGTGAGCAGACCGGTATTGTCGGACGGATGGGCGGTGTGTTCAGTATCATTGAGGACAACCACATTCACAACATCAACAATATGCAGCAGCTTGGCGGAGCCGAGATTTCCGGTATCAAGATGCATGCAGCGATCGATGTTGTGATGAGAAGAAATCACATTCATCATTGTACGATGGGCATCTGGTGCGACTGGGAGGCACAGGGAACACGCCTGACCCAGAACCTGCTGCACGACAACTGCCCGCCGGAGGGAACACCAAAGGCAGAGGGCGCAATGATGAGTCAGGATATTTTCATCGAGGTTGGCCATGGTCCGACCCTGATCGATAACAACATTATGCTCTCACCGGTCAGCGTTCGTATGGCGACCGATGGTATTGCCTGCGTACACAATCTGATGCTTGGCTCATTAACTGCAGTTGGCGGCGGAACAGGAGACCGTTACACGCCGTATCACATCCGTCACCGTACCGAGGTTGCCGGATTCATGACATTCCTGCATGGCGATGACCGGTTCTACAACAACATCTTTATCCAGAATTACCCGGTTGAGGAAACAGAAACGGTTGAGGACATGGGCTTCAAGATGGAGGATAACCAGGAAGTCGGAACGCATGTGTTCGACGAGTATCCGACCTATGACGAGTGGATCAGCCACTTTGAGCTGGACAAACCGGCCGACATGAGCAAGCTGGAGCCGTATCACAACAAGTGCCATCTGCCGGTTTGGGTAAACGGAAATGCTTACTTTAACGGAGCAAAGGCGTGTGTGAATGAAAAAGAGAATCTTATGGATAACGAGAACCAGGTTAAGGTGGAACTTGTGGAAAAAGACGGCCACTATTCCATCAAGACGAACGTGTATGAGTTCCTGAAGGATTTCCGGACGGGAATTATCAACAGTAATATTTTAGGATACGCCTTCGAGCCGGAGCAGAGATTCGAAGATCCGGACGGAAGCACGATTATCTTCGATCAGGATTATCTCGGCGAGCACCGCGGCGTGGCAGCAATGCCGGGACCGTTTGCGGATGGAGCTGAGGCAGAGAAGATTCTGTGGTAGAAGAAATCAGAACTTACCGGTTGATACGAAAAAAACAGGGCGCTGTGCAGGAAATGGCACAGCGCCCTGTTTTGGTAAAAGGAAAGTCAGGATACCTTTGCAGAATCTTTTGCCGTCGGCATTTTCGCGTATAAGATTTTCAGTATAATCGGTGTTGCAACACTCGAGAAGAGAATCAGCAGAATCACGGCACTGAAGAAATCGCCGGATAAAAAGCCTGCATTCAGACCCTTTTGCGCGACGATCAGACAGACTTCACCGCGGGTCATCATACCGACACCGATTTTCAGGCTGTCGCCCCAGGTAAAGCCGCATCCCTTTGACATCAGGCCACAGCCGATAATTTTTGCGACAAGGCCGACGATGACGAAACAGATGGCAAAGAGTACGAATTTCTCGTTCATGCCGCTGAGCGTTGTTTTGAGTCCGATACTTGCAAAGAAAATCGGTCCGAAAATCATATAGGAGCTGATATCCATTTTTTCTTCGATGTAATCGGAAGAATCGAGGGAACACAGGATAACGCCCGCAACGTATGCACCAGTAATATCGGCGATGCCGAAATATTTTTCGGAAATGTAGGACAGTCCGAAGCAGAGTGCAAGACCCAGAATCGGGAGACGGCGGGTGTGCGGAAATACGGAGTTCATGCGGTTGAACAGCTTAAAGCAGAGAAAACCGAGCACAATCGCAAGGGCAAAAAACAGAATGGTGGAGGCTGCTACTTTCAGCGGATTGGATGTCGGATCTTTAAAACCGATGACAACAGTCAGCACAATGATACCAATGACATCGTCGATGATGGCTGCATTTAAGATGGTTGTTCCAACCTCTGTTTTCAGCTTGCCGAGTTCTTTCAAGGCCTGTACGGTGATGCTGACCGATGTTGCAGTCAGAATAACACCGATAAAAACAGCGTGGTAAAATTCTTCCGTTCCGACAGCAGAGAAGCCATAAAAGCTCATGTATAAGATGGCTCCAAGAACGAGAGGAACAAAAACACCGGCACAGGCGATCAGCAGGGATTTCACTCCGGTGCGGAGCAGATCCTTCAGGCTGGTGCCAAGACCTGCGGAGAACATCAGCAAAATGACACCGATCTCCGCCATTTGTGCGAGAAAGTCAGATTGCTGAACGAGTCCCAGCACACTGGGTCCAAGGACAATACCGGCAATCAGCTCGCCCACAACCTGCGGAGCCTTGCATTTTCTGGCAAGAATACCAAACAATTTTGCGAATACGATAATGATTGCCAGGTCTTTTAAAATGACATACGTATCCATGAAAAAGATACCCCCTTTTATGAAGTTTATGTATGTGTCGGCAGCTTGAAAGAGCAATGCCGGAGTTTGATACGCATACATTTTCAGTATAGCAAAAATTGAGAAAAAATACTATCGGCAAGAAAGAAAAAATAAAGTAAAACGGAAAAATGATGCAGGCGTATGGAACCGTTCTTTTGTAAAACAAAACTGGAAAAGAGGATTGTGAGGGTTATATTAAGAGCAGTGAACGGTAATGGAAAAAGAGATATAGAAAAGAGCATATAGATATAGTATGATCAAAGCAGCAAATAAATTTTACATGGAGTTCAAAAAGCGGGATCAAAGAAAAAACGAAAGGGGAAATAAAAAATGAGAGTTGGGAACGTGAAAGAAATTGTATTTTCCAAAGATCCAAAACAGATGAACTGGCTGCGGGAGGAGTTCCCATACGCCGAGGTAAAATGCCCGCCGGAGTTTTCGGCTGAGGTGCAGAATGAGAAAGACGGAGATGTGCTGACAACGAAGATTGTGGTTTCTTACAACGGTGCGCATCCGTATTTTACAAATGCCGGAAGTATTGGGGTTTCATTTCCGTTGCAGGACCGCTACACGGACAGTGTGACCTGCCGTGATTACCGGTGCCATGCACATATTTTCTGCGGGGAAAATACCAGTTATATCATGGCACTCCGCATGGGCGGTGCGGCTCCGCATCTGGGAATGGTACTCACAAAAGGCAGTCTTTCTGCTTACAGTATTGAGCGCGATCTGAAACTGCAGAGCAATGACAGAGGCTGCTTCTGGCTGCACCCGTCCGCACAGGAATTTGCGCCGGGAGATACAATAAAGCTGGAGTGGAAGGTATTTCCGCATCGGGGACGCGAAGATTTCCGGGAGAAATTAAGAGCATTTCCCCGGGTGATTCTGGTGGATGCTGAGCAGTATGTGATTTATCCGGGAGAGACGAGTAAGGTAACCATTGAGCCGACATTTCCAGCGGAAAAAGTGACGATAAACGGAGCATCGCTGGAAAAGACGGAAAATGGTGTTTATGAATATCTGTTTGAAAATGAAAAAACAGGGGAGTATGTACTTTCGATCTGTGCCGACGAGGTGAAAACCACCTGCCGTCTTCTCGTGCAGGAGCGGCCGGAAACACTGGCTGCAAAACGGTGTGCGTTTATTGTTGATCACCAGCAGTATCATGGAAAGATCAAAGAACTGCAGGGCGCATATCTGCCGTATGATAACGAAGAAAAAATTCTCGTCTGCACGTCGGAGAATGATTTCAATGCCGGAAGAGAGCGTACGGGAATGGGCGTGCTGATTGCACGGGCACTGCAGCAGAATCTTTTAAAAGACCGGGAAAAAGCGGAGCAGAGTCTTCGTGAGTACCATGCATTCTATCTTCGCGAGCTGGTAAATGCATCAACTGGACTTGTATGCAACTGCTCAGGAAAAGACAACAGCTATTTTCGGCTTTACAACTACCCATGGGCAGTGACATTCTTTCTTGAATGCTGGAAGCTGTGGGGAGAAAAAGAAGATCTGAAGACAGCAGTTCATATCACAGAGAAATTTTATGAACAGGATGGATTCCGTTTTTATCCGATTGAAATGCCGATTGTGATGCTCTGTCATGAGTTGGAAAAAGCAGGAGAACAGAAGGATCTGAAAACAGTAAAAGATCTGTTTCGATGTCATGCTGATCAACTGATTGAGATTGGAACGGCTTATCCGGCTTCGGAAGTAAATTACGAACAATCGATCGTACAGCCGGCGGCCGAAGTCATTCTTCAGGTTTACGAAGTGACCGGGGAAGAAAAATACCTGCGCGGAGCCGAGCAGCAGATCGCCGTCCTCGAACTCTTCGATGGCCAGCAGCCGGATTATCATCTGCATGAAACTGCAATCCGCCACTGGGACGGCTACTGGTTCGGAAAACGCAGAGTCTTCGGCGACACTTTCCCGCACTATTGGAGTGCAGAAAACGGTCGAACCTTCAAGCGCTACGCTCGCCTGACCGGAAACGAAGAATATAATATTCGCGGTGAGCATTCCCTGCGCGGCGTGCTGTCCATGTTCTTTGAGGATGGAACAGCGACCTGTGCGTACGTGTATCCGTATTCCGTCAACGGCCAGAAAACCGATTTTGCCGATCCGTATGCCAATGACCAGGATTGGGGATTGTGCATGAACCTGGAATAAAGAATGACCAGAACCTTCAAACTGAAATCATACAGAGTGATTCAGTTTGGAGGTTTTTTGGATTTGCAGAAGATGGATTCCGGCATGGTGTAAGAATAATGATATGATTTTCCTCAATGATGATGTAATAAAACCAGAACCAGACAAAGGATTTGTGAAAATCAAAAGGGTATGGAAACAATCCATACTCTATTTTTTCTTGTCAAAGCGGATATTCGCAATCCGCTTCGCTACTTGCTCATAACCGAATAGCTGCTTCGCAGCTTATCAGAAGTGGCTTGTACCACTCCTGATACAAGCAAGTCCCCACCCACTGCTTATTACTTTTCGCAATGGAAGCAGGGGACTTGTTTGATTCGGTTAAACTATGATATACTCAAATCATCATGATACCAGGCTCAAAAAGCTAATGCAAGCTCGCTTGCAAGAGGATTTTTGAACTCTTGACCTGTCAAAAACATGACGAGGAGTGCAATGATATGAAAAAAGCGACAAATTTGATATCCTTTCTGATTTTAATGATGGTACTGGTCGGCTGTAGCAAAGAAACGGTCCATATCGACTTTCCTTTTGAAGTTGGAGATGTTGAAAATATCGAAATGTACCACTATGCGGGAGCACCGGTATCAGCAGAAAAGAAAATAGTCGTTGCAAAAACTGATATAACAGACTTGTATCATATGTTTGAAAACTTATCATTGACAGACAAACAAGTCGAGGAAATCACAGGCGCAGATGTGACCAGTTTTCGATTTAACCTTTCGGATGGGACAAACTACGAACTGGTTTATGTCTGCAATGGAGTCAAGAACGGAAAGCTGAAATCTTCCACGGGCAATTTTGAATACTTCACAAGTTCAGATATCGGCTCATATTGGTCAAATATGGATCTTGAATCAGTTCCAGTGAAAGAAAGTGAATTGCCGAAGTGGCATAACTGATTCAGCCTCGAAGGACTCCCTGTCATACGCGCTGGGGTGTTTTTATATATGATTCATCTCGTTTCCGTTTCTCATAAGTCGCTTCCATCCATTCCAGCACATCCTCTTTGTTCTGCTGAAACGGTTCGCTGTGACTCAGGAAAAAATGCGGCGCACGCACGTTTTTCAGAACTCGGATTTCTGCCAGCAGGCGCTCGGCATTATAAACGGTCTGTCCGTTTTTCTGCGTCGCATATGCCGCATCCCCGAGAAAGCACCACGTCTCATCCACTTCCAATGCAAGCGATCCTTTGGCATGACTCGATGGAATCGGAAATAAATGTAACCGCACGTCACCGTCCTGAAACCACGTATCTTCTTCTATCACAGTTCCTGTTTTTGTATAACGAAACGTATTTTTCCCCTGGTAAACCGCTTCGCACGAAATCTCCGACAGATTCCCAATATGGTCGGGATGAAAATGGGATAAAATCACCCGAATTTTTTTTCCTGTCTGTTCTGACTTTTCCTGCAGAATTTCTGAAACCGCAGGATGATTTCCCACGTCATATACCCAGAAAAATGCATCACCCTCGATGATCACAACATTTGCCGAAAGTGGATGTTCTGTCGGTGTAAGATAGGAAATGTGATCGTTGATTGTCTGGATGTGCGGAATCTGTATCGGCTCTTTTCTTTCTTCTTTCATCAAATCAACACCTCTTTTCCTTCGAACACAAAACACAATGACCGACAGATTTAAGAAATCTCTTTCGTTCTCTGCCGGTCATGATATTAATGAAAATTAGTAGCTATCTTATTTTAGAAGCTGAACACCGCCACACCATACGCCGGAAGTGAATATGCAATCCGATATGGCTGGCCATCGCATTCGCCGTTTTTGGCGCGGTAGACCATCTGGCGTTTTTCGGTCGGACCGCCGTATTTCATATCGGAGCTGTCGAGTATCAGGCGGTACTGTTTTTTGCGCGGTACGCCGCACATGTAGTCCGGTCTCTCGACTGGTGTGAAGTTGCAGACAAACAGCAGATTGTTCTTGCCTGTCGGTGACCAGCGGACGAAGCTGTAAATGCTGCGGTCGCCGTCGTTGGCATTGATCCACTGGAAGCCTTCGTAGCCGCAGTCGTTCGCGTAGAGTGCCGGGTACTTGCGGTACATTTTCAGCAGGTCACTGAAGAAGGTCTGCAGATGCTGATGCCCCTCATCTGCCAGCAGGAACCAGTCGATCTCGCGTTCCTCGCTCCACTCGCGGAGCTGTCCGAAATCCTGTCCCATGAACAGAAGTTTTTTGCCCGGGTGCCCGAACATGAAAGCATAGCCTACCATCAGGTTCTGGAATTTTTCCTTCAGATCGCCCGGCATTTTGTTGATCATCGAGCATTTCAAGTGGACAACCTCATCGTGCGAGAGCACCAGAATGTAGTTCTCGGAAAATGCATAGGTCATGCCGAAGGTCATCTTGTTATGGTTGTATTTGCGGAAGTATGGATCGAGCTTCATGTAATCGAGGAAGTCATGCATCCATCCCATGTTCCATTTGTAGGAGAAATGCAGGCCGCCGTCCTCTACGCTTCCCGTTACCTTCGGCCACGTTGTGGACTCCTCGGCAATCATGATGACACCTTTGTTTCGTCCGCGCACCAGGGTATTCAGGTGTTTGAAGAACTCGACGGCTTCGAGATTTTCATTTCCGCCGTTCTTGTTCGGCACCCACTGGCCCGGCTCTTTTCCGTAGTCGAGATACAGCATCGAAGCAACAGCATCGACACGGAGACCGTCTACGTGGTACTCTTCTACCCAATAAAGCGCATTTGCCAGCATAAAGTTTTTCACTTCATTTTTGCCGTAATCAAAGATCTTCGTTCCCCACTCCGGGTGCTCGCCCTTTCTCGGGTCGGCGTACTCATACAGCGGCTGGCCATCAAAATCAGCAAGGCCGTGCGCATCTTTCGGGAAGTGTGCCGGTACCCAGTCCAGAATAACACCGATTTTATTTTTATGCAGATAATCAACAAGATATTTAAACTCTTTCGGTGTTCCGTAGCGGGAGGTCGGTGCGTAATAGCCCGTTACCTGATAGCCCCAGGAACCGTCAAACGGATGCTCTGCAATTCCCATCAGCTCTACGTGGGTATAGCCCATTTTTTTTACGTAATCGGCAAGCGAATGTGCGAACTGAACGTAATTGTAAAATCCGTCCGGGTTGGATTCGGACCACGGATGTTTCATCCAGGAGCCCGGGTGCACTTCGTAGATGGAGAGCGCGGATTTCTGAACGTCAAATTTTTTGCGGTTCGTCAGCCATTCGCTGTCACCCCAGCGGTAGCCTTCGATTTCCGCTACTTTTGACGCGGTACCCGGCCGTTTTTCGGATGCAAATGCGTATGGATCTGCTTTGTACAGTTCTCTTCCGTCCGGTGTGCGGATGTAATATTTATACATCATTCCCTCGGTCACGCCCGGAATGAACACTTCATAAACGCCGTCCTCGCCGACTTTCCGCATCACATTGGCATGGGCATCCCAGCCGTTGAATTCGCCGATGACAGATACTTCCGCCGCATGCGGAGCCCATACGGTGAACCAGGCTCCTACTTTGCCGTCTTTTTTGTCCAGGTGCGCACCCATTTTCCGGAAAATATCGTAATGGGTTGCCTGACCAAACAAATACTGATCCAGTTCAGAAAATCTTGGCTGATAGCCCACCGGTTTTTTTGGCGCTTTTCTGGTTTTTGCTGTTGTTTTTGCAGTTTCCTTCATAGAAAAAATCCCCTTTATGATTCTTTTTCAATCAGAACACAGCCGCACGGAGGTACTTCAACAAAAAGTTTTCCATTTTCCGGAGAAATGGCTTCTCCGGTTACCGCGTTTTTCCATGTTCCGTCGCAAGATGCAGGAATCCAGACTCCCGCACTCTGGTTTTCATCATTATTTACTGCTGTGATCAGAGCGTCTGTCTCATCCAGGCGTGCAAAGGCATACTGGCGGTTGGTCAGCATGAGTTCGCGGTATCTTCCCGTTCGTGCTGCAGGATGTTTTTTTCTGACGTCTGATAATGTTTTGATCCATGCCGGAAGTTTTTCTGCCGGCGGATTTTTCTCCAGTTCTTCCAGATTCAGCGCCGGACGCAGCGGATCGTCGTTTCCGCCTTCTTTTCTTCCCTCGATGCCGAATTCCGATCCGTAATAGATGGACGGGATGCCCGGCAGGAAGTACAGCAGCGCATAAATTGGAATCATGTTTTCTTTTACGTTCAGCTTGCTGGCCAGACGGTCTACGTCGTGGTTGTCAACGAAGCTGTACAGTTTCTTTCCTTTGTAAATGCCGCCGTTTTCGTCAAATTCGCGGCGGATCGTATGTGCAATTTCGAAGTAGTTATGATCGTTATGTCCCGAATAAAGTCCTTTGTGAAGCTCGTAGTTTGTGACACTGTGCAGCAGATGCTGGCCGTCTCCGATGTAGCGCGCATAGTCGCCGTGGATGACTTCGCCCATCAGCCAGAAATCCTGTTTTTTGGCGGATGTGCGTGCGCGCATCTGCTCCATGAAGCCGAAATCCAGGCAGTCGGCGCAGTCGAGACGGATGCCGTCGATGTCGAATTCGTCGATCCAGAAGTCGATGACATCAAGGAGATAGTCGCGGACCTGCTGGTTCTGGAGATTCAGGTTGACGAGTTCGAAGCAGTTTCTCCATGCTTCGTAGGAGAATCCGTCGTTATAGCAGGTGTTTCCGCCGAACCAGATTCCTTTGTACCATCCGCAGTACGGGGACTGTTCTCTTTTTTCCTGAATGTCGCGGAAGGCAAAGAATTCGCGGCCGGTGTGGTTGAAGACACCGTCTACGACGACTTTGATGCCGAGTTCGTGGGCTTTTTTTACGTATGCGGCAAAGTCCGCGTTGTCGCCTAAGCGGCGGTCTACCTGTTTGTAATCTTTTGTGTCGTATCCATGTGTGGTTGATTCAAACAAGGGGCCGATATAGATTGCGGTACAACCGCGATCTGCGATGTGCGGAAGCCACTGTTCCAGTGTGGAAAAGCGGTGTACGGTTTCTTCCGATTCATTTTTCCTCGGCGCACCGGTCAGTCCGATCGGATAGATGTGATAAAATTCTGCCTCTTCATACCATGGTGCCATTTTGTTTGTCCTCCTTGTTTTTGGGTTATGAGTAAATTCCATACATGAACTGGTGTACCAGACGGTAGACTTCTTCGTCCCGGACGACGAGGTTGGAAAGATCGGATTGATCTCCTGCTGTCATCATCAGGTAGTGCATCAGGATTCCGGAGAAGCCTACGGCGAATTGTTCCTGACGGCCGTTCATGTTGCCGAGTTCGGCGCTGGCGTTGTCGAAGACGTCGACGCACAGGTGATAGAACCGGTCAATCATTGGGTATACGGTGCGGAAGCCTTCGCTTTTTCTTCCGGAATAGAACAGTGCCATCATCAGCATATGGAATTTCGGGTCTTCGGAGGCTCCGTTGAAGAAGGCACGCGCGATGCGGTACAGTTTTTCGGGGATGTTTTTCCCGGTTTCGGAGGCTTCGATGAGTTTTTGTTCCATGGGCTGAAAGTGCTCGTTTAGCAGGGCTTCGAGGAGGCCTTGTTTGCTGCCGAAGTAATAGTACAGGGTTGGTTTGGATACTCCGGCGGAGTCTACGATCTGCTGAACACCGACGGCGTCGTACCCGCTTTCGTAGAAGAGGGTCAGAGCTGAGTTCATGATTAGCTGACGATTGTCCATTTTGAATCCTCTTTGTTGCGGAAGGGACGCTCTCTGGAGTTCGCCTGACCGCGGTGTGTTTGGGTGGTTGTTTGTTACGTGTGAGTTGGCATTTGTTTTGGTTTAAAATGCTTTTGTTGATTTTGTATTTAAGAAGTCTGCTTTTGTGTGTGATGGTCGAATTGCGTGAGTTTTTGGCAATTTTGACGAATTTTGTTGGATTTTACAGGTTTCTTATGTGTGTTTCTGTTATCATTATACCAATCGGTATATAAAAAGTCAATGCGAAATATATAATGGATGAAAATAGATGCATAGAAAAAGAACCGGCGGGGAAATCTTTAGTTTAGTTCTCAGATTTCTCTGTCGGTTCTTTTCTTATTTTCCGATACTGTTTTTATACGAACTGAACCTCACATGACTAAAGTCACGTGCTTCAGACCGCTTTAGGCGGCAGACAAA
>ENA-OOZG01000576-OOZG01000576.1-human-gut-metagenome-genome-assembly--contig:-NODE-576-length-30039-cov-25.100087_pt1 | contig 30039 bp, 43 predicted proteins | sample MGYA00241706_ERZ501384 | MGnify/ENA primary metagenome ERZ501384 (study PRJEB25962, sample SAMEA2042742) | human gut metagenome | biome: human gut; feature: human-associated habitat; material: faeces...
CATTTTATACAGAGGCTCTTTCCATATTTGTTATTTGAGAAGTCTTTCACCTTCCTATTTATTTCCGAACCACAGTTTTCACATAGGTATCTATCACCGGAATAGGATGTAGGGGAAGGAGCATAGTTGCTGTCCCTAAGAGAAGGACTGTTGTAGTCCTTCTGATCCAAATAATTCCGAAGAGTATCATTTTCAGGGTCATCGCCTGTGCTTATCGCAAAACTTAGAAGGTATGCGTACTTAATAGCGGCCGTTTGTGCTTTCATAATAGCCTTATCTCCGCTGTCCTGTCCGCTTCCCAGTCCGACTATACTCATCGTTTCTCCTGATTCTGAATCGATGAGCATAATTGTAATTTTTACGGATGCTAAATTTTCTGTATTTCCTTTCGTTGTTGTTACCTTTTCCATAGATAAAAGTTCAGGTATAGCCATGGTACTAATCCCATGTTTTACAAAAGAGGCATTTACCTTTTCCAGTACATCTGCACAGGTGGCATATTTGTAAGCATGGAAATTATTTGTTCCGTTTTTTAGAACGTGACTGCATTCTTTCATAACTTCAATCATTTTTGCTGCTATAAGTTTCATTGTTACACTCCATTTCCGGGAAATTTATCCCTGCAAATAAACTATCCCGATGAGTTAATACTCATCGGGATACATGATTGTTAAAATTCTTTTTTTGTTCATACCTGTTGACGGATCTAACACGAGCCATATTTTTTGGTTTTCAGATACAGGGTAAATACCCAATATATCATCACCGGTATCCAGAGCCAGGTCATTCATTTCCTTTGAGCTTTCTGTAGCATCACCCCAGTCATGGGAAAGAAAACGACAAATAGATTCTATGACCTTTTTGTGAATTGATTTTTTATTTCTGCTGTCATCTGCAATGCGTTTTGTTTGAACAATACATAGTTTGTGTAAATCAATTTCGTATCTGTGCATTATGCGGAAACTTTCCTCTCTTTCATAGGAAGAAACCAACTGTTGTATTCTTCCGGTTTGATTATCCAGATTCTTGGATAGAAGCAGGCCGGGAGATCCTCTTCAAATACCCAGATGAGTGACTTGCTTTTGTTCATTGGATTTTCATATCTGGCAAAGACAAGGTCAAAGGGAGACTGGGTCCTTACTTCTCTTGTTCCAACAGTGCTTTCTTTTCTATGGAAAGCAAGTATTCTGTCATTAATTACAACTCGTTCCGGTGTTACGTATCCATAATCATGGTTGAGATAGCGGGCAATTATTTTTGATATTCCCCGGCTGTATTTTTTATCCTGCATCATTTGTTCAGCAATCATAGGAGATAGTATTAATTCTTTTTCTTCCATCAGACAGCCTCCTTTTCCTGTTTTTGTTTTAACGCTAAACCATAAGGACAACGGTTAGCTACGTCGCAATAGCCTGTACACTTTCTTCCGTTCCACCGCTCTCTTGAATTGCAGGGAGGAGGCAGTTTTTTATTTACTAAAGCCTTACGAAATCTTTCTGCTTTGGCTGACATATAGATTCGCAGCCAGTGGTTACTGATACGATGAATAGGAATCAGGTAGACCGGCTTGGTTATATTTCTCTGCGAGGCAGTTTGAAGTCCGTAATCTCTGCAAAAAGCCTGTATTTCCATTCTGCTTACTTTGAATCCTTGCTTTTCAAGTAGCATGCGGTAGTAATTCAGTTGGACAGCCCATTCAAAGACAGCTTTTACACCATCGGTCCGCCATTCTTTTCTGTATTTGGGTTGGCCTTTTCTCATCCCTGTTTTATATACATCTCCTGTAGGGACATCCACTTTGTAATACCCCAAAGCTTTCATCAACTTGTAACTGCTTGTGACTTTATAATCGCCTAAAACGGTATCCTCTGTATCGGTGAGAATCTTTCCGTATAGATCAAACTTACCGCTGGTAATATTGTCATGCAGGCGTTCCTCCGACAGAAGTTCTCCATAGGTTTGGGCTTCCTGTAAAGAGTGTATAGCTGTTCCGTGCAGGGCAAAGATCTGGTTCATTGGATTTACCGCATAAGATGTCGTTTTCTTCAGATACAGTTCTCTTGTACCGCCAATAAGTTCCGTCACAGACGGCTTATCCAGATTCCGGTCAAGAGAATTGGCAAGGGCTCTCAATGTAGGTAAAAACATGCATCTCTCTTTATGGGGGCATTGAGAAAGACAGCGGGGAATGGATATAGTGCTTCCGTCAGGACAAATAAATTCTTTAGCTGGCATAATCGTCTCCCTCTTTCAGATAAGGAGCATTGGATATAGGACTATCTACCCGTTCTACCTCATGAAAATAAACAAAAGAATCACCGGACCAACAGTCCTCCAAAGTGGAAAATGCATCTATCAGCTCTTTAGTTGTTCCTTCTTTATGCAGGATATCAGCCAGGAGAACATTCAAGTCCTCATCTTTCCAAAAATTCACCCCTTCAGGAAAGAAGTCCTGAAACCGTATAATCTTTTCATCTGCCGTGGAATCGTAGTAGCTGTCTACCACGTAGTCAAAATCAAAGTACATGCGGAAAATATCATTGGTTTCATATAATCCAAGTCCCGCTTCTTCTGCATAATAAAGATAGGATGTATGAGGTGCATATTTTTTTATAAGGAAATCCCACAGTTCATGTTGGGGTACCCATGCGGTTTCCGTATCTATGTACAAACCGGTTCTATTTCTTTCCTGGTCAGTCTGCATATATAAATTGCCGATAGTACCACGGCAGGGAATTTTTGTATAATCCATACCTGCACCTTCAGCAATATTTCCGAGCCAATCTTTACCAAAACCGTTGGGAGCATAGTTTTTTTCTGTCCATTTTGTAATATTTCTTTCCAACCGTTCCAACTCTTTAAGAGGACCGGTGAAAATATATTCTGTGAAACACCAGTTGGGCATTATATCTTCCTTTCTTGAAATACAAAACCGGCGCAGTCTTGTTATGAAACGGCGCCGGTTTTTCCTTTTTGTTATTTATCATCGTTTAATTGGTCTACCAATTTGGCAACAGCAATAGCGAGTTCAAGCCAGTGCATAAAAACACCTTCCTTCTTTTAGATTTTTTTGCAGAGTGAATCTATGCAAGGATTTCTTCAATCGGTGCGTATTTGATAAGATTTGTTTTCTTTTCCTCCTTTTTGAGGAGAGGTAATTTTTTCTTGCTGCCAAAGGGCATAGAAAGCATATCTCCTCCGATGCGTTCCAAGTCGGTAGCTCTTTCATAGGTTTCCATTTCTTTGCTCGCTGCGGTTACTGCGTTAATAAGACCGTACCAAGTGTTATCTCCGCCCATAAAGAACTGTCTCATAATTTCATTTTGCTCTTCTTCATTTAACAGGAACTTGTCTGCCAGTATACGGATTTCTTCATCGGTGGAATTACGTATTTTGCTATCAGCCGCTTGTTTCATCCGGTCTGTTATTAAATTAAACCGTGTTTCATCAACGGCACTACGCACAATATCCTGGACTTTCATAAAGAAAGCTTTATCGTCCTGTTCAAGTGTGGCGTCCGAATAGAGTTCGTAAGCATCTTCTTCACAGGCAATCTGACGACCTGCATGGTATTTCTTTTTTCCAAAATCTTTGGCTATCATACCGTTATCACAGACAAGACGGTACACCAGAGGTTCTACTCTTAAACTGCCTAATCCGACTTCACTATTGGCTACGATAAAGCCTGCTTGTACGGCATCACCTTTGCGTATTTCTGTTTTCATGGTGCGGTTAACCACCTTGATATACATGTGGGTATCAGTTACTTCGCAGCTCTTGATTTCTGCGCCTTTCATTTCCCTGATAACTGGAAGAATAGAAGCACACAGCTCCATATTGTCCAGACGGCGGTATCTGTCGGAAAGAAATGCTCTTGCGGTATGGTCCATAGTGCGAATCATTCTTTTCTGGGGATCCTTTTTGAACCAACTGATGATATTCTCATCCAAAAGCATGGGATTTTCTGCCCTCATCTTTTCATAGTAGCGGAAAGGAATATTAAGCTTGGAAGCAATCTGCCTGTGTGTTAATTCACTGACCAGGTATCTCTCCCACGTTTTATCCGGCTTTCTGGTGCACAGATACGACACTCCTTCTGTGGTTGTGTAAAAAGACAAATTATTGGTAGACGTTATGATATCTTTTCTTGCCAAACGCTGTCTTTTAAGCTCTAATCCCAGTTCTTCAATACTCTTACCTTGTTTCATTGTTTTCCTCCTTATATACAAAAATGGGGTGCCCAAACTAGTGGCACCCCGTGTATTCAGATCTCTGCGGATTCTGTTTCGTCATTAGCATCGTTTCCTGATTCCGTAAAGTCTTCTTTATCAAAAATATCCTCGGCTTCATCTATATCTTGCGGGCCGTTTATATCTTCCTCTTTTTCCGTTACTTGTTCATCATCTATAGAAGCCAAAGCTTTATCACAAGCTATATCAATGTCTTCCATAAAACGAATGACTGAGGATGTTAATCTTCCAAAGTCTTTAATAATAGAAGCAATCGCTTCTCCAATTTCCTGACACTGCTTATCGTTCAAAGTTTTTTCCGTTTTTTCTTCCATTTTTGTTTTCTTTCCTTTCATTATTCCCGTGGTACTCCTGACCTGCACCACGTTGCAAAATTAACACAGTTATTCCATAAAAGATGATAATTCTCTTCTCCCAGCCTGCTTTTGGCACGGCGGATAATTTCATCGGGCGTAAACCTTGCTGAATCACAGATGAGATAAAGGAGATCCCCTGAGGCAAAAGATTCCAGTGAACGGTGAATGACTTTACCCTTGTTATACTCATAGACTTTTCCTTTTCCGTCATATATACCATGGTGTGTATAACAGAGCCTCATAACGGCAATATGATCCCCTTTTTGAAACAGCCTTTTAGCTTCCTTTGGCAAGAGGGCTTGCCTTTTCCGTATCTCGTTCCGTGAATCGTCAAACACATCAAGCAAACTGTCCAAACTTTCTTCCAAATTGGACAAGAGGCCTATGGTTTCTCCAAAGAGTTCGCTCTCATCAAATAATTTGATTTCTTTTCCTTTCAAATCATATAAACCACCTTCCCGGCATCAAATAAAAAGAGAACCACATAAGCGGTTCCCGGATTAATATAAAAGCAGTTCTTCTGCTCATTCATATAATATACAAGTGAGATATTTTTAGATGACAAAAGGTAAAATATCAAATTTCTATAGCTAATGCAGCATTTTTTCTGCAAGCAAAAACAAAACTGCAATTTATGAAAACTTAAACAAATATAAACACATATAAACAAATAAAAATACGAATATTGTAAAATAAAGAATAATACATATGTCCTGGAGGACAACCCGCTGGAAGATTTTTTACAGACCGCCGAGGAAACCGCTAAAGAGGACAGCGACCCGGAGCAAGCGTCGCTGGCGTTTATCTGTAAGCGGCTCAAATTGAACTTGAAGAAACTGTCCGAGGAAGAAAAGAAGTGGCTGAAAAAGATTGCACAGAAGTCGGACTTGCTGAAAAATCCGAACCCACAGCGGGGACGAAGTAAGAAAATAAAAAATTGGATTTTGTAGGAGGTATATTATGCCATTGGAAAAAGTTTATGATTATTTCCATAATTATGATAAGCAGACTTATCAGGTTGTAGCTTGTATGGGAAGTGAGCCATCGGAGCAGGATATAAAGGATTTTGAAAATCAGTATGGGATAAATCTTCCTGCTGATTTTAGAGAGTTCACTATGTCTCCATTAGGTGGGCTTTATATGGAGGTTCGAGAAGAAAAATGGTCACAAGCGAAACAATATGACATAGGCCCATTTTGGTCGTTCTGTCGAGGAATTATAGTCTATGGAATTGCCAATGGAATACCCGATTTTTTGGATATTCGTGAAAAAACGAAAGAGCTACACGATGAAGGTTTTACTGATTTTATCCCATTCTTGTCCATTATAGGGAATGGTGATGAAATATTTTGTTTTGACAAGAATAATAACATAGTCCTTCTTGACTACTACACAACAGGAGACGCTACACCGATTGAGGGGACTTTTTCAGATTGCTTGATGAACCAAATTGCGGAGTTAGAAGAACGGAAAAACAAGAAAATCCGGGGAGAGGATAAAATCAACTAATTCTGAATGGGCTTCCGATGATAGGAGCGACTGTGATAGCATTTATTGAATTGATAAATGATAAGATTAAAGCGGTGTAGACAGTGTCTATAAATCATATGTAATTGTAATAGGGGAGCATTATGCAATTTCTATTAAAAAAAGACTTTATTTTAAATAAAACTATTTATTCTTCAGAATATGAATATGAAAACGAAGATTTTAAGATAAGTATTAGTGAAGAAGATTTTACAGATGAAGAACTCAAGTTTTCTACTAAATTAGTTAGTACATATTCTAAAAACTTAATCAAAATAGCAAAAGCTTGTAAAGAGTCGGAGACTTTTAAATATTGTTATCCGGAAGAAAATATAGAGAGTATTATTCATAAATTAGGGAAACCGATATTTCAAAGAAGAGGGATAACAACCCTTTTAACATACGCAGAGCACACACTTGATGCAGATCATTTGTTGGATATTGAGTTTGAAGGTTTATATGATGATATTTTTTATATAGGAATTGATGGGTAAAATATTCCCAAAAAGAAAAATGTGAATTGACCGAGCTCTTTTGCTCCGAACCAATGGGAATTTGGCCGTCCAACGCTTTCTGAAATACGAAATATGCTACAAAAGATTGAGTTAATGCCTGACATAGCATGGGTGCGTGTTGCTCTCCACGATGATACAGAAATCGTAGAAAACAATGGGAAAGAAGAATTAGTTCTTGCAGGAGATACAATCGTGATTTGCACAACCATTTTGCCTGCGGAATTAGAAAAATTAGTAAATTGCGAATGGCTATGCTCTGATGGAGTAATTACAATAGAGGCATTTGAATTAAATACTTATTCGTGCGTACCACCAATTCCAGATAACTTCGATTGTTTGGAAATCGTGTGGGACTAATCTAAAACTTTCAGTTTCTGTGGTGGATAATCAAGAGGAAGAAAGAAAAAGTGTGTATTTCCAATGCAGAAAATATTTAAAAAGTATGCTGATTTTTATTGTGGTGGATATATGGAACTGTTATATATGGGTATGAAGAAAGCGACAAATTAGATTTGTGAGGTTGGTATGAGCAAGGAATTAATAAGAAATAGGGGAAGCAATATTGCCCTAAGTTTACATGATAGCCGTATTATAAATATTGAATATCAAGAGGCTTTATTGAGATTAAAGTTAGACAAGATATTCCAATACACAGAAGAACGGGAAATTATTTATACTGGCGAAATTGATTTTACAGAAATTGATATTGACGATTGCAACATATTAATTTTTGATAAAACAGTTTATGAAGGTGATTTTTCAGGAAAAGCTATAAGTTTAACTGAGTATGTAGAACAGTACTCAAACGCTGAATTTGAAATTCTAACTGAAGGGTATAACGGATATTGTACGATATATTCCGGATGGATTTGGCAAGAAGGCAAAGAGCCTGTCAGTGGAATAATCAACATATATAATATAGGAGAAATAATTTATAGAATTGATTCATAATCTTAAGGAAGCAACAATAATGAGCAGTAATTTTGATAAAGTAAAAGAAATTTTTGAGGCTGAAAATATTGATGTAGAATTGCTTTAAATTAGTTCTTCTATCAAACCTCTCAGATTAGCTAAAAAGTAAAAGAGTTCATATTACAACACCCACCCAATCAGGCGGGTGGTGTAATATGACTAAATTATATTAGAACATATGTTCTGTTTTGTGCTATAATATTCCCACAGAATTGGAAGCTGTGGGAGGAGTACGATGTATCTTTGCATTGATTTGAAAAGCTTTTATGCATCTGCTGAATGCGCAGAACGAGGACTGGATCCGTTCAAAGTGAATCTTGTTGTTGCTGATCCGAAAAGAGGACAAGGTGCCCTTTGTCTTGCTGTTACTCCGGCTATGAAAGCATTAGGGGTCAAAAACCGATGCCGTTTATTTGAAATACCACCGGGAATAAAGTATATAATTGCTCCACCTCATATGAGGAAGTATATGGAAGTTTCAGCGCACATATACAGTATTTATCTCCGATATATTGCCAAAGAAGATATTTATGTCTACTCCATTGATGAGTGTTTTATAGACTTGGAACCGTACTATGCGTTATATAAGAAAACACCAAAAGATATGGCACGATTTCTTATGAAAGCAGTATTTGATGATACCGGTATCAGTTCGGCTGCAGGGATAGGTACGAATCTGTTTCTTACCAAATTAGCTCTAGATATTACAGCTAAACACTCCCCGGATAGAATTGGTTATTTAGATGAAGACTTGTTCAAGAAGACTCTTTGGTATCATGAACCGATTACTGACATATGGAATATCGGGGGTGGTATTGCCGCAAGGTTGGGAAAATATGGGATACACACCTTGCATGGAATTACTGTTGTTGATGAATCTCTTCTGTATAAAGAGTTCGGTATTAATGCAGAAATATTAATAGACCATGCGTATGGTAGAGAATCCTGTACAATTCGGGATATAAAAGCCTATAGACCACAGACAGAGGCTATATCCAATAGCCAGGTACTCTTTGAAGATTATACCTGGGGCGAGGCTCTTCTTATCCTGCATGAAATGGTACAGGGGCTTATATTAGAGCTCCTGCAAAGAGAATTAGCTACGGGAGGGATTTCTCTTTCTATCGGATACAGCAAAGAAGTACATGCTTCATCTTTTGGAAGTATGAAATTTGCAAATCCTATGGATTTGCCATCAGAAATAGAGAATGCATTTGATGTATTGTACAGAAAAAAGGCAATAAGAAATTACCCTATCAGAACAATAGGGATTAGTCTTAATGACGTAATCCCTGCAAAAGAAATGATATTTCAAACAAGCCTTTTTATCAGTCCGGAAAAAGAGTTAAAACAAAAGCATTTGGCACAAGCCGTGCTTTCCATTCAGCACCGTTACGGGAAAAATGCCATTTTACGAGGTACTTCCCTGTTGGATAAATCCACTATAAGAAAAAGGAATACGATGATAGGAGGGCATCATGCGTAGAAAAAATGAAAGGAAAGTAAACAGAGCGGTTCAATTTCTTCCCTTTAGCGGCCTTAAAGGTTATGAATTACTACTTAGAGAAGCGGAAAGAATTAAAGAACCGCAAAGAGAACTATCAGAAGATAGAGCGGCGTTCTTAGACACAGTTATCTGCCAGATAAAAAAAGGAGATGCCGTAGAAATAGCCTATTACAACGTAGATTCCTATAAAATTATATCTGGGGAAATTGGTGAAATTGATATGATAAGCAAAGTTATAAAAATTGGTAACTTAACCATTGCATTTAAAAATATTTGGGAAATTCAACCATATATAACAGGAAAAGTGCCGGATATTTTATCATAATGTTGAGGGCAATATTGGAAAAGGAGCTTGCGGAAAAGGATAATCAATTCCCGTTTGTTGGGCTGATTTTCATAGGCGGATAAGGTGAACAAAAGATAATTCATCGTATTGATTGGAGAAAGCATATGGAATTAACAAAAGCAGAGATTAAATTACTAAGAAAAGCTTATAGCGTTATGGCTGACACGCACAGCAAATATCACCCGGAGTCCGAAAAAGACATATCTGAGTTTGAAAACAAATTCGAACCAATTCCGTCAGAATATCGGTATTTACTCAAGGAATTTGGTGGCTGCCATTTTGTTGATCCATGGATTTTCACTTTAGAGGAATTAGGCTGTGAATACCCTGCTTTTATTGCAAACTATAGCGACGAAGAAGAAAGCAATATATCAAATAATACTGTTTTTCCTATTGGCGGCTTAGGTGATGGAAGTTTAGTTTGTATTTTAAAGGAAACAGACCAAATTGTTGTTTTGCCACATGATGTATATGTGACATCAGTTGATGATTTAGAAATTATTGCAGAAAGTTTTAAGGAGTTAGTTTTTGGTTTAGCGGAACAGGGTATTGAGCTTGACAACCAAATTAAATAGCCAATAATGGACATTCGTGAAGTTCTTATTGATATAATGTGTACTTGCTAACTTGAATTTGTTGAGGATAAGGTTTTATGAATAATAAATATGAAAGCGTAAGAAAATTTTTATTATATCCAGATAATATTGATGACTTTTGGGAAAGTAATGATTTAATTTGGATTGATTGGAGAGAAGAAGACGAATCTGTAATCAATTACTTTAATAATGAAATAGGAAATCTTATAGAAGTAGATTTTATAAATAATAATAAAAAATATGGTGATGATATAAAATTAAAATACAGAGCTAAAGAAATAGTTATTCCTTATATGGATAATATGGATAGGGATACAACTATAAAGTATTTCAACGAAATCATAAAGGAAGATTTTGAAATAAGATGGTTTGTTGAAAGTCTTGGTGATGATACTTTAGCCTTTTGCATTTTACCGAATAATTTATGGAGTAGTTTAGAAAATGAGTTTAGTAAAGAGGTTGTAGATTATTATTTTATGACAATTAGTTTGGAATCCGTAATGTTTGATTTAGATATTGATTCTGTTTTTGATTTGATTTCGCTTAGAAAAGATAATAATAAAGTACCTTTTGTAGAATTACTAAAAAAGCTAAAGTAGATAAATAAAAATTAGAAGTTGTGGAGGGAATAGTATGTCAAAACCAAATATAATTTATTCTAATAAAAATGCAACCAACTATAGTTTCCTTTATTTTTTACATGAAGAAGATAGATTTGACGAGAAGTCTTTTTATGACCTATATGCTTATGTTAGTAAATTGGAAAGTATAACTCTTGCAGAATTAAGAGATTTATATTTTATTCAAAATCAAGTAATGAGGCATATTATTTACCACTTTGATCAAAATGATATGAGTGAAATTTCAAACTTTCCGACAGAATACTGGAAGTATATTGACCTTTTAGATCATGCTATAAATAATATTTGTTCTATTGTTATATAGTCAACTCCCGGTTTATTGAATTTGGCAAGGTATAAGTTTATATGAGATGAAAAATATAGATATTTTTGTACATGAAAAATATAACAAAGCTGATTACGAAAAGGTAGCAGAAAATATCTATAAAACGTATGACGATTTTATGAAAAGTGATTGCTTTGTTACTTCATTAAAATTTGTTCAAGAACCAGAATTAGGAGAAGGAGATAGTCCGAGGAATATTTCCCAATATCCATTGGAAGATGTTTTAGAAAAATTTTATGTGGCGATTCAGGATTTTTATGAAGATTTGAATTATACCAGTGATGAGACTTGTTATTTGGAGAAAAGAGGTATTGAATTCAGATATGAGAAAATATGCAGATATAAAAGACATAATTGAATATGGGTTAAATAATATTTCTGATAAGGAAAAAATAACAATGAGCCTGAAAGACTTTCTATACATTAGACGAGTTTTAGAGGAATATATGCGTTATCTACATAATCCTGATCATTATCCCGATATAGAAGCAATTCAAAATTTTTTAGGTGATATTTCTTCGGGAGGAGGATTTGAATGTTTAAGCACAGCTATTTATGAAAAAGTATATAAAGTTGATTTGCCATCGAAGATTGAGAAAATGATTGATGATGGTGTATTTGAACACCCTCTTTATCCCAGTTACTATAAGAAAAACGAATAAGTAATAATTGTATAATATTGAAATGGTACAAAATATAAATTTATGTGGATACGTAAATTTGAAGTTGTAGGAGGAAATAAAAAATGAAAGCTGAACTATATGTAAATAAAGCATCTATGCAAATGAAAAAAGGTGATATAGAGGGTGCTTTTTGTAGTATGAAAAAGGTTATTGAATTGAACGATGATAAAGTTTCAAATGTTCAAGCTCATTGCTTTTTAGGCGAATATTATTTTGTGAATCAGAATTATATTCTTGCTAAAGAACATTTAGATTATATTGTGGAACAGCAAGAAGAATTGGAAAATGAATATGATGATTTGTTAAATGATGAAATAATAAATGCGAATGTTTTGATAGAACTTATCGAAAAATATTTATTGATATAATAGGTTGACTACTAAGTTCCAGTTTATCGGGCAGATAACGACTACTCAATAACAGAATACACCTTGAGAACCGAGAAAAGATGTTACGTAAGAAGTTATCCAAAGAGGAACGATTTAGACCTATAAAGCTGGGCTGAAATATGGTATAAAATTATAAATTTCGAGTAAAACAAACTTGAATTTGCAATACTCAAAAATATAAAATTGGAGGAGCAAAAGCATGGGTTTATTCGGACTGTTTGGAAGAAAAAAAGAAGTTGAATTAAATAAAGTAAAAGATGATAATAAAGAAAAGTTCTTAAGAGAACCTAATGATAATGAAGAAGGAATCTTGCAGTTTGAAAATCTGAATTTTAAACTTGCAGTAATTCAAGTTTTGATGTATGACTTGAATTTGTTAAAACCTTGTTTTGATATTTATGATTTTGCTGATGAACATAAAGAACTAGAGATAAATACAGATAGCTATACTGTAATTGAACCAGCACTAAATTTTTTTATAAAATTGTCTATTCCAATGGAATTTGCACAGTATGTAGAAAAAATCTACATGGATGGTGGGAATGAAGTGTATATGAATATAATTCCACAATGGGATGGAGAAGATGAATGCTTTGATTTAAATAACATAACTTCCTCAGAAATAAGACAATTTCCAAACCTTAAGGAAGCAACAATAATGAGCAGTAATTTTGATAAAGTAAAAGAAATTTTTGAGGCTGAAAATATTGATGTAGAATTGCTTTAAATTAGTTCTTCTATCAAACTTCCAGTTTGTAGAACTCAGTAAAACAAATTCCAGTTTATCGGGGGAGATAGCAAAGGCAGGCGGGGCTGTCAACGGTGGCACATTTGTGCGCCGTTGACAGCCCCGCCTGCCTTTGCTGATGGACAATCAAAGCGGGAAAGCCCTAAAATGGCTTCCCGCTCATTTTAATTTTGAGAAATGCTTATGAATATTTATATACAGGTCAAACACAAGGGATAGATGTAGAAATGAAATCTAATATTACAGGATTTATTACTATTCCGGATAATGAATTAAATCCAATAAATTCTCCAAACGGAAAAGTAACTTTCGTAGAATTTATTGGAGCAACAGATTCAGAACTTATTGCTTTAAAAAACAAAGAGTTAGATGTTAAAAGTTTATATGAAAAAATTGGATCGGATATAACCAATTATAGTAGAAAATCGGTTATCTAAATCCCAAGTTGTTGAACTGGAATAATGAAATGTAAAAAATGATAGAAAAAGATGATACTATAATAAGAGACTTTCAAGTGGAAGATATTTTAGATAAATTTTATGTAGCGGTGGAGGTGGAAGTTTTGAATAGCGATGGCATAGGAAAATTTTGTGGAAGCGTTCTGCTTTCAGAGGATTGTTGGGATAAGAATAAACTGATAAAAGATCTTAGAGATGAGTGGAACATTGAAATCCCAAGTGAAGATTTAACAGATGAAGCTGACGATCCAATCGTTACAGATATCAATGGATGTCGGGTGGTTATCAGTAAATTCCCGGCTCCCGTACCAAACGAAGAGGCGGAAATCAATGCTTCCAATAATTATATGTGGAGGGAAGCGGTAGAGGTTACCAAAAGCCATAAGGCACATATTGTCGTTGCTGTTTTAGGTGATGGAGAAGATATAAAAGAAAGAGGACTTATTTATACTGAGATTGTGTCAGCTTGCAGCATGCAGGAAAATGCCATAGGCGTATTTACAAGCGGAGTGGTCTTTGAACCAAATTATTATATCGACTCCGCTCAAATGATTAAAGAACAGGCATTGCCTATTTTTAACTGGATATGGTTCGGTCTTTATCAAACTGACAAGGGAATATCCACATACACTTATGGAATGGACGTGTTTGGAAAGTATGAACTTGAGATAATAGATGCAGATGAAATTCCGGGGAAGCTAATGGAGTTTATATCTTCAATCGTATCATACATACTCCTTACGGATGCAGACCTACAGGATGGTGAGACCATAGGGCTTTCAAAAAAAGACAAGCATAAAATCACATTAAGCAGAGGTATTGCTCTTCCGGAGCAAGACACATTGAAAATTACCTATGAAGCGGAAACAAAAAAATCTTGGTGTAGGAAATAGAGAAACAATATGGACGGATTATTTGAATTTTTAAAAGCACATTATCAATATGTGTTGATAGCAGGCGGACTATTATTTTTAATAGGTGCGATAAGAGACTGGAAATGGGTGTATCGAGCAACAGGAGGGGATAAGGCACGCCATGCCTTTATCTTTGAAGTGTGGGGCGAGAAAGGTTACAGAGTTTTCATAGGTATATGTGGACTTATACTTGCGATTTGCGGTGTTGTGCTTTTAATGTTAGATAAAAGATAAATGAGTGAAAGGCAATAATAAAGAAATGGAACCCAGAAAATTATGTGAAGAAGCATGGCAAGAAATAGCAAGTAAATTCCCTGATTTTAAGGTGCTTGCTAAAGGCCAAAAATTAAAGAGAGTTGCTAAAAATAAAGATATTATTTTTGAAATATACTTTCAGGCAAGCAGGTACAATTGCGAATATAGCGTAAAATTTATTCCTCATATTGGTATTTACTCCAAATCCATGAAAAAGGTTGGTATCAATCATGGCCTTATATATGGCGGGGATTTAGGCTCGTTAAGTTCAGGAAAACCGCATGAGTGGTGGCAACTTGCAGGTGCAAGCTATAAATGTACTGTGGAAGAAGTAAGCAAGCTTATTAAAATACATATTATTCCAATTTTTGATTATTTTGAGAACACTCAAGCCAATATTGATAGAATTTTAGAAGGAAGTTGTACATCAGCTAGTTTGTTATACTATATGTACTATTTTGCTGGGAAAAATAAAGCACAGCAGTATTTCAATAAAATTCTCAAGGAAAATAAAATGAAAAGTAGGTATATCGGCTTTTATGAATCATTAAAAAGTATACCTACAGAAAATATCAGTTTGAGTTATTCCGAATTTTCTGGAGCAATTATGATTAAATTCGCATATCTGAATGGTATTGAAATAGAAAAATAAAACTTATTAATGGGAAAAGGATAAAAACGATGGGAAAAAGTATAATAACAAAACATACAACTTTTTGCTTATGTGATAAGCATAACAAAGCCAGATTATCTATGTTTTTACCGATGCAATACTCTTTAGCTGATATATTGTATATTATAAGTGAATATACCGGTTACAAAAATAATTTTAGTTGGAATATTTATAACCCCTATAGAAAAGAATTAGCCATAAAAAATGCAATGGAAAAAGATAATTTGGAGCATGTTTTATTTTCACAATTTAGAGACACTACACCTGTTATTATCGTAACCTATGGCTCATCTTGTATAATGGTTGGAACACGTAATACTAAAAAATACAGCAAAGTGTATCCATACGAAATCAAGGCAAGTGGATGCTTCCCAATAGAAGAAAAAGTTTCAAAAAAAGAATTACCAGAAAAACTTCTGTACGATTATAACAAATTACAAAATCTTGTTACAGATATGGGTTCAGGAACGAGCTATAGAGATGATGACGCATTTAATGATTTTCAGTCAGCAATCATAACACATTTTAAAGATAAGTATCATCTTACAAATGAAATTATAGATGGATTTTTCGGAAAAGAAAATAGATTAAAAATGAGATAATAAGGAGTAATTATGAAATATCAAAAAGAAAACAGGAAAGAATTTTTTGCGTATATAGACAAGCTTACAGACGAAGATAAGTATACAGAATGTATAGATGCATTGGAAAGTATTTCAATCGGAGAAAGAGATTATAAGGTATGTTATCAGCTTGCTCGTGCATATCAAAACTTCGCTGTTATCGGTGACGATGATAAAGGAACTCCTAATTTCATTGGTGATAAGATGTTGTTAAAATCCATAGACACTTTAAATTCAGTTAGAGCAGAGGGTAAAGACAAAGCAGAATGGAATATGCGTATGGCATATGGGTATCAGTATTTAGCAGATGAGGATGAAAAAGCTATTCCCTATGCAATGCGCTGGGCGGAGCTTGATCCTGAGGATGAGAATGCTTTGGGAGTCGTAAAAGAATGTAAAGAAGAAGTGGAAAAAAGAAAGCAAAGCGTAAATGCGGCTACTGAGAGGGTTATAACTCAAGAAACTGCCGAAATTGATGAAGATTGGGGCATTTATTTATGCAGAGCATTTGCCTGCGATTTGCCAGCTGTGATTAGGCTCAATTTAGCTCTTATGAACTTCGAGTCAACTTCTAACTACCCTAAAAGACTACGATTACAAATATTATATAAGAATGCTGATGACTACGGATTTCCTACAAGAGAAGAAGGGGAATATTTATATCCGGTAGAAGACGCCGTGTTAGAGATTATTGAAAAACATGGAGATATTTTGGCAGGCGTAGTGAAATGCGACGAGCGTGTACATATCTTTGCCTATGCTAAGAATGAGTCGGGTTATGCAGATGAAATATCTGAGATGATATCAGAAAACTTCCCTGATTATGTATACACATTGGCAGCAGTTGAAGATAAGGACTGGGAAATGTATTTTAATGTACTTTATCCTGACAAGTATGAATACCAAAGTATTATGAATATGAGGCTCATCGAGGCAATAAAAGATGATGGCGACAGCTTGGTACCAAGAATTCTTGAGCATTGTCTGTACTTTAAGACCGAAGAACAAAGAAAAGCATTTCTAACGAAAGTGATAGAAGAAGGGTTTCAAAAACTTGAATCGGAAAGTAATGATGACAGCGAAGCTTATGATACGGAATATCCATATCAACTTGTGGTCGGAAGAGAAGATGCTTTTGAGAATATCGATGAAATTGTCTGGTATCTCATGGATTTGGCAGAAGAATATGACGGGGTCTATGATGGTTGGGGTTGTATTGCTGTGAAGTAGCTTAGGCATTTATAGTAAGGGGGTAAAGTATGGAGTACGCAATAAATTTATTAGAAAAAGAGAGAGAATTAGTTATAGTTTCCCTAAAAAATGGGGAAAAGAACGCTTAACTGATCTAAAACAGTTGGATAAGGCGTTAGGTTGGCTACGCTTGCTAAAAGAACAACAAATTGGCATGGTAAAAAAGTATCAACTAGAGCGTATGCCTCCTATTGATAGGCGAGGCGGATTTTCTTCATATCGTATAGTTATTGATAATGAAACGGATGATATTAAGTTCTGGGAAGAATATAAGAAGGATGATGGTTCATCTGTATGGCTATATTCAGGAGATTATATTCTCAGAGAAAAATACTGATAAAATCTTTGTTTGAATAAGGTGGAACGGATGAAGAATAAAAAACTTATAGATGAATATAAAAAAGCTCAGGAAAAAGAATTTGAAGATAGCTTGCCCATGGAGAGGCAGCTATTTTATGAATTATTTGATTACCTCGATGATAAATCAGAAACAATAGAATGTAAGCACGATTTTTCTTTAACAAATGAGTTCCTGAAAGCTAAAAATATAGAAAGTGAAAAGGTAATAGAATTTTTGGAAGAAAATGGTGCCGGCTGCGATTGCGAAGTGATTTTTAATGTGGAGGAAAAGTTTGAAGAATAAAAAAGAAATAAATTTAGAAAATTTTTGGCATCAACATGAATATTTTACTGAAAACTATGTCGAAAAAACTTTGACAGACGAAATGGTTTCTACGACCGAAAGTAAGCTCGGATATAGGCTGCCGGAATCGTATATTGAACTGATGAAAATTCAAAATGGTGGGAAACCGATAAAAAACTATTGGATAAACGAATACGCCAAAGGAAATGAAGTAGAAGAAATTGGTATTACAGGTTTCTTTGGTATAGGAAGCAAAAAAAGCCATTCCATATTTGGGGAATATGGCAATGAATTCTGGTTTACAGAATGGGAATATCCACGGGATATAGGAATTATTATTGCAGATACAGAATCCGGTGGACATGATATGATTTATTTAGATTATAGAGACTGTGGCAACGAGGGGGAACCAAAAGTATCAGTATGCTTTCAAGAATATGATTATGAGATTCAAGTTCTTGCTAATAGCTTTGAGGAGTTTATTACTATGCTTGTATCTGAAGGAAAATTGTGTTCAAGGTAAGTCTTGAATCTAAAAAAAACCGGTTTTATGAAGGGAAAAGGATTTGTGCCATGAAAGAGAAAATATTGGAGAGACTCACCTGCTTTAAAGATAGAGTCGATGAATTAGGCGGATATACGAGCAAAATTATCTGTAAGGAAGTTGCAACAGAAAAAGAGATTTCAAACATTGAAAAAGAATTAGGCTATGAGCTGCCGGAGGATTTTCGCCGGGCACTTATGAATATATCTTCTCACATCGAGTTTTTCTGGAGTCTTTACAGTGAAGATAAAGAACTTTTAGCCTTGCCGGATGAGTTAGCGGGAATATTTGCGGGTTCTTTACACTTCGGTATTGACCTCATTGCTATTTGGGAAGAAAGCAGAAAAGATTGGATTGATGTTTGTTATCCTGACTATAACAACCCATATGACAAGATTTTTCACAACAAATTGGCATTTCAGGATGTAGAAAATGGTGATTTATTGGCTATTGATTTAGAAGAAGAGACCTATGGAAAAATCGTATATTTGAGCCATGATGGAAGCGATTTACATGGTTATGTTATGGCAAATTCGTTTGTAGAATTTTTGGAAGAGTACACAAAAATAGGCTGTGTAGGTGGTGAGGACTGGCAGTGGGAAGCTTTTACAAACAATCATACAACGCCCATAGACGGCAATTCTGAAAATGCAAAAAAATGGCTTGAAACAATGTTTGGTAGATAACTTATAAATTGGAATGAAAGTGAGTGTATTTCTATGGCAATAGACGGTGTAAAGATAATAGACAGTGATGACGGATATGATATTTACAACTATGTTGTAGAAAACTATAAGGACGGAGTAAGTGCAGAAAAAATTATAGCGGAAATGCTGGCAGACGAAAAAATTTATTGCTCTAATGATTTTTACGCAGAGATTTACTGGACTTCCCTTGCCTATTCTTTATGGAAAATAGGACATTTGCCCGATGAGATAAAAAACAGAGCTTTAGAAGTGATTGAAAAAGGTGCTAACGAATTTTGGCGTGAAATCGACAGCAAAGCATTGAAACAAAGACAAAAGGTTTTAGATAAATTAGCAATTCAATTACAGCGTGAAAATCTCAAACCCGTCAAAGTGCCAAAAGGTAAGATAAAACGAGTGCCGTACTTTAATACGGGAGATGTTGTTGTAATAAAGTTTGATAATGAATATGGAGTTTGTTTCGTTTCATCAGTAGATGAAAGACCGAGAAAGTTAGAATACAATTTGGCTTGCACTCGTTTATTACAAAAAGGGAAGCCTAACATTGATGATTTCCTAAACAGTCAAATTGCTTGCACTAAGCAGAACACATCATATTGCCTTAGAACAGATTGTTGGTTCAATCATAAAGATTTGGGAGTTCTATTAGATAAAATAGAAAAAATAGGTCAAGTTGAATTGGAAGATTATATTTTAGGAACACTATCACCGGCTTCTACACTGGAAGATATTTATAATGAAATCACAAGAAATAAAGAAACTTGGAGTCTTAGATTCAAGGATACTTGCAATCTAATAAGAAATTTTGAGGTTTGTGGAAATTGAACAGAAAATCTCGACTTATTCAATTTAAACAATCAAATAAAAACTGTATCATATCAACTTACGAAACAGTAAATCAAAAATGGTTTGCTGTTTTTTATTGTCTAAAAATGGAAAGGAGAACTTATATACGGCACTTATCGGATATATCTGGTACTACGCCCATGAGCAGGACAAGGTAAGGCACCTCTGCAATGATATGACAGAACTGCTGGAGAAGAAACTGGCGAGGTATCTCAATGAACACTGAAAACATCGCCCATGAAAAACGCTATCGTGACTGGTGGGCGCAGTATGATGCTATGTTTGCGCCGGAGAACCAATCTCCTCAGCAAGACGAGCAGTTTCCGCTGACGGATGGGTATTCCATCCGCTCCAAAGCCTACCTTTATGTATGACGGCGATCTACATCTCTGCGGCAGTGAAAGCGAACTGCTGGACAATGAGGGCAAGGTGCGGTATGCTTGGCGTAATCTGGACACGGATGGTGAATTCTGCTCCCTGTTTCGCCACCGCTAAGGGAGATTATTATTCATTGGTAGGAATGCAGCTAGATAACTATAGGATACGAAATGATGTGCAGTTCATCTATCTTTTAGCTATCCTGCAGGCATATGATCCGAGTTATGACTTTACAAAAATGGAATACCTAAAGAGGTTATTGATGATGTAAAAAAATTTTAAATGGAATTAAAACAGAGTCTTTTTGTTAATGCGTTTTGAAAAGTAGGAATATAAATATTCCTACTTTTTTAGTTATTTAAAAATTTAATTCATCTAATCCGCTCTTTCTTTTTATGTATTCCTCAATACTGGCAGCAGGTATTTTCCATGTGCGGTTAATTCTAAATGCTTTAATACCGCTGTCTCTGTCTTTTAGCAGTTTGTATAGACTTCCTCTCCCTATGTTAAGTCGTTCTGCTGCTTCTTCGACAGAGATAATTTCCATTTTATCCATATCGTTCATATTTGACTCACTCCTTTCTTTTAATTTATTTAGATGTTCCGTCTCCGGGAATTAAAAAAAAATAACTGGAGCGATGAAGAACTACATAAATCAAAGAGAAAGTTATAGGGTTTCCACATAGCTTACCAGGTCTTTCACCTTTATTTTCCATGCTTTTCCTTCTTTATGGGCTGCTAACTTTCCTGAGCTAATCAATTTGTATACAGTCAAAGAACTGGTACTAAGCAAAACAGCGGCTTCGGCCACATGGATTTGTATTTTTTGGATAGCTACCGTTTCTATTTTGTTGGTATAAGTTTTCATATAATCACCTCTTTTTCTTATTTCTATGTTAGTTTTTTTAGATTCTATTTGTTCTATTTAGATTGATTTAGATTACTACGTAGTCTTCACTTATACGTATCCTATCGCGTGGGAATTGCGTTTCGCCAAAAAACGGCTCACGCCAATTCCCACGCAGGAAAAATATGCCGGCTCCACTTCCAACCCGAAGCTTTATCCACTTAGTGAACCCGTCATATTTTTCCTGTTCCGATAGAAATTCAGTAAGTTTAAAGTAGCAAGATAACAAAATACAGTAATTGTAATTAAAATTAAAAATCCTGTTAACAAAAGAGTAACCAGATCTACTGGAAACTAAATACATCTTTTTAACAGGAGGAAAATCTTATGAATTCAGAAAAAAAGAAGATAAGTAAAAAAAAGATTCCCTATGAAACTGTAACCTTAAAAGTGAATACACTTTTTAAAAAAGAGTTGCAAAAAAAGGCAGAGGCAAAGGGGATGACACAAACTGCTTATATCAAAAGCCTTGTTTATGCGGATTCTAATTTACAGATTGCAATGAAAGGATTGGATAGAAAACAGTTACAGGAATTACTTTTGAGAACCACTGAAACAATAAACATGACAAAAGAAATAGTAGGAATAATCTCTGAAAAGGATTCACTACAAGAAAAGCAAGTAATTGCAACATGTGACCTTCTTCTGAAGTCCATAAAAAATAAAATGGAAGACCAAATTGTATGGGTACAAAGTTTAGGAAATATGCATAAGGAGATGTAAAAAATGAGTATACTGAAACTGATGACATATCCGCAGGATAGACTGGCAGATCGTTTGCTTTATATATGGAAAATTAATGAAACCAATCCTTACAATAGGTTGGCATTATATTGCCTGCCCAGCGATATGTATCAACGTGTTATAGAAAATAAGTATTACTGGGGACAAGATTTTGGTGTAGGATTTTTTCATATAGTTATACGGTTTGATGAAACCACAGACAGAAAAGTACCCAAACGTGAAATTATTTTGGCAGCAGGTGAATTGATTAACACTGTGGCGCATTTCAATGGAGGTTATTACTATTCGGTTCTTTCAATTCATCAAGTTTCCCCTGAATCAATGCCACATTTTCATCTCATTATGGATAACGTTGATTTTTTGAATGGTAAGCGTCTGAGAATGACAAAGACATATTTGTATCTTCTGAAAAATAATATAAATGAACTATTGAAGAAGCATAATATAACGGAAATAAGAATGAAAAAAGACCAGACTGGATAGAAACCCAGTCTGGTCTTTTTTTTTATTTAGACAAGTACATCGGATTCCACAGTTCTGTGGGGGGATGTTCCTTTATTGTCCAAATCATGTTCACTTTCATGTCGATAGGAATGTCTTGTGGCAGTCCAATCGGATGCCAGGCCAGGTAGCGGCGGATGAAAGTGGCATAGCAGAACTTCATCGCTGAATCAAAGTCAAAAAATTCCAAGCACTCCACTCCGACGAGCTCACGAAGTGCGCCAAAGTATGCCGCCGGGGTGTTCACAACAGCAAATCCATTGTTGCCAATCAAAGCAAAAATTCGTTTGTCTGAAGTGGCTTCAAATGTCACGAGTTTTTCCGGCTTTACCGGAACTTGTGGCTCTTGCTGAAGTTCAAAAAATTGATTTTCCATAAAAAATACCTCCTAAAAAAATAATAAATAAGAATAAAAATAAAAACATTTAAAATATAAGATCCGATGGATCATACGAAATCCCGTCTTGAACCTTTAGGAATTCCGCGACTGCTGTCATGTTTAAGCAGAGCATGCGGGGACGCCCCGGAATCTTTGTGGGAGTTTTTCTAAGGTTGGACCCCGCGTTACAAATAGAAATTTTTTCCGCCTTTAACTTTTTCCAGAGTTCGAGTTCGCCACATGATAAGTTAAGGGAACGGTTTCTTGCGTACGATTGCACGAGCGAGAAAAGAGCGTTCGCCTTGAGCATAACGACATGGTTTTCAATGGCGTACCCGAGGAAATGATTCCGGTCCTCGATGAAAGAGTCAATGTTTTCAGCAAGATAAATTTTTCCTTCACCGCGTAAATCCAGCAGCGCCATCGCTAAAATCGAAATAGGATTGTAATTTTTGGCGGCATCTTCATTCTCCGAAATTGTTTTGATTATTATATTTGAAACATTGTCCGACCATTTCGCAGATGTTTCGGGATCCCAAATGCCTAAGGATTCCATGAAATCGGTGAAAATCTTCGACGTGACTATCAGAGCGGCAGCGGAATCAGCCATTCTCCTATCAGGGAATGGAATTTTGTTCCGGAGTACGCCCATGTAATCAGTGATTAAAGCAGTGATTGCTCCGTAGTTGCTTTCAACGTACTTAATGAATTGCGCATAGAAATTACGCATGATTGCTGGATTTTTCTGAAAGCTCGAAAGAACCTTGAAATCGATTTTTTTAAAATTGATTCGAACTGACCGTAGGGCAGCCGATTGGCGCTCATTGTCAGGAACCTCTTCTGCTGTAAAAACGCAGCCCCCTCGTACTAGAGTTCGGGTTTTTTCTGTATCGGACTTCCATTTTTCATAAAATGTAGAATCGCTGTATGCGCGTATGAGTTCCCACAGTCGCTCTTGTTTTTCTCTTATTTTTGCATTCGATCCTTCTTGCAAGAAATCGTCGACGATTAGTACATTATCCAAGCAATTTTTCACTCCTGCACGGAAAGAGGCAGTGGTATCTCTTAGAGAATGGAAACCGTCTTTGAGAAAAGGCCCAAAAATTTCCCGAAAGAGAGATGTTTTCCCTGAGCCTGTCGGGCCGATGGCCATCATGCTAAATCTTACCGGTGATTTAGCATCCTCGAAAGGCTGAGCCAGAAAAGAAAACATCTGGTACAGTAGCAGAGGGGCAATAACCTCGGGCGAAGCGACCTTTAAGATTTCCAACGCCTGTGTTAATTCTGCTATATCTGGAGTTTGCGGGAGGTGGGGAAGTTTGTTCTCGCTCCTGCAATTTTCCAGATTCCCGTGCAGATAAATCCGATTCCCCTGCTTATTTTTAGGAGACCACCCGGAATAGGAAAATAAATTTTGAACCTGCTTCCTGCTTCGGTATTTGAAAGACAGAACTCGCCTGAAATTTTCCTTTGCATTGGGTAGGGAATCCGTCGACAAAAAACAATCCGGATAATTTTTTTCGATTATTTCTGCCGTTTTCGATAAAAACTCCTCTTTCGTTACAGTGATTTGATGTTCCGCCACAGTTGTCTGCAGAGCGATGTTCATTGCTTCTGTGACTTCTCCAAGTTCGTTGATGAGTTTAACCACTGAAATTTCGGAAATCGTGAAGTTAGACAGTTGTTTCACCGTATTATTCTTAAGAATTTTAAGATATCCGAATGGAGGCGCTTCGATTAGGTCAGCTTCAATCACGCGAATATTATCGAGTCTGAGAACGTCAGCAACATCTAGAGCGCCCATCTGAGCTTGTTTTTGATGCTCCAAAGAAAAGATTTTTCTCGCAGGATGGATTGAAAAATTTTTCGGTAGCGTCGTATTCTTGTCATCTGCCAACGCCCGAATTGTGCCTGGACAAGAAATGGCAACTGGTATTGGTGTAAAGAAGCCGAATTCAGGCGTATATTTTTTTAACGCACCGGACTTTTCAAAAGTGACGGTTTTTGGACTTTCTTGTGCAGGTTCATACGTTTTCAAGGGCTGAATATCCCCGTTTTTATTCACGGGAACCCAAATGTTTTCTGAATATCCTGTCAGTGATATGATTTTTCCTCCCAGTTTGTGAAAAAAATCATCTCTGGACACGTTTGGGTCTGACTTATACCGCTTTAGAGCAGTCTCTTCAGACAAAATAGGCATTTTTTTGCCCAATGTTTTTTTCATTTTTCCTCCTTATAAAATAAATAAATCAATCTCTACAAAAGCTCGGCTATATCAACTCCTCTCAGTTTGGACTTTCAGTATCATGAAAACCTCCTTTCTTGATTTTTCTAAATTCATAATACAAAAAATATAGTGCGGAAAAACGCTATTTGGAATGCAAAAAACCGTAGAATCAAAATCATAAAATAAGAAAAAAACATAATTTAAATTTATGTGTTTTATTGTGATGTATTCCCTGAATCCCAGGTGTGGCAATTCAAAATTACATAAACCCAATATATATACATATATATATAATCAAAATAGTCCTTATTGTCCGTCCTGTCCTTTAAAAACCAATGTCCACCAGGTCTATCTTTTTTTCACAAGGACTTGAAGGACATAAAGGACTGGTTCGGTAATATCGGTGAACCGGAGTGCGGACATATTGAAGCCGGTCCCTCGGCAGATGTAATTGAATTAAATCTGATTTGATGATTTGAACACTAAAAAAGCACACCGATGAAAACGATGTGCTTATTTAGTGCATGATTTAGTGTTTTGTCAGGCTCTTTTTTAATGTTTCAATGAAGGCACAAAATTCTTTTTGGTAATGGTCTGGCAATAATGATAACTTTCTCATAAAGAGCAGTGCATTGATAGAGTGGCATGCAAACTCATCAGCTTTAGATACATCATATGAGTTTTTGTCTTTATTGAAAAAGTCCATCAAAGTATAGTATCTTCCGCTGCTGCTAATATTATCTTTTTTCTTTATGGATGCGATAGAGCTACTTTGCATAAACCTTTTATCATCTCTTGTGTGGATAGCATTAGACAGGGGAAATAGATGAAGGAAAAAATAAAAATTAAAGGGATCTATTGACACAATAATTTTTCTGTCAATAGAATCTTTGTATTTTGAAATAGCGGTGTCCCAATCTATCTGTTCTTTGATGCTAACGTCTTCTTTTATTTTTTTAGCAAGGAAATTTATTTTATCAGAAAGATCTACTTTAGGCTCTATGCTTAGTACATCTTTATATTTATTTATATAGCCGAAATAGCGTAATGCGAACTGAAATTTAAAAACAACCTGTGCGTCAGAGAGTGTCCAAGAATTTACGTCATGCATGGTGTCTTCTGTGAGATTGAAATTCATCTTTCCATACTTTTTGAAAATAAGCTTGCAGACAGTCAACTGAAAAACGCCTTCAGCAAGATCAGAATCACATGTATTTGCATTTGAAACTTCTGTTGCAATCTGTGTTGCTACTTTGCAAAAAGCTCTCAGCAAATTACTTTTTTTGTTACTGTCGGCTAAAACTTTAATTCTATTATAGGTTTCTTTCTCTGAAAACTGATTGGGGAATATGTTTTCTTGTTCGGTGGCTAAAATATATTTTAATACAAATATATTTTTATAGTCGGTCATCGTGAGGCCCTGTATTGATGATTGGGTATAATCTTTTTCGTCAGAGGGAATACTAAGCGCAGCTCTAAAATCTTTTCTATTAAAAGTTGTTATGATGAACTTATCTACAATCTGACGAATCGTTTTATTGTAAGGTTCTTCCGGATTAAAATTTTTTCGGCTCAGTATATCTAATTGAAGGAATTGCTGTATGCCTGTAGTAAGGGTTAAAGCATCCTTTGTTTCATCAAAAAAATTTTGGTAAATAAAACTAAGGGGATTTTTCTCTTTCTGCTTTATGAAATCGGTCCAAAGTTCATCCGTTGTACAGGTGTTATCGTATGGAAGATCTTTTAAAATGAAAAGCAATTCTGATGCTTTAGAAAATTTGACATTGTAAACAGAGTTGCATTTATCTGAATTGACATGGGGCATAGCCTGATTCCGGTCTATGCTCCATTGGGGCGGGAGCAAGTTTCCTGTGAGATACTGATTCCAGTCGATGCCCCATCCGGATTCTTTCATGGCATTATGTGTTTTGTAAATTACCCAATCCCTGCATCCCCAATTATCCGTTTCTTCACGATTCCAATTATTCAGGTGTATCATTGTATAAATACAAAAGCATTCGTAAGGGGTGTATCCGGAGGGGGATGATAGTGCCGGGTTTAACTTTGACTTGCCGGATTTTTTAAGGGTCATTATTATTTCTTTATATAAAGAATGAAAAGATAGACCAGGCTTCAAAAAATCTAAGGGGAGAGGATTAATAGCAGGAAATAAATTTAAATAATTTCTGATGACATAATCAAAAATAGAAATCTTATTAGCAAAGTCGGAGAGAATATGGGATAGTAAATCTCTTCCTGGTGCGGTTTGAACTGATTCTAAAATACTAGCCAGTTCCTCAAAGAGGGCATAAAAAGAATTATGAAGTTGCGATACCGTGATAATATCAGTATCCCGGCACATAGCATCATTGGGAAAATCATTTGGTAATGGACGAAAAGCATGTAAATAACATAAATTCAGCTTATTTGACATAAGACTTCTTATGTCAGTGACCGAATCATAAGACAGTCCGATGTTGCTTAATTCAAAATCTATTTTTCTTATGGATTCGAGAAGTTCAGAAGCAATAGTATTAAATAAATGAAGTCCTGATATGCCGTCACTTATATAAATATTTCTTTTTACCCGCTGTATTTCCTGGTTTACGTCAATCATGTCATAATCTACATCTTTTTGATGGTATTCTTTTATAGAATAAGGGGATAGCAAATAATGTTTCCAGACTTCATGAGATGTTGAATCTAATACTTTATCCAGTCCTTTATGCGCTCTTCCTTTTCTTTTGGGGACTAACTTGGTATCCGTTAATAATTCACATAGGATATTCGTGTCTATATTCCGGAAAATGGGGATATAGATAGTTTTTAATTTCGTTGATGTAGATTTTAAATCCTCTTTTATGTCTTTAAGTTTTTTACTGATCCATTCAGGATTAATTGGGTTACGGCCAACTTCATGTCCGAAAATTTCATTTAAAAATTCAGTGTATCTTGTGTTTAGCCCCGCATTATAATTGTTTTTAAGCAAGGTGTGCAGATTATCAAAATCTATAGGAGGCATTTGCCGTTGCTTCTCTTGAAGTGATTGTTCTACAGCTAGGTATTCTAGCAGTCGTTGATTTTCTTTATCCAACTTTGCGATTAGTACAGTTAATTCATTTTTGAGATCATCCGCAGGAATGTTATCTCCGGTTTCTTGTTGTATTGTTTTTTGTATCCATGAAACTAATGCTTTAAACTTTTTGTCCCGAGAATCATCGGGGTAGGTGTTTAAAATTGCCTTGAACTTTCGTTGGAAGTCTTTCCAATATTTTTCTGCATTTATTTGTTTATGATTTTCCATAGATACTCCTAAAAAAAATAATGGGCAACATAATAAATTCTGTTGCCCATTGGAATTAATTCAATTGTTTTAGTAACGGAGTGCTTATCTGCTCGAATGAATTTTCAATAGTTGAATTCATAGGGGCTTGTGATTCAATGAGTGCATGCCCGTAGTAATCTAATAAAGTACTTGCCTTGCTATGACCGGTCTTCTTTATTATATCTGGTAAACTGTGCCCGGTTTGCATAAGCATTGTAGCAAAATATCCACGTAAATCATGAAATCTGATGTGCGGGAGATTATTCTTTTTTATGAAATGGCAGAATTTGTTACTTATGTTATTTGGTCGCAATGGGCTTCCATCTACATTGTAGAATAAAAGGGCACTAGGATTCCACTCCGCACCTCCATATTTTTTCATTTTAAGAAATTCTTGTTTTTGTACCTCCAAAGCGCTCCACAACTGGGGTATAACATAAATATTTCGGTAGCTATTGGGCGTTTTGGGCTTGGCATAAATATACGTTCCACGGCCAGGTATGTACTGAACAGTCTGATGAACATAGAAAGTATGATTCAACTCATTATAGTCATTCCATGACAAGCCTAATAATTCGCCGATTCTGCATCCGGTAGTGACACATAGTAATATTTGAAGCTGAAATAATGGGTCCTGCATTTCCAAATGTTTAAAAAGCAGTGCCAATGTGTTTTTGGAAAATACAGCGGGTGTCCGAACGTCCCTTTTATTCGAGGGCGCTGGGACTTTATCCATAGGATTGCTTGGTATCTTATCAAGCTGGTAAGCAGTACGCATGATTTGGGATAGCAGGTAATATATGTTTTTTACAGTGCGTATATTGAGTCTTTTTCTTATACTCCGTCTCTGCTTTGTATTCTGACTGTCTTCTGTCATGATATTATAGATAAATTCTGAGATTAAGCTACTGGAAATATCTATAAGCCGATACTTGCCAAAGAACGGTTTGATATATTGTGAAGCTAGCCTTTTATAAGAATCGGTAGTTCTGGGGGCCCACATTTTTGTTTCACAATATCTTTTCAAGTAGCTGTCACAGAATTCTTCCATCGTTTCATTTTCGGATAAAAAGTCATACTTTTGGAGATCGGCAACCCATTTTTCTAGCTTACGCTGTGCTTCGGCATGAGATTTTGCCTTGATACTTTTGCTTTTTGTTCCATACTTCCTGCCAGGAAGTAAAAAGCGGACCATTATGGTCCACATGTTTTTGCGGGTAATACCAGATCGTCGATAAACTCGACTGGACAACAGTTTATATTTCATAAATTCACTCTCCAGTTTTCTGTTTCTTCACGATTTTTAGATAGCCATTCATTGAGTTCATCATGCCATATGTAATATCTTGATCCGACTCTGTGAAATGGCATGACTCCTGTTCTAGCCCAGGAAAGGACAGTTGCGTATCCAACGTGTCCGCCAAAAAATATTTTTGATACCTCTTTAGGACTAAATGCTCTGTTTTCCATAATGTCCTCCTTTGTCATGATTCATTATTATTAAACGACAGGACGGTAGCTAGAACTAGAGATTTAACATGCAAAAAACCGTAGAAAATAATATGTAAAATAATATTAGATATGAATCTGTTTGTGGTTTTGTTTTCGTTACAATTGTAATTAAGAGGTCTATTCGATCAGTTAAACACAATTTGAGAGAAAAATATGGCGAAATCAGGGGAGTATAGTTATTCATGAGAATACCTATAAAATCAAAAAAATACGACTTTTTGGCTAAAAATAGTCCAGTCGTATTGCTAAATCGTTAGACGGGTCTCCCGTGCGGGGGTTCGAATCCCCCCCGCTCCG
>ENA-OOZG01000577-OOZG01000577.1-human-gut-metagenome-genome-assembly--contig:-NODE-577-length-30037-cov-13.346508_pt1 | contig 30037 bp, 22 predicted proteins | sample MGYA00241706_ERZ501384 | MGnify/ENA primary metagenome ERZ501384 (study PRJEB25962, sample SAMEA2042742) | human gut metagenome | biome: human gut; feature: human-associated habitat; material: faeces...
TTAAGTGCCAGATAAGCTATAGGGGTACTTCACCAACCATTTTGACCTTTACGCCAGAAAATAACATCTAGCCTCTGACCTCTAATTTCTAACCTCTAACATCTAATCTCTTTTTCGTACCTTTGGCACGTTAATGAGCCTTTTACTAGATATGCATACGCTTCACAGCTCTTCACTTAGATGGTTGATAATCTTGATGATACTCGCGCCTAGCTACGTAGCTGGGTCTGATGTCTCTCTGTGGGACATACCGCCCACGGGACACCGAGTGACGGTCGTACCTACCTCTGCAGAGCGACAGCAGATCAATCAGCTCTACCAGCAGATGGGACTGGAGGGGAGGCTCTCGTTTGAAGCTTTTAGCCTAGGCGTGCGGGGATACAATCAGATCTCAAACAAGCATCGCTCACGGCTTACCATTGTGGACTTCTCCAAGCCCTCGACTCAGGAGCGTATGTTTGTCTTCGACATGGAGCAGGGTAAGCTCCTCTATGCTACGCTCTGCGCACACGGACGTGGTAGTGGGGAAAACTACGCTACCTCTTTTTCCAATCAACCGAACTCTCATCAGAGCTCTCTGGGCTTCTACCTAACCAATGAGACTTACAGCGGGAGCAACGGCTACTCGCTACGTCTCGACGGGCTGGAGCGTGGGTACAACGATCAGGCACGGGCTCGTGCTATCGTCGTACATGGTGCCGCTTATGTGAATGATCAGATCATCCGACAGGGACGTCTCGGGCGTAGCTACGGATGCCCCGCAGTGCCTCGTGCGCTGGCGCGTCCGATCATCGATGCGATCAAGGGGGGCAGCGTCCTATACATCTACGCCAATCGTCCTGACTACCTCGCCCAGAGCATGGTGCCACGCTCCGAGATGGAGCCTGCCAGAACCGATCAGGATAGTCGCACGCAGCTGATCAACTAGCTCAGCGTCATCATCTGACGGTAAGCCTCTATATAATAGTTGTAATAGTGTGCCCAAAGTGCTTGGGCGGCTGTCTGCCGAACTTGCTTGTAGCACGCCTTCGGGAGTCCTGCGGTAGCTTGCTCTAGGATCGTCGCCAAGGCCTTTGTCACAAAGGCGTCGTCATGATCACGACGTGGGATGACCTGCACACCGTGCTGCAGGCTGTCCGTAGCAGGCTCGCCATAGAGCTCTAAGATCGCCTGGCCAAAGCCAGACAAGTCTGTCGTCACCGTCGGCACGCCATAGGCGATACTCTCTAGCGGCGTGTAGCCCCACGGCTCATAGTACGAGGGAAAAAGGGTCAGATCGAGGGCACTCAGCAGATCATAATAAGGAAAGCCTAGGATACCGTCATGACCATCGAGGTAGGTGGGCACGAAGATCGGATAGATGTGCTGCGCTGTTGCACCTCTTTGGAGTAGCTCGCCTAGACGATTAGCAAGTGTATCCTCTCGCAAGTTGTGCAGCCAATGCGTTAAGTAAGGATACTGTAATGGGGTGATACCGCTCTCTGGGTCGGTATCACTGAGCAGATAGGCTAGGTCGGCTCTAGGCTCGGCAACCCAAGCGGGAATGAAGAAGTAAAGGATGAGGTCAGACGAAAGCTTCGCTTGCTGCTGGAGGAGGCTCTCGAGAGAAGCGACAATGAGGTCGATCCCTTTGTTGCGATACTCGTAGCGTCCCGAGGTAGCGACGAGTGTCGTGCGCTCAGCGGCAAAGGTTTTGCCATAAAGCCGGCTGGCAACGTCTAGCAATCGCTGGCGAGCCTTTGACTTAAAGCGACTTGTAGCCAATGCGTGGAAGCCATTCGGCAAGACCACTGGCGTACGCTCCAAGAGCTGTGTACACTCCAGAGCGGTCACCTCGCTGACCGTCGCAAAGATGGTGGCGGTATGGGCGGCCGTCTTCTCTAGCGCATGCTTCGCCTCGACATGCAGTTCGCTTGCCATCTGATCTCCGTGATAGCCCGTAAAGTAGCGGTAGAGATCCTTGCCATTGCTACAGATAGAGCGTCCCACGGTCGTGGCGTGGGTGATAAAGAGCGAGCGCAGGTCTGGCTGCTGCAGATGATGATAGAGCAAGCCCATGCCGGTGATCCACTCATTATAAATAGCTATCGGCTGACTCCCAGGCGATGCGAGTTGCGGAGTCACAGCGAGCAGTGTCGCGGCCGCTGCAAGGGCAAAGAGACAGGAGTCGTCGTAGTCGCCATAGCCGAGGTCCGACTGGATGCCGTAGTGCTGCCACATGAGGTAGTAGAGCTGATCACGGACTGTGGCGAGCGGCTTGTAGTCCACGAGGATCGTTTGCGCTTCACCCCCAGGCGTGAGCCAGTAGCCCTGCGTGATCGGTAGCTCCACGCCCAGTAGCGAGATGTGACTGGGCAGGGTGATGCAAAAGGTCTCCGCACGAAAGTCTACCATCTCTTCCGTCGGTCGAAGTCGAGGACCCACGAAAAGAACTTGCTCCGCCCCGTGGCGATGCATCATCTCGCCTGCTCGTGACGAGAGGACGGTGTAGATGCCACCCACCTTGTTGGCGACCTCCCACGACACCTCTGAGATAAAGTATGCGTCAATCATTGCTTGCTGTGCGCTCTTCTAATGTAATCAGCAGATCATACGCCACACGACGACAATGCATCGGTAGCTCTTCGGCAGAGACATACGACTCCAGTGCCTCCGTCAGTTCCTTTGGCAAAGACTTGTCAGGCTGTCGCTTCGTATAGTTTGCGATGGTTAGGAGTGCCACGTAAAGCTTCGACTCGTCAGTAGCATTGCTTAAGACAACCTCCTCCGCCCAGCGAATGGCTAGTGGTGCGTATGATAGGAGGTTAAAGGCGAGCTGCTCCTGTAGCTCCACATTGGTTGCCTTCTCGAGGAAAGCCGCCACGTCTTGCTCCGTAAGTTCCTCACGGGGGAAGAGCATCGTGGAGAGGATCAGCAGCTCCCGCACGGAGGTGTCCCGCAGTGCCTCGGCAAGCTGTCGGGAGGGCTGGTACTGCGCAGCAAGCTCTAGGAGATAGCCTCGTGTCCAGCCCCAGTTGTAGCGGTAGTCCAGTCCCGACTCCCGCATCGACTGCGCCACAGAGCCGTCCATACGTGTGCGGAGCGCAGCACGTATGGCGACAAGCTGTGCAGCGATCGTCTCTTCGTCTATCGGGGAGTTAGGCACGGGCTATGAGCTCTGCGATGAGACCACCCATACGCTTGGAGGCGGCATTGGCGGCAGCGACCACCTCGTCGCCATCGTTCGTGTAGTCTCCCTCGAAGTGCCACCCCTCGTTCGTGATGACGGACATGCCGAAGACGCGGATACCCGCATGGCGAGCCACAATCACCTCTGGCGTCGTGCTCATGCCGACCGCATCAGCGCCGACCGTCTGCCAATACTTATACTCTGCAGGCGTCTCGTAGGAAGGACCGGTAAGACTTACGTAGACACCCTTCTGGAGTGTCAACTTTTGCTCTTGAGCGATGGTCTCAGCGAGCGCAATCAGTTCACGATCGTAAGCACGCGTCATATCGGGGAAGCGGACCCCAAAGTTCTCATCATTAGGACCAATGAGTGGGTTGGGAAGCATATTGATATGATCCCTGATGATCATCAGGTCACCCACGTGGAAGTTCGAGTTGATGCCACCTGCAGCGTTGGAGACAATGAGGATTTCGATGCCGAGGAGCTTCATCACCCGCACTGGCAGCGTGACCACCTCCATCGGGTAGCCCTCGTAGTAGTGAAAGCGTCCCTGCATCGCCACCACGGGGACACCACCCAGCGTGCCAGAGATGAAGTTGCCCTTGTGCCCGATAGCGGTCGAGTGTGCGAAGTTGGGGATTTCGCTGTATGGGATGACGGTCGGGTTAGCGATCTCGTCGGCTAGATTGCCCAGGCCGCTACCTAGTATGATGCCCACGCGGGGCTGTGCCGATATCTTGCTCTTGATATAGTCGGCTGCTTGCTGATATTTTTGAAAGTCCATAGTCTATGTTCGTTTGATAGTGAATAGGTCTTTACCCCTTACGGTGAAGTAGGTCGTGAGCCGTGCGACGAGCCATCTCGATGATGCGCTCCATGCCGACGATCTCACGGTCACGCATGAGGATTGCTCCGTCCACGATGGTCGTCGAGACGATCGTTGAGGAGCCTGCGTAGACTAGATTAGAAGTAAGATTGTGACAAGGCACCATGCTCGGCGCCTTGAGGTCTATGAGACAAAGGTCGGCTAGGTAGCCCTCCTCGATGCGTCCGCCCTTGAGTCCCAGCATAGCGTAGCCCACCTCCGTTGCCGAGCGGTAGATGTCAGGAGCGCAGACCGCTGTCGGGTCGTAGCGCCACACCTTGCCCAGGAGCGAAGCCATACGCATGGCGATGTACATGTCTAGGTCGTTGCTCGAGGAGCAACCGTCCGTACCAATAGCCACAGGGATGCCCCGCTCCTTCATCTCCTCATAGCGGAAGCGTCCACCACTAGCCAGCTTCATATTGCTCGCCGGGTTGTGAACCAATGTACAGCCGTGACGTGCTAGGATATCCAGCTCCTCATCGTCCAGCCATAAGCTGTGCGCCATGATGCAACGAGGCGAGAGCGCATCGATCTGCTCCAGATAGCGGACAGGCGTCGTGCCGTGCTCGGCAATACAATCCTTCACCTCACGCTCCGTCTCCGACAGGTGCAGGTGAATGGGGATCTCATGCTCCTCGGCAAACTCCTTAGCAAAGTGCAATTGCTCGCCCGAAACGGTGTAGATAGCGTGTGGTCCCACACTCCAGCCGATCCGCTCAGGGAGCTCCGCAAAGAGCTGCTCATAGCGGTAGCAATTGTCGCGATCTAGCTGTGCCCGCTCGGCATCGCCACGGTCGAAGAGCGTGTAGCTCAGATTAGCCCTTATGCCTGTCTCCAGCACCGCACGAGCGGTCGCCTCAGGTGCTGTGTACATGTCGAGGAAGCAGGTAGTACCGCTCTGGATCATCTCCACACAGCCGAGCAAAGCACCGACGTAGATATCCTCCTCCGTCATGTGTGCCTCCACGGGCCAGATGTAGTCCTCCAGCCAAGTCTGCAACGGCAGGTCATCGCCATACCCTCTGAAGAGCGTCATGGCACAGTGTGTGTGTCCGTTGCAGAGTCCTGGCACGACCGCCTTGTCACGGCCGTCGAGGATGATCGTCTCTTCATCGATCGGGAGCAGATCCGTACCGATCTTGTCGATACGATTGTCCACGATCAAGAGATCTTGCGTCGCCCCTCCGATGAGCGACTCCTTAATTAGTATACTACTCATGCCCGTTTAGTTAAATAGTCGGTAAAACTCAGCTACCGCCTCGACACCCTTGCGGAAGACACCTACCGAAAAGCTCTCATTGGGCGAATGGATTGCATCCTCCTCCAGACCAAAGCCCATCAATACCGTCTTAAGTCCGAGGATCTCCTCAAAAGCAGCAATAATCGGAATGCTACCGCCACTGCGTATCGCTAGCGGAGCCACTCCGTAAGCCTTCTCGACCGCCTGAGCAGCTGCTTGGTAAGCGGGTAGGTCTAGCGGACAGTAGTAACCCGCACCGCCGTGCATCGGCGTCACCTCCACATGTACTGACTTAGGTGCGATCTGCTCGATATACTCCTTCATCAGGCGGGAGATCTCCTCATGATCCTGATTAGCCACCAGACGGCAAGAGAGCTTAGCGTAAGCCTTCGAGGGGAGCACGGTCTTGGCACCTTCGCCTTGATAACCGCCCCAGATACCGCACACGTCAAAGGAAGGACGACAGCTGTTGCGCTCTAGCGTGATATAGCCCTCCTCGCCTTGCGTCTCACGAATGTCCAGAGCACGGCAGTAAGCCTCCTCAGAGAAGGGTGCCTTGCGGATCATCGCACGCTCCTCGTCGGAGAGTGGTAGCACCTTGTCGTAGAAGCCTGGTACCGTGATGCGTCCCTTGTCGTCTACGATCTGAGCAATGATCTTGCACAGCTCATTGATCGGGTTGGCAACAGCACCACCGAAGTGGCCCGAGTGTAGATCCCTATTGGGACCCGTTACCTCCACCTGCCAGTAGGCGAGACCACGTAGACCAGCCGTAATGCTCGGCGTCTCCTCGCTCAGCATCGTCGTGTCAGAGACGAGGATCACGTCCGCTGCCAGCAGATCCTTATGCTCCCGGCAGAAAGGCGACAAACTCCCTGAGCCAATCTCCTCCTCGCCCTCGAAGATAAACTTCACATTGACCCCGACCAAGCCCAGAGCCTTAGCGGTCTCGAAGCCTTTGAGCTGGATCATAATCTGCCCCTTGTCGTCATTAGCGCCACGAGCGTAGATGCGGCCATCGCGTATCTCAGGCTCAAAGGGCTGGCTCTCCCACAGCTCCAGAGGCTCCACGGGCATCACGTCATAGTGCCCGTAGACGAGGATGGTCTTCGTCGCCCCAGGCTGCTTATAGTGTCCGAAGACGATGGGGTTGCCCTCCGAAGGCATCACCTCCGCCTCCTGCACCCCTAGCGAGAGCAGGTGGTCACGCAGATACTCGGCGGCACGCTGCATGTCAGCTTTGTGGTCGCTTTGCGCGCTGATCGATGGGATACGCACGAGACCGTATAGGTCCTCGTGAAAGCGGTTCTCGTGCTCCGCTATATACTCTTTGATATTTGCCATAGTAACGTTTTCTTGTTTTTCGATTACTCCGTAAAGATACAAAAAAGCTCCCAACCCTCCCAACTAAGGGACCTTCCAGTAGTTCGCAATTAAGACAGCCCGACAAGACTGATTGCCCGCCTCTACGCTGTTTGTACCCATGTGTCACTTGGCACTGAAATGTGTGGAAATCTACCCCACTCTGCTACTTGCACAACTTCGTTAAAACGTATATCTTTGCGGACGACAATCACACGTTATTGATTGCATCTTACAGTACTATCTAGTCATCACTTTATTATGGAAAAAGACAACAAACTCACTCGCATTGGCGTATTCTATGACGGAAACTACTTCCTACACGTAAGCAACTTCTACAATTACTACCACGAGCGCAAAAGCCGATTGAACATCAATGGATTACACCACTTTATCAAAGAGAAAGTAGCCAAAGAGGAAGGCATAGACGCTCGAAAGTGTCAAATAGTTGACGCGCACTACTTTCGAGGCCGATTAAGCGCTATCGAAGCAAAAGAAAAGGGGAACACGCTCTTTAATGATCGTCTGTTTGACGACATCCTTAGCGCAGAGGGTGTAACCACCCACTACCTTCCTTTGAAAAACAAACAAGGTGGTGGAAAGCAGGAAAAGGGAATTGACGTCTGGCTAGCTCTAGAGGCTTTCGAACAATCTTTTTATAAGCGATTTAGCGTATTGGTCCTCATTGCTGGAGACGGAGATTATGTCCCTCTAATCAAGAAGCTAAACACACTAGGGACTCGTGTTATGGTCTTAAGTTGGGACTTTGAATACACCAATGAAGACACTGGGAAAACCATGAAAACACAAACGTCTCAAGAGTTACTAGAGGAGGTGACGTACCCAGTTGCAATGCACGAGATCATTGACAATCGAGTCTCAAAGTCAGATCCACTGATCAATGGACTTTTTGTGTCCAAGAGCCCCGTCTACAAAGCTCCTGAACTTCCAAAAAAAGAGAGATTCGAAAGTGTAATAAACAACGTCCTGCAAGGCTATGGGTTTATTGAGTACTTTCCACAAAATCTATTCTTCCACTTTTCGGATGTGTCTGGAGATGCAGACTTCAACGAGCTAAGACAAGGAGATAGAGTCTCATTTACCATAGAGCCTGGCAGCAAAGGGAGAGATGTCGCTAAGAACGTCATGCGAATTGACGCTACAAAGTAACGCCACCACCTCAACTGCACACTCTCAATTCTTGACAAAGAAATAGAGCAGAGAGCCAGGGCTGACGCACTATAAGCGACCCACTAGCGACAAGCAAGGCATAGATGAGGGTACTATATATAATGTGTCAGCCATGGATTGGCTGTTAGCTGTTGGCTGTTGGGACCATCGGAGCTATCGGAGTGATCGGATCCCTAATCTCTAACTTCTAATTTCTAACCTCTAGTGCCTTTACATATCTTTACGGGGAAATTCGTCCGATTCCCTCCTTTCTCGAATATCCACGTGGAAAATCTCAAATCTCCACGTGGATATTTTTTATTTTCCACGTGGGCGTCATTCATTTCCTCCGAAGTTTCATTTGATTCCTCCGAGGAATTTTTTATTTCCTACCTGGGAAATAAAAATTCTCCACGTGGAGATTTTGAAATATCCACGTGGAAATCAGTTTTCCTCGACACGGCGCCGTTTCGATGTGTGGTCGAATCTAAATTGTTGTAACGAGCCGGCGTTGAATTTCCCCAGTCAGAGAACTTTTTGCCACACACCATTCTCTCTATTTTGCTACCTTTGCACATGTCATCTAGGCTCTACAACTATGCAGCACTTTACCCTAAAGGCCCTACTCTTGCCACTCCTGCTACTCCTAGGAGCAACCTATGCTATGGCGCAGGTGCGCGCCATCACAAGCGACGGCGATGAGGTGATGCTCTACCCCAATGGCACGTGGGAGTATATCAATAGACGACCTAACCCCTATGACTATCAGGAGCCCTCGACAGCCGTAGGAGCGGGCATCTCAGGTCGGCATATCGGCATCATAGTGCGCAGGCAACTGCTCGTCGTGCTGCGTGATGGGATGCTGGAGGATGTCATCATCTATGACTCAAAAGGTCAGCCCGCCTACTCCTACCGCGACGGGGTCTACCAGCTCCCCTATGGATGGCAGGTGAGGTACGAGCCTCTCTCCGACCGAGTAGCCCAATTCGGCCCCTACACATTTAAGTATCAGATGCTCTCGGATCGACTGGAGCGGGTCGGCACCTGCGAGATAGATTACGAAATGCTTTCCGACCGCGTCAGACGGATCGGAGGCTACGACATCCGTTACGACGCCTTCTCTAGCCTTATCAAAAGGGTGGGCAATATAGAGATCCTGTATGATGCCTTCAACGAGCGCGTCACAGGCCTTCGTGGGCAAGACCCCAATCTCGAGATCTACTTCATGCGCCAGGGCAAGAGGCGTCCACTCCCTCTACTGTAACGTCTTGTGAAGATACTTGGTCTGAACATTTCGCACTCCATATATATAATGAGTGACTAACCGCAATCCTATGGATCACATCATGCTGACCGAAGCACTACAGCAGACACTGGAGGCCTTTATGGAGTACCTGCGACTGGAGCGAAACGCCTCGCCGCTCACGCTCACCACCTACCGCCCCGCCATCACCTCCTATATGGAGTGCGCCCTAGAGCTGGCCAGCGATGAGTGGCAGCCCAGTGATGCCGATCGGGACCTGGTACGCAACTGGATCATGCAGCAGATGGACAACGAGCTGACCAGTACGACGGTCAATAAGAATCTGAGTGCCGTCAAGTCCTTCTACAAGTATCTCCAGCTACGAGGACTCATCGACAACAATCCGACTCGCTATCTGCGAGGGCCCAAGCGAGAGCACACACTCCCCTCTTTCCTCACACAAGCCCAGGTCGAGGAAGCATTAGAGACGATCTCGACCGATCCCGAGGACTTTCTCGCGGTACGCAATCGGCTCATCATAGAGACTATCTACCAGACCGGTCTGCGCCGTGCTGAGGTAGCTAGCCTAGAGACGCAGCAAGTCGACCTCGCCTCCATGTCGCTACGCGTGGTGGGTAAGGGGCGCAAGGAGCGTATCGTCCCCTTTGGGGAGGCTCTCAAGGAGCAAATGAAGAGTTATCTCACATTAAAGGAGCAAAAAGTGGGTCAGTCTCGTTATTTTTTTGTTACTTTGAAGTGCAGACCGCTCTCAGGAGCTGACGTCTATCAAGTGGTACACAAAGCACTCGATGTAGTGCCAGGCTTGCCCCGCAGAGGAGCTCACACGCTAAGACACTCCTTTGCTACTGAGATGCTCAATGCTGGAGCTCCGATCACCTCCATCAAAGAGCTACTAGGGCATAGCAATCTAGAGACCACCACAAGATACACGCACACCTCCTTCGAGCAGCTCAAACAATTGTATCACGCTCACCCTAGAGCACAAAGTCAAGTATCACCTATGATCAACGTACACATCCAGTCTCTACAGTTTGATGCCAGTGAGGCACTCCAAGAGTTTGCAAAAAAGAAGATCGATCGTCTCGCTCGCTTTGACGATACCATTAGCAAAGCTGAGGTCACGCTGCGACTAGACAAGTCTAACGCTACCCAAGGTAAGATAGCTGCCATCCGTCTCATAGTGCCAGGCTATGACCACTACGCTGAGAAGGGAGCAGCTTCCTTTGAGGAGGCTATCGATGAGACCATCGATGCACTCAAGCGTCAGATAGATCGCGCTAAAGCAAATAAATAGTTTTGGTGAGTAGTAGATAGTGAGTAGCGGGTCTTCGCTAGCGACTAGAGCTGATCAGAGCTTAGAGGAAGGGACTCCCTATCCACTATCTACTACGCACTATCACACTCTTGGCACGCACTTTTTGAAAAGAAAGTTGCCCGAAAGTTTGGGTGTTTCCAAAAAAGTTCGTACATTTGCACTCAGTTTGTGATGCCATTCATCTCTCTCAAGCGTGAAAAGTGCCTTGGCAACGCAGGCTAGAACAGCAATCGGGCAGTTACCAGAGTGGCCAAATGGGGCTGACTGTAACTCAGCTGGCGCAAGCCTACGGTGGTTCGAATCCATCACTGCCCACACACAATATGCCTATGTAGCTCAGTGGTAGAGCACTTCCTTGGTAAGGAAGAGGTCCCGGGTTCAAATCCCGGCATCGGCTCTAGATATGGCAGCACCTAGCACACAGATCAACATGAGGCTGTGGAGGGTGGTTAGCCTTTGTAACGAACAAGATTAAGACAAACATAAGAACAAGGTTATGGCTAAAGAACATTTTCAAAGGACGAAACCACACGTCAACATCGGTACCATCGGTCACGTAGACCACGGTAAGACTACGCTCACTGCAGCAATCACCAAGGTACTATCTGACGCAGGCTTCACAGAGGCTCGCTCATTTGACTCTATCGACAACGCACCCGAGGAGAAGGAGCGTGGTATCACGATCAACTCTTCACACGTTGAGTACGAGACGGCAAATCGTCACTACGCACACGTAGACTGCCCAGGCCACGCCGACTATGTCAAGAACATGGTTACTGGTGCTGCTCAGATGGACGGTGCTATCATCGTAGTCGCTGCTACCGATGGTCCTATGCCTCAGACTCGTGAGCACATCCTACTAGCACGTCAGGTCAACGTGCCTCGTCTAGTTGTCTTTATGAACAAGTGCGACCTTGTTGATGACGAGGAGATGCTTGAGCTCGTAGAGATGGATATGCGTGAGCTACTGAGCTTCTACAACTTCGACGGAGATAACACTCCAATCATCCGCGGTTCTGCTCTTGGTGCTCTCAATGGTGAGCCTCAGTGGGTAGAGAAGGTCATGGAGCTCATGGAGGCTGTAGATACTTGGATCCCACTACCTGAGCGTGACGTCGACAAGCCCTTCCTAATGCCTGTAGAGGACGTATTCTCTATCACAGGTCGTGGCACCGTCGCTACTGGTCGTATCGAGACTGGTGTCGTTAAGGTCAACGACGAGGTTCAGATCATCGGTCTAGGTGCTGAGGGTAAGAAGAGCGTTGTAACTGGCGTGGAGATGTTCCGCAAGATCCTCGATGAGGGTGAGGCTGGTGATAACGTAGGTCTCCTACTCCGTGGTATCGACAAGGACGAGATCAAGCGCGGTATGGTCCTAGCACACCCTGGACAGGTTAAGCCTCACGATCACTTCAAGGCTGAGGTCTATATTCTGAAGAAGGAAGAGGGTGGTCGTCACACACCATTCCACAACAAGTATCGTCCTCAGTTCTACATCCGTACGCTAGACGTAACGGGCGAGATCACACTACCAGAGGGCATCGATATGGTTATGCCTGGTGATAACGTCACCATCGACGTCAAGCTCATCTCTCCAGTAGCTTGTAGCGTAGGTCTACGCTTCGCTATCCGTGAGGGTGGTCGTACAGTCGGTGCTGGTCAGATCACTGCACTTGACTAATAACTCTCTGCTGGCTTAGCCTCTGGTTCATCTAGAGACGCCTAAGACTAGACAGCAACCTTAACTTCCTCCCAACTCCCTCCCCCACTAAATATGGACTCGCTCCCCGCAGAGCAAAGACCATAGTGGGAGGGGGAGTTACGAGGAGTTTTCACCTCCACAGTCATCATCTCTAGCAGATATCGAGTCTCCTCACTGATAGGACTCACATACTGCGCACAACTCGTCCGAGACTAAGTAGTCAGACGTGTACGAGACGATGCTAACATACGGGTTTAGCTCAGTTGGTAGAGCACAGGTCTCCAAAACCTGGTGTCGGGAGTTCGAGCCTCTCAACCCGTGCAAACTATAAGATGCTCTTATGAACTTTTTCAAGCGTACAGGTACCTACATCAAGAACTGCTACAATGAGTTGGTACACAAAGTTAGCTGGCCCAGTCGTAGCGAACTGATCAATAGCACAGTGGTCGTCATGATCGCTTCGGTGATTATCGCCATTTTTGTCGCAGGCGTAGACTTCGTCTTCCAGCAGCTCATGCAGTTTGTGTACGGGCTCGTCTAGACTGTGCATCCAATAGAGAGCATTGACATATTAAGCCTAGAGAGATAAGCAAGAGTCTAGGGGCAATGTGCGATATTAGCATGACTGACTCCAGACAGAGTTTGTAAGGCTCCATAGTCTTGTAGCTTATCTACTTAGTAAAGGCTTTACCGAGTAGTCACAAACGGATCAACCGTATTCTATATCATCGAATCTAATCTAAACTAAAGACATGAGTCAAGATTCACAACCCATGAGATTTTACGTTCTTCGTGTCCTCAGCGGACAGGAAAAGAAAGTCTGTGAGTATATAGAAGCGGCTAAGTCCAATGGAACTTTAGGCTCGTACGTACGTCGTGTACTAGTCCCCACTGAGCAGGTGGTCTCTCAGCGCAATGGCAAGAAGGTGGTCAAAGAGCGCCCCTATATGCCTGGCTATGTGCTGGTGGAGGCTGCACTCGTTGGCGATACAGAGCACACGCTATGCACGATACCTAATGTGATAGGTTTCTTGAACTCTCGTATGACTGATGGTCAGCTGTCTCCTGAGCCCCTGCGTACTCAAGAAGTACAGGATCTCTTGGGACAAGCCGATCGCGACGCTGAGGGTGCTGGACGCTTTGACGTTGAGTACAGCGTCGGCGAGTCTGTACGGATCATTGATGGTCCATTCTCAGACTTCTCAGCAACAATCGATGAGGTCAAGAGTGATAAGAGAAAGCTCAAGGTGATGGTGAAGATCTTCGGAAGGAAGACTCCACTGGAGCTTGATTACACACAGGTCGAGAAGGAATAGAAGATTGTTACGGATCGAGCATACCGACTCATAGTTGCTCACATAGGTGTAGTGCTAACTCTCTCGGATAGCGTCGAGCAGTGGTCTAGCTTCCAACTTAAAGACCTCTACTCGCTCCACGAGGATACTACCCTAGATGCAGTGATGACCTCCGTGTGTATCTGTTTATAATATAATCGAATAACAACATGGCAAAAGAAGTTGCAGGGCAGCTTAAGCTGCAAATCAAAGGAGGGGCCGCTAACCCCTCGCCTCCTGTGGGCCCAGCACTTGGTGCTAAGGGTATCAACATCATGGAGTTTTGTAAGCAATTTAATGCCAGGACTCAGGATCGCGCTGGTAAGGTATTGCCAGTCGTGATAACCTACTATGCTGACAAGTCCTTTGACTTCATCGTCAAGACTCCTCCCGTGGCCATACAGCTACTAGAGGCTAGTAAGGCTAAGGGCGGCTCAGCAGAACCCAACCGAATCAAAGTTGCTAAAGTCACTTGGGATCAAGTTAGGACTATAGCAGAAGATAAGATGTCTGACCTCAACTGCTTTGCTGTCGAGTCGGCCATGAAGATGGTCGCTGGTACAGCTCGTAGTATGGGGATTAGTGTGACGGGTACGAAACCTGAGAATCTCTAATCGCAATCAACTGAAATGAGTAAACTAACAAAAAATCAGAAGATAGCAGCGAGTAAGGTCGAAGCAGGCAAGTCCTATTCACTAGATGAGGCTTCCAAGCTTCTGAAGGAGATTACCTTCACGAAGTTTGACGCTTCAGTAGACATAGACATTCGCCTGGGTGTCGACCCTCGCAAGGCTAATCAGATGGTGCGTGGCACTGTCTCACTGCCTCATGGTGTCGGTAAGGAGGTACGTGTCCTAGCACTCTGTACTCCAGATAAGGAGGCAGAAGCGCAAGAGGCTGGGGCTGACTATGTCGGTCTCGATGAGTACATCAACAAGATCAAGTCTGGATGGACTGACATCGATGTGATCATCACCATGCCTAGCGTCATGGGCAAGATCGGAGCTTTGGGTCGTGTACTAGGACCACGTGGTCTGATGCCTAACCCCAAGAGCGGTACCGTAACAAACGATATCGGTGCTGCTATCAAGGAGGTAAAGGCTGGTAAGATCGACTTCAAGGTAGACAAGGCAGGTATCATACATACCTCTGTGGGTAAGATCTCTTTCGAACCTAAGCAAATTAGAGAAAACGCCAAGGAGTTCATCGACACGGTGGTACGCCTGAAGCCAACCTCTGCTAAGGGAACCTATATCAAGAGCATCTACCTCTCTACAACAATGAGTGCAGGGATCAAAGTAGATCCCAAGTCAGTCGTATCCGTAGTAGAATAACGTCTCACCAACTAAGAAACACAATTCTATGAAAAAGGAAACGAAGTCAACTGTCATCGAGCAGTTACACTCTTATATAGAGAGCTACCCCAACTTCTACTTGACCAACATTGAGGCACTCAATGCTGAGAAGACGAGCGAACTACGCCGTCTCTGCAATAAGAGTGGCGTCAAGCTGGTCGTAGTCAAGAACACGCTGATGCGTCGTGCCCTCAGCGAAATCGACTCTGTCGATTACGCAGAGCTCTACGAGTCTCTCAAGGGCAACACGGCAGTCATGTTCTCTGAGGTTGCTAATGCTCCTGCTAAAGCGATCAAGGCTTTCCGCTCTGACAATAAGGAACTCGGACGTCCCGACCTAAAGGCTGCGTACGTTCAGGAGGGCTTTTACATCGGAGCTGACCAACTCGAGGCTCTTGTCAATATTAAGAGTCGCGAGGAGCTCATTGCTGACATTGTAGCTATGCTGGAGGGCCCAGTCCAGGGCGTACTCGGGCAGCTTGATTCAGCAGCTGGCACTATCCATGGGGTCTTAGATACCCTAGCCGAGAGGCAATAAACATCTAAGAAATCACTTCAATCAGAAACAAACATAACATCAATACAGACATGGCAGATATAAAGGCTATTGCAGAGACTCTTGTTAATCTCACAGTAAAAGAAGTAAGCGAGCTCAAGGAGCTACTCAAGGAGGAGTATGGTATCGAGCCTGCAGCTGCAGCAGTCGCTGTAGCTGGTCCTGCAGCTGGTGCTGCAGCAGAGGCTGAGGAGAAGTCCTCTTTCGACGTTGTACTCAAGAGCTTTGGTGCTGCTAAGCTTGCAGTCGTTAAGGCTGTTAAGGAGCACGCAGGTCTTGGCCTCAAGGAGGCTAAGGAGCTAGTCGATGCTGCACCTACCAACATCAAGGAGGGTGTGGACAAGGCTACAGCTGAGGCACTCAAGGCTGCACTTGAGGAGGCTGGTGCTGAGGTTGAACTAAAGTAAACCCGCTTGACACCTGTCTGACACAGGTCATATTGGTTAAGGATTCCCCCCCTCGATACGTATGGGGGGAGTTCTTAGCCTTTTCGCATCTTTTGCCCTCTGGAGGCACCACCCACAGAAGAAGCTATCACACAATACTCAGTGACGCTTTCTACACGTTGAGGCGGTGTCTTGGATTGTCAGATAGGTTTAGATACAAGTCTCTAGAGCTAGACTCTTATAGCTCGATCTCTCGAGTAGTAGCTCACTACGCGTTAGTGAGCATCTGCTCCCCCGCCTCTCCCAGTGAGAGCAGCTCCTCTCCTCTACATTTACCATTTCTCTCTGAAGCATACGATGGCATCCAAACCAACTAATACTAGAAAGAGCTTCGCATCTATTGCTCATCCAATGGAGTACCCTGACTTCTTGGAGGTGCAGCTCAAATCTTTTCAGGACTTCTTTCAGCTCAATACTCCTGCCGAGAGTAGAAAGAAAGAGGGATTATTTAAAGTCTTCTCTGAGAACTTCCCCATCGAAGACACTCGCAACAACTTCAAGCTTCTATTTGAAGACTACTTCGTCGATCCTCCCAAGTATTCGATAGAGGAGTGCTTGCGTCGTGGTCTGACCTATAGCGTCCCCCTAAGAGCAAAGCTCAAGCTCACCTGCGAAGACCCCGAACACGAAGACTTTGAGTCCACAGTACAGGACGTCTTCCTAGGTTCTATCCCCTATATGACACCTGCGGGGACGTTTGTCATCAATGGTGCCGAGAGAGTAGTCGTATCTCAGCTACACCGCTCACCAGGCGTCTTCTTTGGATCCAGTCTACACAACAACGGGACGAGACTCTACTCGGCTCGTATCATCCCATTCAAGGGGTCGTGGATCGAGTTCGCCACCGATACGAACAACGAGCTCTACGCTTACATCGATCGTAAGAAAAAGCTCCCCATCACGACCCTCCTACGCGCCATCGGCTATGAGACAGACAAAGACATCCTCGACCTCTTTGGCATCGCTGAGGAGATCCCTGTCACACTAGAGTCGCTACAGGCTAACTATGGACGACAGCTGGCTGCCTCCGTCATACTGAAGTATTACGATGAGGAGAGCGAGGAGGAGACAGGAGAGACTGAGACCTTCGCCCGATACAATACGCTCGTGGAGCAAAATGCTATCCTAGACGAAGATAACGCTCAGGTCATCCTAGAGAATGGTATCGAAACGATTCTACTACGTCGTGACTTAGCCACATCCGATCAGGAGTCTACAGACCAGGAGGTCATGGACTACTCGATCATCTTCAACACACTCAAGCGTGACTCAGCCAACTCTGAGCAGGCTGCATACAACTTCATATACAACCTCCTACGCAACTCTACTCCACCCGATGACCAGAGTGCTAAGGAGATCTTTAACAACATCTTCTTCTCGGAGAAGCGTTATGACCTAGGCGATGTAGGGCGCTACAAGATCAATAGCAAACTAGGACTAGACATAGATCCCAACGTCAAGATCCTCACAGCTGAGGATATCGTTGCGATCATACGTCATCTGATCAAGCTCGTCAATGGTAAGGCTCCTGTCGATGATATCGACCACCTCTCCAACCGTCGTGTCAGAACCGTCGGCGAGCAGCTATACAATCAGTTTAGTATAGGACTGAGTCGTATGGCTCGTACAGTCAAGGAGCGTATGAACGTACGTGACAGTGAGGTCTTCACACCCGTCGATCTAGTCAACTCCAAGACGATCGCATCGGTTGTCAACAGCTTCTTCGGAACCAACGCGCTCTCACAGTTTATGGATCAGCAGAATCCACTCTCTGAGATCACGCACAAGCGTCGTCTATCGGCACTAGGCCCTGGCGGTCTGACACGAGATCGTGCAGGCTTTGAGGTGCGAGACGTACACTACACTCATTATGGTCGTCTCTGTCCTATCGAGACGCCTGAGGGACCAAACATCGGACTCATCTCCTCGCTTTGTGTCTATGCAAAGATCAACGAACTGGGCTTCATCACAACTCCTTATCGCAATGTCAAGAAGGGTACGGTAAGCTTTGAAGACTCTAAGCTTGCCTACTTCACAGCTGAGGAAGAGGAGGACAAGACCGTAGCTCAGGGTAACGCGCCACTAGATGACGACGGACACTTCGTACGCTCTCGTGTCAAGGCGCGCTATGGTGCAGACTTTCCTGTTGTGGAGCCTGGGGAGGTAGACTTGATGGACGTCTCTCCAACGCAGATCGCTTCGATTGCTGCCTCGCTCATTCCATTCCTCGAGCACGACGATGCTAACCGTGCCCTCATGGGATCGAACATGATGCGTCAGGCCGTACCACTACTGACACCCGAGGCTCCTATCGTAGGTACAGGCATCGAGCGCAGACTAGTCTCAGACTCTCGCACCCAGATAGAGGCTGCGGGCGATGGCGTGGTCGTCTATGTCGATGCCACCAAGATCGTGGTCGACTATGACCGAACAGAAGAGGAGGAGCTTGTCAGCTTTGAGTCCTCAGAGGTTACCTACAAGCTACCTAAGTATCGCAAGACCAATCAATCTACCACGATAGACCTGAGCCCCATCTGCCGTAAGGGTGACCGAGTCACCAAGGGACAGATACTCTCCGAGGGCTTCTCCACACAAGATGGCGAGTTAGCTCTCGGACGCAATATTTTGGCTGCTTACATGCCTTGGAAGGGATACAACTACGAGGATGCGATCGTGCTCAACGAGCGTGTCGTCGCAGAGGATCTCTTTACCTCTGTCCATGTCGATGAGTACTCACTCGACGTACGTGAGACAAAGCGTGGCATGGAGGAGTTTACGGCAGACATCCCCAACGTCAGTGAGGAAGCTACCAAAGACCTCGACGCCAATGGTATCGTTCGTGTCGGTGCTCGCATCGTACCGGGCGACATCCTAGTAGGTAAGATTACGCCAAAGGGCGAGTCCGACCCCACCCCAGAGGAGAAGCTACTCTTGGCCATCTTTGGCGACAAGGCTGGTGATGTCAAGGACGCTTCGCTCAAGGCTTCGCCCTCACTCAAAGGCGTCGTCATCGACACGAAGCTTTACTCACGCGCCAATCGTAAGGGTGGTATAGCAGCTACACGCAAGATCAACCAGCGCTACGAGGAGGAGCTCTCCAAGCTACAAGCGGCACTCAAGGACGAGCTAGCCTCCAAGCTACAGACCATACTCAAGAAGCACAAGACCACAGCGACAGACTTCGTCGACTACATCGGAGTCGTCAAGGTCAAGGCTGGTACACGCATCACCAAGTCGCTACTCCTCGATCTAGACTACTATGACTTGCGCATGTCTGACTGGACCAAGGACGAGCATACTAACGAACTTGTCAAGCAGACGATCGCTAACTATATCAAGAAGGACAAGGTCACGATCGCAGAGGTCAATAGGCGCAAGCTCGATGAGACCCTCGGCGATGAGTTGCCCTCAGGCATCATCCAGACCGCTAAGATCCTTATCGCTAAGAAGCGTAAGATACAGGTCGGCGACAAGATGGCAGGACGACATGGTAACAAGGGTATCGTCTCCAAGATCGTACGTCGTGAGGATATGCCTTATCTGCCAGATGGCACTCCAGTAGACATCTGTCTTAACCCGCTGGGTGTGCCTTCACGTATGAACCTAGGACAGATTTTTGAGGCCGTCCTAGCATGGGCTGGGCGAAAGCTCGGAGTCAAGTTTGCGACCCCCATTTTTGATGGAGCTACACTTGATGATCTCAACGAGTGGACCGACAAGGCTGGTCTGCCACGTGGTGGTCAGATGAAGCTCTACGATGGCGGTACAGGCGAACCCTTTGACCAGGAGGCGACCGTAGGTGTCACCTACTTCCTCAAGCTAGGTCACATGGTCGATGACAAGATGCACGCCCGCTCGATCGGTCCGTACTCACTGATCACACAGCAACCTCTCGGTGGTAAGTCCAACTTCGGAGGTCAGCGCTTCGGAGAGATGGAGGTGTGGGCACTGGAGGCCTTCGGTGCGGCACACGTCCTTCAGGAGATCCTCACCATCAAGAGTGATGACGTCGTGGGTCGCTCTAAGGCTTACGAGGCGATCGTACGTGGCGACAACATGCCCACGCCCGGTCTCCCCGAGTCTCTCAACGTGCTACTCAATGAGCTCAAGGGTCTAGCCCTCAGCGTACATATTGAGTAATCCCCTCCCCTATCCTTACACACTATATATAGTCAGACTTAAGTTATGGCATACAAGACAGCCCCTAAGAGCAAGACCACCTTTTCATCCATTAGGCTCTCCCTGGCATCACCTGAGGAGATCCTAGCGGCATCACATGGAGAGGTCACGAATCCGAATACTCTTGACTATAAAACATACAAGCCAGTACGTGACGGACTCTTTTGCGAGAGAATCTTCGGCCCAGTCAAAGATTACGAGTGCAATTGTGGTAAGTTCAAGCGCATACGCTTCCGTGGTACCATCTGCGACCGTTGTGGTGTAGAGGTTACGGAGAAGAAAGTGCGTCGTGAGCGTACTGGGCACATCAAGCTCGCTGTACCCGTAGCGCATATTTGGTACTTCCGCAGTCTACCTAACAAGCTGGCATCGCTGCTCAATCTCAAGTCGAAAGACCTTGAGGCGATCATCTACTACGAGAAGTATATCGTACTGCAGAGCGGTGTCTCTGACCTAGAGGTCAATACGATCCTCACCGAGGAGGAGTATCAGGCCAAGCTAGACGAGATCGATCAGAGTCATCCAGACAACTACGACCTGCCAGAGAGCGATCCAGACAAGTTTGTCGCAAAGATCGGTGCAGAGGCACTCTATGATATGCTCTCTAACCTAGATCTAGATAGCCTCTCTTACGAGCTACGCGACAAAGCTCAGACAGAGACCTCACAGCAGCGCCGTCTAGACGCACTCAAGCGACTCAACGTCGTCGAGTCCTTCCGTGCTTCCAAAGATATCAACCGCCCCGAGTGGATGATTCTCAAGGTCGTACCAGTCATTCCACCCGATCTACGTCCACTCGTACCGCTCGATGGTGGTCGCTTTGCTACAAGTGATCTCAACGAGCTCTATCGTCGTGTCATACTGCGTAACAATCGTCTCAAGCGACTCCTAGAGCAGAGCGTCCCCGAGGTGATCATTCGCAATGAGAAGCGCATGCTCCAAGAGGCTGTCGACTCACTCCTCGACAACTCACGTAAGTCTAGCGCATTCAAGGGCGAAAACAACCGTCCCCTCAAGTCTCTCTCTGACAGCCTCAAGGGTAAGCCCGGTCGCTTCCGTCAGAACCTACTCGGTAAGCGTGTAGACTACTCGGCACGCTCCGTCATCGTCGTCGGTCCTGAGCTACAGATGCATGAGTGCGGTCTGCCTAAGGATATGGCAGCTGAGCTCTACAAGCCCTTTATCATCCGCAAGCTCATCGAGCGTGGTGTCGTCAAGACAGTCAAGAGCGCCAAGCGTATCGTAGATCGTCGTGACAACGTCATCTGGGAGATCCTTGAGAACGTCATGAAGGGGCACCCCGTACTACTCAACCGTGCTCCGACGCTACACCGTCTAGGTATACAAGCCTTCCAGCCCAAGATGATCGAGGGCAAAGCTATCCAGCTACACCCCTTGGCTTGTACCGCTTTCAACGCTGACTTCGATGGTGACCAGATGGCTGTGCACCTTCCCCTAGGCAACGAAGCTATCCTCGAGGCACAGCTACTCATGCTCGCCTCACACAATATTCTCAACCCTGCCAATGGTGCACCTATCACCGTTCCCTCACAGGATATGGTCTTGGGACTCTACTACATCACCAAGATCCGCAAGGGGGTCAAGGGTAGCGGACTCACCTTCTATGGTGTCGAGGAGGCTCGGATTGCGTACAACGAGGGCAAGCTAGACATTCACGCACCGATCAACGTACGCATTGACAACGTTCTCGAGGACGGTCAGCTCGTCAGCAAGATCATCGAGACCTCCATGGGACGTATCATGGTCAATGAAAACGTCCCCACCGAGGTCGGTTACATCAACGAGACCCTAGGCAAGGGTGCGCTACGCTCTATCATCTCCAATGTGATCAAGGTGTGTGGCTTTGCCAAGACTGCCCAGTTCCTAGACAAGATCAAGAACCTCGGATACCACATGGCATTCAAGGGTGGTCTCTCCTTCCGTCTGCAAGACGTTGTCATTCCTAAAGACAAGGAGCGGCTCGTCGCTGAGGGTAATGAGCGTGTCGAGGAGATCTTCGCACAGTACAACGAGGGCTTCATCACCAATACCGAGCGATACAACCAAATCATCGATACGTGGAGTAACGTCTCTAACAAGATCACCGCTTCACTGATGAGACAGCTAGCTCAAGACGACGAGGGCTTCAACAACATCTTCATGATGATGGACTCAGGAGCTCGTGGTTCGAAGGAGCAGATTCGTCAGCTCGCCGGTATCCGTGGTCTGATGGCTAAGCCTCAGAAGAGTGGTTCAGGTGGCGGACAGGTCATTGAGAACCCTATTCTCTCCAACTTCAAGGAGGGCCTCTCCGTGCTGGAGTACTTTATCTCCTCTCACGGTGCTCGTAAGGGTCTAGCTGATACCGCGCTCAAGACTGCCGATGCTGGTTACCTGACACGTCGTCTCGTGGATGTATCGCACGATGTCGTCATCTCTGAGGAGGACTGCGGCACACTGCGAGGCATCGAGATGGCTGACGTGATGAAAAACAGTACCGTTGTCGCCACCCTCGGTGAGCGCATCCTCGGTCGTACATCCGTCCATGACATCAAGCTCCCCGAGACTGGCGAGTATATCGTACATGCTGGAGACGAAATCAACGAAGCAGCTGTAGCTGCCATCACCGCTGCCGGTATCGAGACCGTCGAGGTACGCTCAGTACTCACCTGCGAAACGAAAAACGGCGTCTGTGCCAAGTGCTACGGTCGCAACCTTGCCACCAACAAGCTCGTACAGCGAGGCGAGGTAGTCGGTGTCATCGCAGCGCAAGCTATCGGTGAGCCTGGTACGCAGCTGACGCTACGAACCTTCCACGCTGGTGGTACAGCAAGCAACCAAGAGACCGATGCTACCGTACGTGCACGATTCTCTGGTACCATCGAGTACTCAGACATCCGCTACGTAGACGTGGAGCGTGCTGGACGAGACGGCAATATGCGGCCCGCACACATCGTGGTCAACCGTACCGCCGAGCTACGCATCCTAGACCCCAAGACGGGTGTCATACTGCAGCACGAGCTGGTACCCTATGCCAGCACCATCTTCTTTGCAAACGGTGCTACCGTCAGCAAGGACGATACACTGCTCAACTTTGACCCACACAATACAGCACTTATCTCCGAGTTCTCTGGGCGTCTTGTCTTCGAGAATCTTGTCGAGAAGGTTACCTTCGAGTACGAGACCGACGAGAGTGCTTCGCACAAGGAGATAGTCATCATCCGCAAGCAGGGTGTCAAGAACAATCTCATCCCGACGGCTCAGATACTAGACGACAAGGGCAACGTACTTCGCTCGTACAACCTTCCCGTCGGCGCTCACCTCGTCAAGGAGGATGGCGATATGATCACACAGGGCGACATCATCACCAAGACGCCTCGCGCTATCTCTGGTGCTGGTGATATTACGGGTGGTCTGCCTCGTGTTCAGGAGCTCTTTGAGGCGCGCAATCCATCGAGCCCTGCTGTCGTAGCAGAGATCGACGGAACCATCGACTTCGCTGGTGTCAAGCGTGGCAATCAGGAGATCTCCATCACCTCTCGTCTAGGCGAGATCCGTAAGTACTTCGTACCACTTACGAAGCAGATCCTCGTACAGCCTGGCGACTATGTACGTGCCGGTATGCCCCTCTCCGAGGGTGCTATCACGCCAGCCGACATCCTCGCCATCCAGGGTCCCACGGCCGTACAGGAGTACATCGTCAACGAGGTACAGGACGTCTATCGCCTACAAGGTGTGAAGATCAATGATAAGCACTTTGAGGTGATCGTCCGCCAGATGATGCGCAAAGTACAAGTCATCGACCCAGGAGACACCCTCCTGATGCCTCAGCAGATTGTAGACAAAAACGATGCTACCGAGGAGAACGACAAGCTATGGGGTATGAAGGTGATCACCGATGCAGGTGACTCCACCACCATGAAGCCTGGACAGATCATCTCGAGCCGTAAGCTACGTGATGAGAATAGCTCACTCAAGCGTCGTGACCTCAAGCCCGCTGTAGCACGAGATGCGATGCCTGCCACGACCAATCAGATCCTACAGGGTATCACAAAGGCTGCGCTACAGACGCGAGGCTTCATCTCAGCGGCTTCCTTCCAGGAGACCTCCAAGGTACTCAACGATGCGGCCATCTCGGGCAAGGCAGACAAGCTCGAGGGCATCAAGGAGAATGTCATCTGTGGTCACCTCATCCCCGCAGGTACAGGTCTACCCGAGTATGACAAGCTCCTCGTCATGTCGCAAAAGGAGCATGACGAGATCGAGGCTCAGAGCCGTCAGACAGGATCTGATGCCAGCTACCGCGCCAAGAAGCTCGACGAGGAGAAAGCCTCCGAGACCGCTTCCGCTAAGTAACAAGTGCCTCGTATAGCAGCTCTATCGAAAAGACTATCTCAGGAGTGCTCCCTATAGCCTCCTAACATATATAAGCAACGAAAAGGAAGGCTCACCTCACAGGTCCACACGACCTCATGAGGCGAGCCTTCCTTTTGTTGTGCCCCTTCGCCAGCAAAAGTGCCAGCCTCCACCCATTGCTAATTGTAAATTATTAGTATCTTTACCGCAGTATTCACCCTATCAAGTACTCTTGTCAATTATGCAAGACCTTAACAACTTGTCCAAATCTATGAGAACTAGCTATATAGCTATAGTTCTATTCCTCGTGTCCTCCTTATGTATGCAGGCACAACAAAATATGTCGACTGACTTCAACGGTCTAACCCTAACGATAAGGCCCTTCTATTCTGATTATGTCGTAAAGATGGATGAAATCCCAGTCGACACGTGGAGTGCAAACCCATATCTTCATTGTCAGTTTATCGAGACTATCCCAAGCTCTCTTATCACGCCAACAGACACCTTCTTTATTGATCAGGCTCCTGTTAAGATGCTCAATTATAGTTGGACGCAAACTGTAGCAGGAGTACTCCTTTTGCCCTATATACAAGCAGAATACGTACGAGAGTTTAATCTCGAAAAGTTCCTTGTAGCTCCGGCTATTCGATGGAAAGAGAATAAGAACTTTTCCGATCGGGCGATTCTTAGATATACCTATGTGTCTCCTTTTCAGATAAGGATGAACGGCTACTATAGTCCAACGTGCTTTCTAATGCCCGAAGAATTGAATTATTTCTTTTCTCGGAAAGGTGTGCCTCAGGATTCATTGCGTATCACAGTGGATGCTTCTGATGCGTTGTTTTACACGCGATCCGATAGACCACTGGTTCCCGATCCAATAGATCCTGCCTTGAAAAGAATCGATTGCACTGTATCTACAGCTCCCTCTATCTTTTTCTTATATCGTCCTGCTTTTCTTCATAAAGAAAAGACCATTGAGGGGATTGATATTGACGTCCTCTTCCAGCATCTCGATAAGTCGCACAAACTCACAAATGAAAGTGAAATCAAGCTGGAGCTGGAGCTCCTCCCTCTTAAGGACACAGCACCCATAGACAGTGCTATATGTCGACTCCAGCAAATTGTTCCTCCATTGGATAAGCTCACGAAGCCATTGGAGTCCTCCCCCACAAAGGTGGATTTAATTGTCTCCAATATGTACCAGTCATGGGATGGCTTGAGTTATACATATGGAAAAGCTTTCCCATATACCGAAAACAAGGTCCTACAGGTTGATCCAGAAGATTATTACTCTCGTATATTAACGCATGAGATGACCCATCTATTTCTCCCTTCTGTGGAGCCTAATCAAGCCTCCTGGATGTCCTCCGTAGATAAATACATGCTAAACGAAGCGCTTGTAGAGTATGTCGCCTGCGTCATTCACAAGGAATATACAGGAGAAAGCTATTGGGAGGAGAAGGAACGTTATGTTTCGGAAAATGTGGATAGCACAATGTTGAATGATGTATCGCAAATAGAGGAAGTTACTTACACTGGGGAAGACAGCAATAGTAGCTATTGGCTATACTACACCTATATTCCTCACTGTATTCATCAGAAAGCATTGGAGAGAGGTGGAGATTGGGCTGTAGCAGAGCGTATTATCTCCATCTACAAGCGAGGGCTAGAATCTAATTGGGACGAAGGCACTATGCGCCCCATCCTAAATCAGTTCAAAGAGGACTTCGGCATTCGTTTTGAGTAGTAAGTCAATAAGCCGCAAGGGCAATTCTACATCCTCGCTACTAAGAAGTATCGCTTGACGAGTAACGATTTGTAGGGACGCACGGCTCGTGCGTCCGTTGTAGTACAGGAATACGAACATTGCTGTCAAAGCATTGACACTGTAACCTTTGACACAACGGACGCGCTCCCGCTAGACACTCCCGAGCGTCCCTGCAAAGGGTTACTCGTCCCAGCGGGTTACTTGATTTGCGAAATTAAGTGTTAGGCTCCCTCATATGTTCTTAGTACCTTCGCCCTAGCATTCACTCTATCAAGTGCATTCACTCATCAATCACACAAAGTCCTACCATTATGACGAGTAGATTTGTCCCCTACTTACTGAGATCGTTATGCCTATGTTTATTAGCGTTCAACGCTTACGCTCAAGACGTTATCACATTTGCAGACAGCCCCAACCCAGCTACTCTAACCCAAGAGGAGAATGCCACACAAAGGGATCTACAAGTGCTTGGCAAACTTCTAAAGGAGAGTCACCCAAAAATGCTTGAGGAGGGCTTTGCGATTAGTCTGGATAGTGAACTAGCTAAGTTTTATCAGCTAGCCAAGCATGTCGATACTCCTTCCGATTCGTACCTCCTTCTTCAGCAATTTACGAGTTTGATGGGTGACGGTCACACTACGCTGACTCTTGACACCGCTCTGTTTAAGACTTACTACCCAATTAGGCTAGGAATCGAAGAGTACCCTACCGTGCGTCTCATGACAGCACCTAAGACCCTTCAGAGCTATGTCGGAAAGGAGATTAAGTCCATCTGTGACACCCCCATCCTAGATGTTGTCGATACGCTCAGACGCTATATTAGTGCGGACAATGTGCAGTACTCGCTCTCTCAAGTAAGTGCTTTGGGCTCATTCTGTATCTATTGGAGATCTCTAGGCTTGGATACTTTGAAAGTTACATTTGCTGATATGGACTCCATCTTTATCTCGCCCATATCTGTGAGTGATAGAGTGGGATTGTATAGCAGTCCGAAAGCGATGCATTACAGCACGCTTACTGCTCCACGCAAAGCTCTGTACTGGTATGACGTGATGGCAGCTCCAGGAGTTGCTTACCTCCAGATGAACGCTATGAAAGACTATCAGACCGAGTATAGTCGCATTACTACGTCCAAGCCAAGTGGATATACACTAACCCCTCAAGAGGAAGCATACCTATCCTCTCTACCTCGCTTTTCGGACTTTATTGATCAGATGTTTCAAAAGATGGACTCGCTTCATACGCACACACTGATCATAGATCTCCGCTACAATTCAGGAGGAAATAGCATGCTTGGCGATATGCTACTTCAGTATTTACCTTCGCAAAGAGAGGACGCATCACACTATACATATCAGCTACGAGTGTCTGAGTTGTGGAGGAGGAACTACCCCTCCGTGTCCGAGAGGATTCCGAAAGCGTACTCTGGGAAGATGATCGATGGAAAGACTTTTAGTGACTTGATCCTTACAGATGGTCAAAGTCAAATGTCATGCGATCAGAGCCACACACCTCGACGAACTTTTAAGGGAGACGTCTACATATTTGTTGGAGAGAAGACCTTCAGTAGCGCTGGAATGCTTGCAACTATAGCACAGGATGCAGGGGTGGCTCTGATCCTTGAAGATGCTAGCTCACCCTGTGCCTTCGCCCCTTGCCATTATGGAGATGTGATCGGATTCACGCTACCCAATAGTGGCTTTAAGGGTTATACTAGCAGTAAGTCTTTTGTGCGTCCAGATCAGACAAAATGTGGAGAGAAGAGACTTGTTCCCGACAAATCTATTCCTCAGACTAAGGATACGACCCAGCTTGGAACGGATCCGCTGTGGAAATATGTTATCAACACAACATCAGAGACAAAAGAGTAGAGCCTACAAAGTGTCCTTCCAAAGGGCTACTCGTCTCGCTTTGATACAACGAGACGTGTAACCCGCTGTAGGGACGCACGGTCTGTGCGTCCGTTGTGTCAAAGGTTACTGCGTTGTGGTTTTAACGGGGACGGACGCGCTCCCGCTAGACACTCCCGAGCGACCCTACATTTTACTATACGTCTCGCTTTGACACAGCGGACGATACGCAACGCGCTCTTACGGGACGATCACCTTGCTATTGTCCACGATATAGACACCTCGTGGTAGATCACGCACAGCTTCGCTGTAGTCCTCAGCGATGCGCACGACCTCGCCCGACATGGTGTAGACGATGTGGCGACCAGCGGTCGGCACTACGGGCGCAATGGCATTAGGAGTAGCTGGCAGATGATTATCAAACCAGTCTACATTCCGCCGAAGAGCAGTCGTAAACTCCTCTGCTGCGCTGTGCAGAGGCTTGAAATCGCCCTTAGACCAGCGCTGCTTGTCCCGCTCATAAGCCTCCTCATAAGGGGCAAAGCAACTCTCCAAGTAGCGCATCCACTCGTCAGATAGCACGGGGTGTACCTCTTTCCACACCCTGCAGACGGCTGAGCTAAAGTCTTCGTCCTTGAGTAGCTCCCCGATCCAGTGAGGCGCAAAGGCGTAGTGTACCTTCATCCTAAAGGTGTAGTCCGTCTTCTCCCGATTCATACAGGTGAGGTCCCAGATAGGGCCTGCCACCCACTTGCTCCCCTCGCCCTGATCTTTGTGTAGGTAAAAGCTTCCGTGGAAGCCATCGGGATTGTCCATTACCTCCTGAATGATGAAAAAGCGAGCCATCGCATCTATATCGAGACGATCCTTCCAGCGGCTAGTCGCTTTGTTCGGAGCATAGATGTCATCGTTGAGTCCCTTAAACTCATCAGTCAGCCAATCCCGCTGTGCCGTCGAGAGCACCTTCGGTGAGTGGTAAGTGATGTTGATGATCCAGCGGTCATTCTCTCTAAAGCTAATTTGGTTCTGCTCCTTATAGTTGTCCACCTCTACCAGCCAACCACCCGGGATGGTCGCTGCATCTTCGTTATTGTCCGGTTGCTCGTAGATGTTGACACGATTCTTCCCGATCCGTATCGTCTCCGTCAGCAAGTAGAGACCGATATAGTCTCCATTGAGTACCACCTCAATCGGCTTTGTGGAGGGCGTCCAAGCCATCCCCATCAGCTCGCCTAGCTTCATGCCAGCCATCGTCGGTGGCCAAAACTTCAGGAGTGCCCAGTGCTTATTCTTCGGCATACCCATGAGAGAGAGCTTCTCGTCCAGCTTGAGCTTATAGGGCTTCTTATCCCCCTTCCACGAGGAGTGGCCTCTGCCACGAATGTTCATCCCTAGGGGCTCTGCGGCAGTGCCTAGACTCACCTTCCCAGCGGGGTCTGCGATGTAAAACGTAGCTCGCTTGTACTCTTTTTTCGAGGTTATGGGGTTGCCATCGGCCGTGCTGATATACATGATAGGGATAGTCTGTGACGGCTCTACCACAGCATCGGAGGGTAGCTCCGCATCACTCTGCCCACGACAAGGCAAGAGTGCTGTAATCATCACACCCAGCGTCAGCAGGATTACTGTACCAATCGAATTGCGTCTCATAGCTTAATAACTTTATCACTTCTTGCTTAACAGGATGGTTGTGTCTCTAGCAGTCGGAGACGATACGAAAGTCGTACCCACACCTCATTGCGTTGTACAGCAAAGGTAGTAAATTGCTCTGTATCTAGCAGAAGGACCTCTCTACACTCCAGGGCTGACGCATTATAAACGCTCTGTCAGGAGCTGCACTTTAGCGACAAGCAAGGACTAGATGCGCTCATTATATATTAATGTGTCGGCATATATAATGTGTCACCCCTACCCTCTAATCTCTGATCAGAGAGCAACGAGGGAGACTTCCGCTACTATGCGGGAGTCTCCCTCGTGATATATTACAGTGCTGTGTTTCCTATTAGGAGACTGTTGACTTTTGCAACAATCTCATTAGGAGCGTCGCACTGTGGTCCTAGTGGACCATCGGTTTACTCTTACTTGACGATGCGCGTCGTG
>ENA-OOZG01000578-OOZG01000578.1-human-gut-metagenome-genome-assembly--contig:-NODE-578-length-29953-cov-4.597063_pt1 | contig 29953 bp, 12 predicted proteins | sample MGYA00241706_ERZ501384 | MGnify/ENA primary metagenome ERZ501384 (study PRJEB25962, sample SAMEA2042742) | human gut metagenome | biome: human gut; feature: human-associated habitat; material: faeces...
GTAGACATTGTTCTCAAGCGTTGAGTTCTCGTCCGTAAGAATTTCAAGTGTTCCTACGTTCAGGCTCAGCGTATCTATTCCGCTTCCGCCGTCCTCAAGGATTGTGTAGATACCGTCGGATCCGCTCGTTGTAATATCTCTGGGATCCTGAAGTCCTACATAGATTACCTTATCGACTGTATTACCCCATCTGTCTACAAGGTGAACGTAGGTGTATGCTCCGTTCATGGGATAATAGTTAAACGACCATATATTTGACTTTGGCCATGGAATGAAGCCGTAACCGGTTCCGCCTTTGTATATCTTGTTCTTAGTCTTGCCGCCTACGGTTTCCGTTTCATAATCGCCGTTTGCCAAAAGTTTGTAATACGGTTTCTCTCCTGCTGCGGTATACTCGCACGATTTCAGCTTTTCAAACGATACTGTTCCGTTGTTTATCATTTGCGCAATCTTGCTTGCGTCCGTGGTATTCAGCGTCGGAACATATCCTACGTTTCCGTTTGCACATGTCATCTTTGTTTCAAGATCTATGCTGTTTCCGAGCTTAAACGTGAATGAGAATGAACCGTAGTCCTTCTGTCCGTAAACGCCGTCATCTACTATGTACGGATCATACGTATTTCCGTTGCTGCTGTTTGTGTACTGCTGTGCTCTCGGAAGCTCCCAGTTCTTTGCTCCGCCTGCGTTTCTGTAAAGATGGAACTGATTGAGGTATGCGTCGTTACTTACCTGATCGCCGTTTACGTCAAGCTTTTCGCCTGTCTTTGGATCGGCTGCATGATAATCAATTACTATCTTTATCGTCTTTGACGCTGTAAGGTTTTCACTGAAATCGTTTGCCTTTTTGGAGTCGAGTCCCGATGACAGTGCGGACTGTGTTGCAACATTCTTGCTGAGTGTGTCATCATGTGCCGTGAACTCATATGTTACGGTTCCGTTTAAGTTAACTTCAAACTCCGGTGCGAGCCTGATTACCTGCTTTTGCCTGTAATAGCCGATATTTTTACCCACTCCGGCATTGATGTATCCAACATATTTGCTATCCGCATCATCTTTTGTTATCGGGAATGTTACGTCTGTTTTCTTTACGGTGCCGGTCGTGGTCGATGCAGTTACTTGCTCCGCCTTTGTCGGATAGCATTTTCTGCCTCCGTCGATTCCGTCATCTACGGTTATCAGAACAACAGGATTCGTTGAATTCGTGTAGCAATAGTATGTACTGCCGTCTTTTCCTGCATATACATAGTTCACTGCCGCATCTCCTGCAAGCGCATTTTCGTTTGCGTCCTTGACCTTCCGTGTTTCGCTTACCGTTTCATATACTTTGAATCCGACTGAAGTCTTGATCTTATCCGATGTACTTATGAACGCCTTTGCCATTGAAAGAACGCATTCATTCAATCTTGACTGATAAGTAACATTTGCACTGTCTGTGTCGGTTATCTTGTAGTCCTTGCCTATATATGCCTTTCCGTTGATAAGTGAAGTCTTTGCAGTTTCCAGTTCACTGTATTCATAATGGTTAAGGTTCATTTGGCTGAGATCACACTGTTTGTCTCCGACATAGAAGTTGTTATAGTATTTCGTTACAATTCCGTTTTCGATCAAAACAATTTCCGTCAATTCGGTAATCGCATCCTGCAAGCTCTTCGTTGCGGTTTTCAGAGCTGCCGAATAACCTGATGAATTTACATCTTTCTTGACAAGCGTTTCAACTAAGGCTTTTGCACTTCTATACTTTTCGATAGCTGCCGTATAATTATCGAAAGACGCTTTATCATACTTAGTTGTTTTTTCGGTTTTCTTTGTTCCGTTAGATTCAACGCCCGTAACGATTTCAATTTCATTGCCGAGAGTATATTCATCGGACTTGTTTTCTGCACTGTTTATGTAGACCCATTGTGCTACAAATACGACATTGCCGAATTTTCCGGCTGCTATTGTTGCTTTGGGTCCATACAATTCAGGAGCGTTACTTTCCTTAGAAGGATCCGGCCAATTACCCTGCGTTGGCTGCTGTATTTTCCAGCCTGCAAACACATGATCTTTATATGTCGGTGCATCTTCAATCGTTATTGCCGACGTTATAGTATAATTTATACTCTTGTCTGCTGTTCCGCTTCCATTGTATGAATACGTTATTGTATACTTATTTTCTGTCCACTGTGCATACAGCTTTTCATTCTGTTTGCTGTTAGTAAACGTTCCCGGTGCATTGTATTTTACGCCGCTTCCGTTTGCTTCAGTGTTCCACGATGCAAATGTATAGCCGTTTCTTGTCGGAACTGTTGACGGTATATTATGTGTTACATTTGCTATCTTGTCGAATGAATTGTAATATGCCGTACCGTTTGTTGAACTCGGAATATTCTTGACCGACGAATCTCCTATTGCGTTGGAGTTATACGTCAACGTTTGATTTTGGCTGTATATTGCATAATAATTATAATCAAACTTTGCAGGAGAAACAGTAACTGTCGTACCGCCCGTTATTGCAGCGGCAGCTATCGTCTGGTTCGGTGTATTTTCCGCATCTTCCGACGTTAACCATCCGAGTGCCGTCCATCCGTCGATTGTTCCGAAACTTGTCGGTGCCGTTACACTGCCTGCAGTCTCGTTATTTTTGAATGTGATCTTAAACTGATTGTGTACCGCTCCCTTGCTGCCTGAGTAGAAGTGCACGGTTACGGTCTTATGCCATTGAGCTGTTACGGTTACGTTGCCGTACTTACCTGCCGGAATACTTGAATCGGTATAAAGCGTTCCGTTTGTCCAGTTACCCTCTGCCGTTGTTACAAGCCAGCCGTCAAATACATAGCTGTCTTTCGTCGGTGTCGGGAGGTCGATCGTAGACTCAATCGTAAACGTCTTTGATGTCGGATTTACACTGCCGCCGTTCGGTAAAAACGTAATTGTATAGACATTCGCCGTCCACTGGGCGTAAAGCGTTACTGTTCCGTTCGGGGCTGCTGTCAGATTATTGACCAAAGCCTTATCGTCGTATGATGTACCGCTTCCGTTTTTCGCCGTGTTCCAGCCTTGGAAAGTATATCCTTCTCTGCTGAATTTGTTTTCACTAAGATTCTTTGCAACGTCATATACCATGTCCATATCAGCCATTGAACCGTTTGCATCAGTTGCATTCTTATCAAAATGAATTTTATACTTGTTTGCCGTCCAAGTTGTATAAATATTGTACGTTCCGCCATTGCAGTCTTTATACATCCGGCTTACGGTCGAAGCGGAAAGAGTCTGACCCTTATCATACACCTTTGCTCCGCCGTAGGTCTCTGACCAACCGCTGAACGTATAACCCGTAAGAGTAGGTGCTGTCAGGCTGATTGAAGATTCCACACCGAACTTAAGTACCTGAGGATTCGGTGTCGGGAGATTGCCGACCGTGCCTGCGGTTACCGCTCCTGCACTGTCGTTCGGTCTGAAAGCATTGTATTTGAGATTGAATGTCTTAGGCGTCCAACGTGAATAGAGCTTAAATCCGTCCGTTGTACAAACATGATTGCCGACAGCGTTGCCGTTTGCGTCGGTATACGGTGTACCATCTGCGTCATACCAGCCGAGGAAGGTGAAACCCTCACGGGTCGGTACATAAAGCTCGTCGTACTGTGCACCGTAGTCAATATCCTGATAATGAGAAACGATTTTCTCATTTCTTGAATTAAGGTCATTGACATAAACCGCCGTTGCGCTTGCCGAACCTGTTACCTTGCTGACCCAGCCGAGGTATGTGCTTGAATCGGCTACATACGCTCCGTCTGAGAATATCTCTGTTCTTTGAAGCGAAATATTGCCCAAGGTCAATGCACCCGGAACGGTTGAGCCGTCAACGCTGTTTTCGCTGAACCTTATCTGGTAATAGTTATTTGCCGGAACAGTGAATTGCATTGCAACCGTACCTGAGCCTGCCGGGACCTGGATATAAGCCGCTGCGGATGAAGTATAACTCGTTGAAGTTGCGTTCGGGTAGAAGAAGATAAACGGTGAAATTTTTGTGGCCGTTGTTGCCTGATAATCCATCAAAAGAGTGTACTTTTTGCCTGCTTCAAGCGTTGAACGGTAGCTTGACAAATTATCATAAGTATTTGTGTAGCAATCTGTCCCCGTCGGCTTGAGAGTAATCGTTCTTGCATCGGAGTCAAATGATGATGTGCCGTTAGCCGTATTCATGCCGTTTGAAGAAAGAACGATATTCCCGTTCGGGTCTTTAAGAACAATATTCTTGATATCCAAATCCGCACGAAGTTCATTATAATTATTATAATATGCGAAATAGAATATCATGTTAAAGAAATATTGTGTTCCCGCTGTGAACGTGCGCTTCAACTCAACAGATTCATAACCGTCGGTAGTTTTTCTGTTTTCGGTATAGGAAACGCCCTGACCGCCGTTGTACCAATAGCCGTCATTAGTGCTGAATCCGAGAACAATCGAGTCATACTCGCTCTTTCCGGTAGTATCCTTTATATATGAATAGTAATCATTGATTCTGTATTCATATGTGAGTGTATATTCGCCTTCCACCGAAGCGGTGTAGGTGTTCGACTTAAAGGTATCAAAGACCTCATCTACACCGGCATCGACAATATGCTTTCGGTCGTACTTAACATTCAGAGCGGTATCTCCCTCAGTGTCCTTTGCAATTGAATATGAGAAATAATCATTCTCCTGATAGCTGAGAGGATTCTTCATTCCCGGAAGCTTACATGCCTTGTACGAATTCATAAAAGCATCAAATGCATTGTTGTTGCTTGCCTTCCTTACAAAATCGTCAAAATTGAAATCGTTATCAAGAAGAAGCACCTTATCCGTCACTGCCCAGTGCGCATAAACAGTTCTGTCTGTGCTGCCCATTAAGGATGAAGCCGTTACACGGTCGCCGCCGTCCGGAGCTGTGAACCAGCCGAGGAAGCGGTAGTTGTCACGAACAGGCACAGGCATTGTGCCGATGCTGCGACCATAGAACTGTTGAATTGCATTCGGAGAATAGGTTTGATTTTCCGAACCGCTCTCAACAAGCTCAATCTTAACCTTATAGTTATTGTATCTGATCGTGCCGTAGCTCGGGCTGTAGGTAAACACTTGAACAAATTCCGCATTTGCCGCCTGGTACGCATCGGGAGCGAGCGTCCTTGACGTTGTTTCCTGGTTTGCGGTTTGGTCAAAAACAAATCTGTCGCTGTAGTTTTCACCGCTTGCCTTGTAGCATCTGTTACCGTTCTTGTCGCAGATATCAAGTGTCAATGTAAGCGTGCCGCCGTCAAGTGTCTTTGAACCGCTGACATAAACAACTCTGTATGTATAATTGGTATTTGCCTTGAGCTTGCCTGCAATCGGGAATCTGAAATATTCCGCACCCGTCGTCGGTGTTCCGTTGAACGTAAACGTGCTGTCTGTTTGGTCGAACGTTGCCGTTACTCCATTGCCGGGGCTTGAAGTAAATGTCGGAGAATAGAAATTATTGCCCGATTTATATGTTGTAGGCTGAGTGAGAAGGTTAACTCCGCTTGATCCGTCATTCGGGTCAAAATATATCTTGTTTTGATCAATGAAGTAGAAATTAACCATCGTCAGCGAAGTATCATTGACTGCGGCGACCCACTCATAGGCAGTGGTATCTCCGTCAAACTGCGGAACGGTCGTTGTCTTAACCGTTGTTGTTCCGATAGTTACGGTTGAGCCGGAATAGCTCATCGAATTGCTGTACAAATTGCTTGCCGAGAAAAATGTCGGAAGAGAAGCAAGCGTTTTACCGTAATAGCTTGACGGGGAGATCGTTGTGTTTGTAAGCTCATACTTACCTGCGAAGGTATAGCCCTCGTATGTATCGGGGGTAAAATAAACGTTATCGCGGGCGTCGTATGTTATTTCATACTGCTGTCCGCCGCCGATCTCGACAATCTTATACTGACCGTTATCGAGCTTTTCAAGTCCGAGATTGTATTCACGGGCTGTGCAGTTCGTTTTAAGATCTGTTCCTGTTGTAAGCTGATCAATGTAATTATTGAGGTTGGTTGCAAGTGCTGACGCAGTTGTATCGGTATAGTTACCGTCAAGTTTTGTAAGCTGACGATAAGCATTTTTATATGTATTTACAAAATTCGTATATGTCGTGCCTGAGTAATAGTAGCTCGACATAGTGGCAGCGTTGTGTATGCCGAGATTAGGGAAGTTGTTCTGCGCACGCTTAACTGCCTTACGAAGGTCTGTCTTGTTGGTCTGAGTTGCAACAAGCTTTGTTATAACAACAGCGAGGTTCTGGTCACTGTCCTGGTTAGCTGCATATGCGCCTTTAATTCTGTATGTTTCCGTACTTGTGGCGCTGCCTGTATTATTAAGAGCCGATACCCAAATACCTGCGTATTTAATGCCTTCTGATTCATAACCGCCAAAGGAGGTTGCCGTTCCCTGTCCGGCAATAACCGTGCCCTGGTTGTTAAATACAGCTCTCAAGGTGTCATAGTTTGAACGGCTTCTTGAATTGCGTACGCCGTCTGCGGTATGGCCCAAATCGTAGGTTGTGTTATGCGACATATCGGAAACATACCATGCACCGGCATCGGAAGATTTATCATGAGTAACCATAAGTCCGACGCCGAGGTTCGGAATATCCTTAAGATTTGTGTAACGGCTTGTATCAATATAAATAGATCCCTTTGCTTCGTTATTAAATACAGATACCTTTACACACTTGGACGAACCGGAGTCATCGTTTGTATATTCTGCGCTGCCTGCACTCTTCACGTTAAAAAGGTTATCGGTTGTGGAAGCATTTGTCGTGAAAGAACCGCTGCTTCGCATCCAGTCAATAGGCGTGTTGTTATTAACACCGCTGTTTGCCTGATTTGCACTGAACAAGGCAGTAGTATTACTCGTTGTTGCAAACGAGGCATACATGTTTGTTGAATCCGAAACATATGAGCTTTTCGAGGTGAGCTTTGATACATCGGGCTGAGTTTTTGTGCCCGTAACAAGTGTTGTGCTTGATGCGCCGTAAGCCGAGATACTGTTGCTCAGGAAAGCAGAAAGACCTTTTGCCTTGTTGGAGAATGAATATCTGGGGTAATATCCGCCCTGAGCATTCAATCCGTGAACACCGCTGATCCAGGTTATCTGACCGGAATAGAAGTTTGTACCTGCATAGTTTCCAATATAATCCGCACCTGCAATCGGTGCAACCCACGGCTTATATACATATGTATAAGCTATAGCTGTTTTCTCGTAACCGTCCGTTAAATCAATATATTTCGCCGTCCATTCTATAAAGCAGCCTGTGTCGCCGCTTACAAGATAAGGACTGTATCCTGCCGTGACCGAAAGATTCGCGATGCCCGAAGAAAGCGAAACTGTTTTGTCTGTTTTTGAATACAGATTCGAGCCGCCAAGCGTCATGTAGGAATTGGTATTATAATAGCTGGAAGATGTGGAAGATGTGCTTCCCATTTCGCTTCCGCTCTTGTTGATCCATTTATAGCTGATCCTCAAATTCGAAGCATTCGGATAATTGAAATATACCGTACCGGAGGTATCTCTCGAAGTCGTTGTTGTCGGATTTGCCGGGTCAGAGATATTATTCTGAATATACCACTGGAAGGAAGATCTTGTCTGTGCTCCCCATGAGGATGCACTTGGAGTAAGATAAATTGCTTCCGGTGTATAGAAGTACAACGGCGGAGACAACGGAGTGGTTGTCTTCATGACTGTTTTTAAGTTTGTCTGTGCCGCCGAGATTGCAGACGCAGGGTCGGTATATGAACCCGCCGCCGCAGAGGAGACGCAAAGAGTCTTGACGTATGACTTAACATATCCCTCGATTGTCGACCAGTTGTTTGCCGATGCATTGACACCGGAATTGAGGAATTCACTGTAGTATTTACGAGCCGTTGCCTTATCGGCAAGTGTGGCATTGAGTCTTACAGCCGAGATTCCGGAACAATACTCGTCATAACCTATAAGCGGATTGAAACGAAGCGAATATTCAAAACGGATATAAGTTGAATAAACATTATTGCTGAAAGAGGCAATAGTGAGCGATGTTCCGCCCGATGTTGAATTTGTAAGATTATTCTTTGCCGCGGTTATATCGCCGTCAAGCTTGTAAAGGCCGCGAACCCATGAACGGCCGTTCTTTTCATCTGAACGGTCAACATCCGGACAATAGATTGTCGGCGCCGTGTTCATACTGCCGGCATTATTATTGATAGTTTTGTTCTTTCTGAAATATTTCGCAGCATCTGAAGATGTATAAGAAACATTTCTGATTGCGTTCAAATAGTTCTGGCTTGCGCCGCCGTCGGAGTCAAACTCTACAAAACCTGCATAAAGGTTCGGAACCTGATTGAAATTTGAAAACCTTGATGTATCGATAGTGATATCGGCAGCCGCATATCCGTATGCGTCACCGTCCGTCGAAGGAGAACCGCCGAAATAACCCGACTGGGTGATCATTGCCTTGGGATTATAGCTATTTGAACCGTCCCACTGAGTGTTATAAATTCTCGAGCCCTGTCCGAAATAATTGCTGTCATTACGCTTTGAATAGCAGAGCAATACGTCCGAACCGTTCGGATCAAAATAGTTCGAATTTATCGGCATATCAAGTCCTCTCGGATAAAGGCCTGCATTGAAATTAATAAGCGGAGCTGTAAGAGTCGAGCCTGTGCTGACCCACTTGGAAGCGACGTTACCGCCTTTAACCGAGTCTGCACCCGTAATAAATGAATACGTGGATGTCTCGGCAGGGTTACCGGTCGCTCCGCCGTATGTTCCGTAATAATACTGTCTTGTCGTCATACCTGCCTGAGAGAGCAGCGGGAATTTAATGCCCGTATAGGCATAGGTTGTATATGAACCCGAGGCGGTTGTATAAACGATATTCCAACGAATAACATATTCTTTGCCAACCTCGGCATTCGCCATGGAAATGCTCTTAATCGTCTTCGTAACAGATGACGAAGGCGCCGACAAGGCCTTATCCGATGACATATATGTGCCGTCGGAGAAAGCAACATTTGTTACTCTGTTTGCACCGGAAGCGTTGAGGTTTGCGTCAAGAACAGTTATTGAAACAGTAACACTCCTCGACGTTGCACAGGAAAATCTGAGCATACCTGTCGCCGATGTCGGCTCGCTGACCGTACCGCTCGACGTTGCATTCAGAAAGTATTCCGAGTCCTTTCCGCCGGCCTTGATATAGACAAGCTCGGGCGCAGAAATATTATACTGTGCAAAGGTATCCGAGGATGTGCCTGCCTCCGTCAGCGCATGACTGCTCTTGCTGACCAACGCTTCCGATATCATCGAACCGATATCAAAGAAGCAGAAGGTAGTCAAAAGCATAACAAGGCAGAGCAGTACGCTTACCGTACTCCTTCCGAGTTTCGAAAGCTTTCTTTTCATAATATTTACCTCCCATGGTTCTAAAACGCGCCGACACCCCATTGCACACAGCGCATTTTTATTCAAAAAAAGTTTTGCTAAAATTAGATTGCGGCTCTTTTCAAGCCAATAACCTATTTTTCCAGCATAGATATTATTATAATATCACAATTCAGTACAAAATTCAACTATAATTTTACTATTATATAAGTCAATTTAGTATAAATAATGCACAAATTTTATTAAGTTAAGTTTAAAAATACATAATTATATAAAATTATTTTAATAGTGAATTATATTTTAAAGGCATCAATCTCATAAGTATCACTATGAATTGATTTGCACTTTGGGCCTTTTTAATATCGGTGACAAAAAGGAAGGCAGAAAGATCGGAAACGTGTTTCAAGTTTGAATATCGGTCGCTATTAACACAAAAAAGTTAAAAAATAGCCGCAGCAAGGTTGTCATGCCACGGCTTAAGCCCTTTGATTATTTTCGCTGCAAAGGGAATATATTTAATTAAGAAAGATTTAAAACATTTATATTATCACAATATCAAAAAACAGTGCAAACCGATTATTGCCCGTTTTCGTTGATTTTCTTTAAAAGCCTAACTCTTGACGAAATATCATACATTGCCATAATTCTATCCCCTTTCAAATTTTCACTTTTTAATCACACAAACCCTATTCTGTTGTCGGTGTGTTTTTTGTTTTCAAGATCAATGTTTTCATCAATCAGGTAGTCCTCAACGTCATCAACAATTATAACATTGTCGCCGGCGCTATCCTCTGTTCTCAGGTTCTGATTCATAATAACCTGATCGACTATGTTTCTGACAGTTCGAGCATTTGCAAAGTTGGGCTTGTTTCTGTAATACTCGGTAATATCCAGAAGCAATTCAAGCGCATTTTCTTTGATTTCATATTTTCTCTTTGAAAGAAAACACTTTGAAATTTCTCTGAGTTCATCACGATTGTAATCGGGAAATTCAAGATTGAACTGAATTCTTGACTCAAATCCCGGATTCAGTTTAAGCATATCTCTCATCTCATCCCTGTAGCCTGCAAGAATGGCGCAGAATTGACCTCGATGGTCCTCCATTTCTTTCAGCAGAACAGAGATAGCTTCCTCGCCGTAATTTGCCGCCGAGCCGCTCTCGGCCGAGCCCGAAAGCCTGTAGGCTTCGTCAATAAACAAAACGCCGTTCATCGCTTCATTTATTTTCGCTTCTGTCTTGGGTGCTGTTTCTCCGACGCATCTGCCGAGCAATCCGTGAGCATCCGTTTCAACAAGCTTCGCCTCGCCGAGCACACCTGCATCATAAAGAATTCTCGATAAAATTCTTGCAACCTCGGTTTTTCCTGTTCCGGGGTTACCGTAAAAGCACATATGCAAATTGAAGCCGTCGCTGTCCTTGTTTCTTTTGGCATATGCTTTGATTTTTTTGATCATTCTTTTTACGGTTGCAAGTCCGATAAGTCGGTCAAGCTCTTCCTCACCCGTCAAAACCGAACCTTCCTTTTTACCGTCGGAGGTCGGCAAATTCAACTTTGCATCACCTATATATTTATTGACATCAACAAGTCCTATTTCATGGTCATCCGAACCGAGACAGCGCAAATTCTGACACATGATTACCTGGTCGAGGATATTTCTCAATTCCCTTGCGTTGGCAAAGTTCGGCTCTTTTCTCTTAATGTCCGTGATATCAAGAATTCGGTTCAGCGCCTCGTCTCCGATAGAATACTGCCTTTGTCCGAGCATGAGATTTGCAATTTCTTTCAACTCGTCCCTCGAATAGTTTGGGAAGTCAAGCATAAACTGTATTCTCGAATTAAATCCGGGATTTGAGGAAAGCATTTTAAGCATTTCGTTTTTATATCCTGCAAGGATTACGCAGAATTTTCCGCGGTAATCCTCCATCGCTTTAACAAGCGTGTCCACAGCCTCCTTGCCGTAGTCAGATTGAGAAGCATCCGGATTTATCAACGAGTAAGCCTCATCAATGAACAGAACACCGCCCCATGCGCTTTCAATTACCCGGCTTGCTTTCTCGGCAGTTGCACCGTAATACTGGCTGACAAGTCCGTTGCGGTCAACCTCAATCATTCTGTTTGTCGGAAGAATACCGTTCTCATAAAGTATATCGGCAATATATCGTGCCACCTCGGTCTTGCCCGAGCCGGGATTTCCCAAAAAGCACATATGTATATTCAAATCCCTGCTGTTTTTATTGGCAAGTGCATATGCTTTTATCTTCTTTATGCTTTCCTTAATTTCACTCAGTCCAACCAGTCCGTCAAGTTTCTTTTCGCTTTCGCCGATATTTATTAAATTGGCTCCGTCGGGAACAAGTATTCCGAATTTATCGACGGCAATCAGCTTTTTATAAACTTCAAACAGCTCATCATCTGTTTTGTTATTCGACCATACCGAAGCATCAACCGTTTGGTTGTATTCGTTGTATCTTTGTGAGATTTTGTCGGAAATATAATTCAGCAGCTTGTCCTCGGAAATTTTAACCGAGTTTAAAAAGTAATCATAGTTTTTAACAAAGAGCGGCGACAGCATAATCAGCTCAATATCATGCCACAAGCATGTGAGCATTTCTTTCAGCTCTTTTGTTCCGTCGTCCATAATATCGACATAAAACTTTTTTGCAAGAACCGCTTCGGTTTCGGATATTGCATTCTCAAGCTTATCCTTAAAATCAATATTTTTTTCTTTAAATCTAATCTTTGCGGGATAATACTTATGTGCATTTCCGTACAGATTATTAGCCTTGATAAATTTGACGATTTTTTTCGCCAACTTTTCAATCAAATTGATAAGTTCGTTCGCTGAAAACCATAAAAACTTATTTTGACATTCTGTATATAACAGCGTAACTTTTTCCCAATTAAATTTTGGAAATTCAACTGACTTATCAGGTGACAAAATTTTTTCGGCATTATAAAGCGTAGGCTCAAACGAAGCTATTTTATTCTCTAATCTTTCAAAAGAAACAGGATAATCTTTTGAAAACTCAGAGGTAAAATGAAGCTTCAGCTGTTCCGTTGTTTCAAGTAAATTATTCAAAAAATCTTCGGTGCGATCTCTGCTTGAAACGTATTTAAGAATCTTGTCATAATCCGGAAAGCGGTTATCATCCTTGCTCTTTCCTTTAAAATCCAAGTCCTCTCTTTTAACCTCCGTCACCTCGAGTGCGGAAATAAATCTTTTGATTTCTTCAATTATTTTATCCCTGCGTTCATACGGAAGCTCAAACATTCGGTAGCCGCACTTCGGGCAACTGCAAATCTTTTCACTGTCTTTTATTTCGCCGCAGTTGATACACTTGAATTCGGTCATAATCAGTCAACTCCCAGCGCTTTCTTTGCGGCATCCAACGGGGTGGAATAAAAAATTGCCGAAATTGCATTCTTTAATTCGGGTTTAAGTTTGTCGTATTTATCCGAGCTTTCAACAGGAAGCATTATTCTTTTGGCTCCTGCGTTTATTGCGGCTACAAAAATTTCGTCAAGCTCGGATGTAATCGGCATCATACTGCCTGACATAACAACTCTGCCGCAGATAACCAATGACGGCAGTACGGGACGGTTTGCAAGCCCCGAGAAAAGGCCGACAACCTCGGCGACTGATATTTCGTCGCTGACTCCCCTGCTCTGTAAGTCGTTGAAATACAGACTGTAATCAAAGTTTTCATATGCACCGGTAATAATCTTCTTGTAGTTTTCGCCGAAGTAATTAAATGCCGCCGTTATACTGTCCTTAACGCTCTTGGGTGCGCGGGCAAGACCTTCAACATTTTTAAAGCTGAACACACCCGTACCGTCAATCAGCTTGTTTTCAAGCCTGTAAATACCGAGGACATCGGTAACGGAGCGTCCGACACCGTAAACGTAGCCGGGGGCTTCAATGCCTCCAAAAATAAGAGTACCGTTCGCTGTTTCGGGAAGCGATACGACAAATTCTTCGCCCGTATCGTTGTCAATATAGCCGAGATTGACATCACTGAATTCACCGGGAGTCATTTTTCTGAGCTGCTCCTTGACCCTGCGGCGACATTCAATTGCGTATTCAAGAATCTCTCGTGTTTCTTCCTTAGTCATATTTTCATCGGGATAAATCAGCTTAGCCATACCCGAAAAAGTTCTTCCGACGGCAATGGTATCTCGTGTGTTAAATTGATTGTTTAGCTCAAAATATTGGCTGAAAGAATTTGTAAAATCATATTTTCGCATAGCATGACAAAATTCAGAGAAACAATCCGAAATCAAACCGTATCTCTTGGTAAAAAGACTTGACCTGAGCTTCGGAGTTTCCCAACCCGGTAAATAGGCATGAATCCTGTCAAAGAATGCCGAATCGTTATTAAATTCCTCCGGGAACGGTTCAAACAAATTTGTTGTACGCATCATATCGGCAACGCTTCTGAATGTATTTCCTTCAAAGGCTATCGACGCATCGGAGCTTATCGAGTCGGCACCTCTTGCAAAGCTTCCGTTTGCCATATAGTTCTTCATGATCTGAACCATGTCGGCAGATGCCTGTGTAATGCCCGCAACCTCATCAAAGGCAATGCAATCCCAATTGCCGACGAGACCTACTCTGTGCGAAGCCATGTTATAGAACATATTTGAAACCGTCGTTGTGCCGCTGCTCATGAGAATTGAATACGGCGAAAGTTCGCTGTAAGCATGAGATTTACCCGTTCCTCGGGGACCGAGCTCAACAAGGTTATAATTTTTCTGAATGAACGGCACAAATCTAAGGAGATAGTGCAGCTTCTCTTTCTCGGTCAGCTCCTCCGGCTCATATCCCGCACTGCGAAGAAGCAATGTCATCCATTCTTCCTTGGAAAAGTTAGAGCGTGCCTGCTTAATCTCATCAAGATCAAGATTCGGCATCTGAATGGGTTTAAGCGAAGCGATTTCAAATGGTGAATCGTATTTCGATTTCTTTTTCTTTATCTTCTTCTTTTTCTTCTGATTGCCGAAAATATCTTCTTCAAACGTTTCCTGTTCGTTCTCTTCCCTCTCACGTTCAAGACCGACATACTCAATCTTCAATATGCACCAAATTCCGCCGACAAGGAGTTTTTCGTTATGTATTACGAGATCTGACGACACCTCAAACGGATCCATTCTGAGATTTGTAAAACGCGCAACATATTTATCCTCACGGTCATCGAAAACGACAGTAATTTTATCAATAATCGTGTACTGACCGTTCTCCTTTATTTTCGACTTAACGTATTCGCTCTGATCCGGGCGAACATAATTCTCGCTAAGGATTCTTTTTATTTTGCTCAGGCCGATTTCTATTGCCTCCTCATCGTCCGTGGCGCAATACATTCCCAAAAGATACTCTAAAACATAGGTCGGGACATTTGCACCTTTTTTCATCAATGAGGTGAGATCCTTTCTGACAACCTTTCCCGGAAAATTCTCCAGGAATTTCATATCAAGCTCTGTCATTTTTATCCTCCTATAATCAGAAATCAAAGTCATTTACAAATGCGATATCAATTGTAAATTCAATCTTTTCGGCTACATTTCCGCTGTCTTTTTCCACAACGGTCAAGTAGTATGTATTGGTCTTTTTGAACTCAAAGCTTTTGAGCGTAAATCTCGTTCTGAAAAGGCGTTCCGAACCGTTACCGCTCGTCTTATCGGCAATAATCATCTTGCTGTCCGAGACGGGCTTACCCATGGAATCCGCCATGAATATTTCATAAGTATTCGGGGCGATTTTTCCGCCGACCGCCTGTGTCTGATAAAAATCCAACGAGAAAATACTGTTAGACACCTTGCGGCTCTGACTTATCAGTTGAAGCTCGGCTTTTTTAACATCAACAAAATTCTTTGATGTTGACCTCATATTTTTAAATTCAATGACGGGAACAACACATTCCTGCAACGAAACGCCGCCGTGAACATAATTCTGTCCGCCGCCCGACTTTTTAATTCTTATATTTTCAAAAGGGGTCAGTCCGACGGTTTCACTCTCTAAGCTGCTCATTGAAACACTGAGCATTTGATCCGCCGAGCATTCGCTGTCGGCAATTATATATCTGCGGTCAAATTCAAGTATATTGCCGGAAACACTGAGTTTATCGAGCTTATCGTATTCGTTCAAAGGCTTGTATGAGTAGATAAAGCCGTGATCCGCCGTGATTAAAATATTTGAACCGCTCAAATCGTTTACGATCAGTCGTACAAGATTTTTTATTTCCGAAACCGTCTGCTCGCACGATTCAAAAACCTGATCCTCGGTAATTTGTTTATCACCTGCGGCATCAATGGCATTATGATAAATATAAACCGTCTCGGCACCGCTTACCTTTGAGCGGCGTTCCGCCTGCTTCATTTTTATAAATGAATTGTACGTCAAGGCAACATTGCCCGAGCTTTCTGCTTTAAGAATTTTTTCTCTGTCGGCTGTTGAGTCTGTACGCTCGCCGTCACATAAAACCTTCATGTCGTCCGTGAGCTGCAGCTCTTTATGCGGCAGCAGTGCAGCCATGCCGAATTTTGTCGCCGACGGAAAAACAGATTGCACAGCGGAAATTTTCGCAGTGCCCTTGGTTTCTTTTATCAGCTTATCGGCAAGCTCTGCGGCAACCTCATACCTCAGCGCATCGGAAATTATTACATATACCCTGCTTCCGGATGACGCAATAGGCTTAACACAGTCTCTGTAAAAATTCGATTGCTGCGGAATTCCGACAAGCTCGGAGAATTTGCTCATCGGTTCTTTTATCAGGCTCATCCATTGCTTTTCGAGCGAGGACAGGAACCAGTTTTTATAAAGATTTTCTACATAATCCGCAACGTTTTTATAAAGATCCTCAAGGACGGTCGTTGACTCCTTCAAGCTCTTTCCGAACGACGTGTGGAACTGACGGTAGAAATAATCCATCTTATAAAATTTGCCCGTATACTCCTTCCAAAACGTCGAATATTCCGCAATATAGAAGCTTTCGCTGTTGTTCTGATAGAATTGCTGCATCAAAGCGACCTGCAATAAGCCGTCAAAATAATATCTGACACGCTTGTACCATTTAAGCGTCCGTCGCTTTTCGACCGCCGACATTATATCCTCCGCCTTGATAATACTGTCGGAAATTTCGGACATATATCTTCTGAGAATGCACTCGTTAATACACGGGAAACACTCGCTGTTCATCAAATCGGAAAGCTCAAGGCTGTCAAAGAGTCTCTCGAGATTATGCCGTTCTTCAACGACTCGGGCGATTTCATAAAGCTTGTCGTCATCCTCGGAATGTATCCATTCATTCACAAGCGAATAACAAAGCTGACGGTGCGGCTCGGAAATATACTTATCCAACCCGTGCAGGCAGGACGGTTTCATCGTGACCGAAAGAGCCGTCAGCAAAATATGCGACGCCAGCGGAACAAGCGATGCGCTCTCATCACGGCTATAGCCGGTATAACGGTTCACAAGCTTCCAAAAAGCATCTTCACTGCCGAACCTTTTTATGTTCGCTATCGCTTCGTTATTTTCAATATCGAGTCCGCTCATCAACACGGTCCGAATCACGCCCGGAGCCGTGTTGATGCTTGTTCCCGAGAGGACGGCAAGGATATCAATATGCAGCTGACCGACGGTGTTGTAGTCGCTCTTAAACGCCATAAGCTTTGCGACACGGTCTTTATTTTCAAAGAACTTTGTGTAAGTTTTCATCGCTTTGCGAAGCGGAGCCACGGCAGGCATATTCAGCTCCTGCATACGGATCGAAAGCAGATCCGCACGAAACTCCTCGCTGTAAAGCTCAATATCGAGCAGCCAATTATCACGAATATCCGAGTAAGAAATCGGGTTATAAACAAGATAATTGCTTTGTGTATCGTCATTGAGAAGCAATTTTTTTGCGGCAAAGTTGTTTGACTCCGTGAGCCTCAGAATTTTCGCATTGTCAAGACTTAATTCGTCGACAAAATCTGAAAACTCATTTTCGGGATCCTGCCAAAAAATTATTCTCCTGTCGTAAAAATCCTCAAGCTCCGCATTGAACCTATCTTCCAGTATTTTTTTAATATCCATAGCCTTGTCCCTTTTAGTTAATTTCAGTCTGCGTTAACGATTTTTTTATTTTCTCGCTTCTTTCAAAACCTTGCAGCAGTAGGTCGAACCGATTTCATTTGCATAGTCAATCAGCTTATCATAGTAAGCGTCAATCGGCATTTCTGCCGTGAGAGCGGCTTCCAAGAGATTGACAAATCCGCCTCTGATGAGTATTGAAAGTGCCGAGCGATAAACCAGCTCATTGAATGCCTCCAAGAATTCCGGATCTTTTTCATACAAATCTCCGATTGTTCTATCGTAATCAAAAAATCCGATTTTATAGCAATTATACCTTTCATATGCATCAAAAAGATTTTTTTTGACGAAGTCTTTATTCCAAAAATTCAACGACTTGAAATCCTCAAGCCATCCCGGATAGTATCTGGGAAAGACGATGTCAAGATTTCTAGTTTGATTCTCTCTAATAAGCTCAGCGGGAAGAAAGCACTTCGTTTCCAAATATTTTTTTGCTTCTGCGATTGCCTCATCGTCAACAAATTCGGGGAAGGCAAGAACCGTGATCGAGTCCAAAACTTTTGCTATATAACGGTCAACTATACGGCATGCATACGAATCGTAATCGGTGATAAGTTTCTTCGAGTCCATGGCTTTGTAAGCACTGACATTTCTTTTGATCTCTCTTTTGCCGGGATCGGTTGAAAAAACGAACAATGTTCTTATTGCGGAAAGAGGCTTCAGGTGCTCAATTCCGCCTACTTTTTCGGCCTGACCCATGCAATAGCTTGTTGCTCCGCCGTAGTCGATTGTAAGCACGTCATCGGGAGTACATTCGACTTTTGATAAATACCGATACGACTTTCCGTTGGTGAATCTTACATTTACCTCTTTCACAGGTTTTGCCGGCTTGCGGTTTAGAAACCACTTTTTTTCTGCTGCCTCGGCATAGGGGATAAGTGATTTTGTTTCTTCTGCATTCATAGTTTTTTCTCCTTTGATTTTTTATTTTCTGCAAAAATCTTATTTGATTTTCTGCAAAACATCCTGAAATTTTGCATAGTTCACCTTTACGCCGTCGTCAAGGTCAATTGAAATCATCTGATCGGCAAGGTGATGTATTTTCTCCTCAAATTTTTGAATTTCGAGCGCCTGATCTCTGAGCTTTGAAATTTGCTTATTCAGCTTGACCCTTTCCGAAGGCTCGGCGGACTGCACGTTTTCCTCAAGAATCGAAAGCTGAGTGCGATATCTTTCCTGCTGTTCATGGACGTAATCCGTTCGCATACGGGCGAGCAGATCGGGCTGATAGCGATGCATATAAATGAGTGCCTTGAAGCCGTTCTTTTTGCCGCTGTCAAAGAGCCAATAAATCGGTCGTTTTTGATATGTTTTAATGTGGTCGGAATAAAAATCGCTTATAAAATATTTGCGTATCGTCTCACGGGCAGAGCCCTTTCCGCCGAGAGCGTCGGCAATGAATTGAAGATTTTGTTCAAGCGTGTCACTTCCATAGACGGTTTCAACCCATTTTACAAAGCGGTCTGTCATATCGTCATCAAAGTAATCATCATCACAGATAGGTATGATATTATCACTATCCGGGATATAAGTTTTATACTTGCCGGCGTCCCACTCACCTCCGGCATAGGCAAGTCCGTCCACGTCGAGAGAGTAACGGCCGAACATACAGCCGACGGCATAGGAAATAAGCGAGACGATCTCATCACGCATTGTTCGGACATAGTTGCTGCCCTTCATCGAATCGGGCACATCGTCCTTTGTGTCATACACCCTGTGGACCGTGATATCCTTGTCGGCAACATCGGGCGTGAGCTCGTCCTGCAAGCCGTAAATGTCGATAAAAATTCTGTTCAGCTCTTCCTCGTTCTTTTTCAGCTGTAAGAATCTTTCCTCACATTCCGCTTGCCATGCCTTGTATTTATCCGAAATCAGTTTTGACATTTTATCATCCTTTCTTTTTTGGTTGTTAGAATGGACTGCTTCAGCGGAAACCTGCCAAGCCTCCCCTTAGGCGATATTCATCAGATTTTCTTGGTGCGATGTGGGCATCGCACCCTACAATTTAGTGAAATTAACGAACAATTCGTAGGGGTCGATGTCTACATCGACCCAAGGTCAGCAAAAAATCGGCTTGGCGCCGCTGTAGAGGAGGCAAAAGTTTTTTCTACGCCGAAGGTCTTTTCGTCAACCTTTCGTGGTACGGTTTGCCGTCAGTTGTAATAACATTATATCTCCACAAAATTAAGTATTTCTTTTTCACTTGTATATGCTTTGTAGCATTTACATTTTAAGTCTTCCTGACAAATACGTTTAATTTCTTTCTGATGTTTCGAAATACAATTCATTCCTATATAAACATCTGTTGGTATCAATCCTAATTCATCATTGCTAAAATTTTGACCAGTTTTGCTTTCAGCAGGTCTCAACAACCTATATTCTTTTTCATTCTGCCAAGAAGAGTGCTTGGTATTAAGAATTAAAAGCATAGTATATAGATATTTGACAAGGTCAAGTGTTTCATAACCAACATTACTACTTTTACATACTGCATCCATTAAGCTCAACGGTATTGCGAGAATGGAAAATCTGTTGTCATTATAAAAAATCTTAAATACATCTTGCTTTTTTGTAACCCTAAATCTCACACAATACCCCTTGTGATTGTTAGCATATGCTGACCACATTGGCAAATTAAATTGGTCTGAATCAATAAAACTACATATAATCAGACTCTTTTGCAATTCCATAAGTAATTCTTTTGCCAATTCAATACAATCCTGAGATGCATCTCTATATTGTTCATTACTAACATAAGCCATCCTCATATCTAACGGGTCATTTTGATTTGCCGATAAATCAAACCAATTTGAGTTTGACTTGAGCGTATCTAATTTTTTCTTATCCAATTCATCGTTTTCTTTATCCGACAGAGAATAATACTTATACAAATAATCTGGAACTCTATTTTTCAAGTATTCAGCTGCACTTATTATGTCATCTTTTGCGAGATAAGCAAAGAATTCTTTGCTATTGAATTCCATATCATCACCTCACACTAACGGATTTTTCTTGAAGTCCCATGACGTTTCATAAGAATCCCAATCAGTTTTTGATATTTTAATATTTTCATGAACAAGATTTTCGACCTTGTTCATATTGTAATTATCAATCAATATAGGAATCTTGGCAATATCACCCGGCTGTGTATTTAACGTAGGAGCAATTAGGTTCAAATATACTTCTATGATTTTAGTATTCAATAATCCCAACAAATATAATTGGTTAACATTTTTACCAAAAGAACTAACACAAGCAGAATCAAATATAAAATTATTTGGTTGCAGTCTAAATGATGTTTGACCAGCCGTTATACGAGAATATGTAATTGCACTTCTAAACACGTATTCCTCAGGAATAGTAGCAGCACCTGCTGTTATAGACAGCTCATATCCGCCGTTTTGATAGTTGATTACATATTCATGGTTTCCGTACCATTTTCTATATACACCGCCTTTATTATGCGGATACCACTTTTGGTCAGATCGCTTTGAGTCTGCAAGGGAGATGCAATTGAAATATGATTTTGTATAATCACACTCAAACCATATTCTTAAAAATTTATTATTATTGCTTGTTTGCAAACCAACCCTTGAGGTTGCACAATCCTTGAGTAATGTTCCTTTTTCAAAAGCCTCAATAAATGCCTCACTCACCCAATACGCTACGGGCGAACCGGGGATTATTGAGAAGTTGCTCTGAGAGCAAGTGAACAGTGGACAGTGATCCGTGGACAGAAACAGTTCTTCCTTTCCAAGCTCATTTGTTGGCTCAACAAGGCGGCAATATGTTCCTTTATAATTTATAAAGTCGCAATTTTTCATTACAAAGCTCGTTGTTTGCACAACTTCGCCGCCGATTTCATCAAATGCCCTTGCACCTAAATGTGCCATGCTAACGATATTTATGTGCAACATTTTTTCTCGCAGTTTTTCATAGCTTGAAAGAAACATCCACGCATGTTGCGTAATCATTGCCTGATATCCGTTTTCTCTCGTCATTTGATGGCATTTTTCAATGAATACCGCAAACAAATCACTCTTACTGTCCGGGGAATTTTTCTTTACATATTTAGCAAGTTTGTCATTCATTCCGCTTGAACCCATATACGGCGGATTGGTAACAACAACTTCATATTTTTGTGCAAGTATTATTGCCTGCTCAATCAGCGGAATAAATTCCGTTGCGATTCCCGACTGCCTTGCCTTATCAAAGAAATTATCATAAAAGCTGTTCTCGATTTCTTCCGCCTTATTTTTAAGCTCCGTCAGGTCTTCGACAGTCAGCTTGACACGAATAATGCTTCCGAGGTCTTTTTCGTCCTTCATGTTTTCAAGAAGCTCACGAGCCTTACCCTCCAAATCGCCGAAAAGCGAAAGATAATCGGGATTGATAGAATTGCTCTCCTGAATCGCCGTAACATTTGGCTTCGTTTCAACGTTCAAAATTCTGCGATTATATTTTCTTGCCTTCATCATTACGGCAAAATAAGCAAGCTGTCCTGCACGGTTATCAATATCAAGTCCGTAAAGATTGTTTTCGACAATGCTCTTTGCCGCTTCTCTCTCGGAATAGCCGAACTCGACATACATCTGCATAAGCACATCAAAAGCGTAAACGAGAATATGTCCCGATCCCATACAGGGGTCAAGAACCTTAATTTTTGTTATGTCAAAATTCTCCGACGCTTCGGCGCTTATTTTATTGAGCTGCTCTCTGACCTCCGGCTCCTGCTCGGCTTCGGGCAAATAATATTTCCAGCCCATTTTTTCGGCAATCTCTTTTTCCGCTTTAATACGCTCCGACTCCGCTTCATGCCAAGTCATTTCGTCCAAGCCACGACCGTCCGAATAGACGCCCTCGTTCTTGCGCTTGTCAATATAAATTCTGCCAAGGCTGTTTTCAACCATATAGCGAACTATCCAATCGGGAGTGAAAAGCTGCGTTGCCGCCGGAATTCTCTCCTTGCTGATTTTGATATTCTTTTTCAGCTTCGCAAATGTATCGTCCTTAAGCTCGACATTATAATACTGATACATCCAGCCGATTATCTGAACGGCGTCCTCCCAATCCTCTGTCGGGATATCATTAACCATTCTTTCAAGCACGTTGCCGGGCTTCAAAAGATTATTCGGGAACAAAAGCTCCGTGTAATCCTCGATTTTTTCAAACATTCCCGGCAGACATTCGCCGAGTGCGTTGCACTGCGTGATGATGAGATACTTATACAAATTCTCATTATCCTGCTTCTCGATAAAATCATATATCTTTTCTTTGTCGATCCCGTCAAACTCGATCGTCATCGCTTCTTTTAGAATTTGGGGATTAAATTCGTCGTCTTTGTCGCTGAAAACTCGCACTCTCGACGGCAGAAAATTATTGACCTCCATATAGCGCAAGGCGATAAAGCGATTGAACCATGTATAGGCAACCTCCTCCATCACCTGCTCATAACCCTTTTGACGAATCTGCGAAATCAGCGACACACGCTGTTTTTGCTCCGCATCGGTCAGCAGCCTTCCGCCTGCGGTCACGTTCGAATCGTCGTTGTCGCTCTGCTCCTCGATTTTATATTCAAAAGCCTTCTGCCTGACCGCTTTGATAAGCTCCACTCTCGACTGTATCGCAAACTTTTTTATAGCATTTTTATCCATTATAAACTTCCTCACTTTTTTGGTTGTTAGTGGTTAAAGTTATTCAGCATATAAATTCACTGTTTCCCAAACAAATTACTAAGACTCTCCAAGCCCCCTTATTGTAAGGGGAGGCTCCTGCTTTAGGCAATATTCATCAGATTTTCTCGGTGCGATGTGGGCATCGTACCCTACGATTTGCTGAAATTAACGAACAATCCGTAGAGGCCGATGCCTACATCGACCCAAGGTCGGCTTCTCGTTTTCGTGATCATTGTAATTGGTTAAAATGCAATCACTGATCACTGTCCGCTAATCACTAAATAATATGAACTGCGTCATTACCTTCGAGAATTTTCAAGAGCTTGGTCTTGACCTCGGCAAGATATTCGTCGATATCATTTTCATTTTTCAAGGTGCCCGTGTAGCAAAGCGTGCCTCTGCCTACCGTTACGGTTTTGCTCTGCGGCGTTTTTTCAACCATCAGTGCCCTGAGATACTGCTGACGGAGATTTGACAACTGAATAATCATTGCGTCAAGCTGAGTGAGCGTTTTTGCGTTTGCCGCAGCTTGCTTTTTTTGTGCAAAAGCCGAATCCGCTCTTTCAACAATATCGCCCTGCTCAACCTTTGCCGTTTGGTGAATCTCGCCCATTGCCGACTGAATTTCGGCATAGACCTCTTCTCTTTTGCCATTCAACATTTCGTCGTATGCCGACTGCAATGACTGAATCAAGCCCGGCAGCTCGCTTATTCTTTTATACGGTTTCGCAAGCTTCAAAATTTCGGACACGGTCGAAAGATCTTTAATCATTGTGTCGTTTGCCTGGAAATAATCCTTTTCGCTCTGCAACGCTCCGAGAACTCCGTTAGCCATGTCAAAAACACTCTGCTGATTCTTAAAGAACGAGTTGATGTCAACCATATCCTCGCTCTGGTCGAGCAGATCGTCCTCCCTTTGAACAAGCCTTTTCAGCAAAGCGATATTATCTTTTTTCTGCGAAAGTACGTCATTACAAAGCTTCAATCCGTTTTCGACAATAGCCTTGTCCGGATAGAGCTCGGTTCTGTATTTCTCCGAAAGAAGCCTTGAATAATCGTCTCCCTCTTTTGTGAACGAGTCGATGATGAATTCAATAAGCCTGTCCTCATCACTCGGAACATCCATCACATTAAAATATTCACGGAGAATGTCCCTCGCCTGCTTCATCAGCTTCTCAGGCGGAGTTATTCTGCGTCTGATGACTGTCTTGTCTATCTCCGACTTTCTGCGAAGATAATCCGGCATACTTCTGTCGCTCGGCTGGACGGTGTTGCCTGCATAATTGACCGTAATTTTCTGCGCAACAACAAGCTCGGCAACCAGTGTGGCAATATCAATCTCTCTCCAGCCGTAAGGAACGCCCTGGAATCTGCGCTGAATATCGCCCATTGTCACTGTTCTGAGCTTTGAATACTGAAGATCCATAAACTGCTCAACCTCGACAATGGCTTCGAGATTGTAATTCTCCGTACCGAAAGAGAGCTGATCATTATTGAGAATAGCGAGAATATCCGCATCGGACTCGGCACTTTTGCGAACAAGGTGAAGCTTTTCGTACACGCCCTCAACAAGGTATTTCATCGCTTCCTCAAGCTTGTCCTTTGCACTTCCTGCGAGATTACCGAGCCTTTCGCCGTCAACATAGAATGTCGCTTCTTCAATCGCCTTGGTAATATAATCCTTTGCCCTCGACTCGAACACCGCCGCCTGCTGAGTTCTGCCGCGGATAATCGACTGAATCGTTTCCGGAAGAAGCGAAATGTTTCGGCTTTTGGCAAACCTGCGGATCTTCATTGCGCTTTCAATCTCGTTATAGTACGGGTATTTATCCGACATAACAACGATCGCCTCGTTATCGACATTCGATTTCATTATCCAATTTTGCTCGGAATTGCGATAATTGTCGTTCACATCGGTCACCAAACGAAGCTTTATCGGATTTCCGGGCACGCCGATACAAAGGTCGTCAACCATCTGATCGAAAGCAAAATCGTTGTTGTTAAGGCGGAACTTTTTCATCATAAAAATACTGCCGAAAGCAACATTTGCAATCTCACGCACAACCGCCGAGCCTTCAATGTTTATCTGATTTATTTCACGTGCGATATCCTGCTCGTCATCGGTCAGGAATGAATATGTATCGCCGTTTCTTGCAATATAATTCTGACGCAGAAGCCTATCCAGCGACTCACGGATATTCTGCCTCATATTGATTTTGTCTGCGTCAATTCTGTCAACCATCAAGGTTGTGATGTTATCAATATTCGCTTTGATTTCTTCATCGACATAGCGGATAAGATAAAGAAGCTTCAGCACCTCGACATCGTACAGCTCAAGCCCGTCGTTATTTTCCGCAGCTCTGCGGCAACGGTCAATTACCCTTCTTATGGAGCTTTCAAGGAAGGTGTTCAGCGTATCATAGAAAAGATTGAATGATACAAGCGAGTTCTCGTCCTTATCCGCTAAGCTTTGCGCCGCCTCCTGGAAGCCCGAAAGCATGGATCGCTCGCCGCCCGACATGCTCTTTCCTGCATTGCCGTGCCTGCGCACCTGCAAAAATACATTCTGCATCAGCTTGAACTGATAAGGAACGAACGGATAGGTTTCAACAAATTCGTTTTCGCCCGAATAGCCCTTCAAATCCATTTTATACGGTGAATTGAATGTGAAGAGATTTTTTAATACACCGCTGTTCTTTTCATAATTCATCTTGAGCATTTCTTTTGCGGCGTCGTTCTTCTCAAGAATACGCTTCTTGATGACCTCGTCAACAGACGATGACGACAAGCTGAGTCTTGTATCAAACCGTCCCTGAATTTTTGAAAAATCATCACCGACAATTTTTGTAACAGAGTCGATTGCCTCCTGGCTTGTAACCATTACCCATACTCTGCCGCCGCATTTCGAGCCGATTTCTTCAACGATGCTTTGAAGGTTGAGCATTAAGTCACTGTCGGAGCCGATGAACTGTCCTATTTCATCAACCATAAAAATAAGCCGATTATCCTTGCCCTTGCTGTCGATATAGCTTTTTATCTCCGTAACGAGCTGACCAATACTGATATCAGCCGTTTCTGTGCCGTTGAACCAGTTGTGCGCCGCAGTTTCGCTCATTCCGAGAACATCAACAAGACATTCAACTATGTCATCTTCAAAGAATATGTACGAATCCCTTGAGTCGAGCCATGTTCCGCCGTTAACTTTCTCAAACTTGGCGGCGAACTCATCCATTTTACCCGAATTTGTAATAAACTGCTCAAGCTTAGCCACCTTGAGATCATTTCCCTCAAAGCCCATATGCTGATAAAAAACCTTTGCAAAAACCTTCAAAATTGCGGTCTTGTCCTTATTTATTCCGCTTTTCTTATCAACGTTGAAAAGTATCGTTTCGGTCGGTACGGAAATGCAACGCTCGATCTGCGCAAGAAACATAGGATCGTCAAACTTGTCTTTAAAATATTCAAATGCAGTCTTTCCGTCAACAACTTTGTTGGAAAGCAGATATGAAAGCATTTTCAGAAAGTGCGATTTACCGCTTCCGAAAAAGCCCGATATCCAGACACCGATTTTATTGGTTCGGTAATCAAACGACTTTTCGTAATTATTAAAAAATGCATTATAATGACCGCGAAGCTCTTTGGTAATAATATATTCCGAAAGCTCCTGCTTGATTACTTCATTGTCATCCTGATCGACCTGAATAACGCCGTTAATATTTCTGTTTATGTCCGATTTATAAATCTGCTGTAATTTCATTTGTATTCCTCCAAATTATAACAAATTGAACGCTCTATAATAATTACCGTCAAGGAATTGGCCGAAAAGAGTAAGCTCATTCCCGTTGTATTCGCCCGGATAAAGCATAACCACGGGTATATCCGAAAAAATATGCTGAATGTTATCCAAAATTTTATGAGACCTCATATAGGAAAGACAGCCCCGACACCGGTAATAAGCAGCACATCGCCGAATTCATGCGGCTCATATTTCATGTGCTCAACAAAAGCCTCTGGCGTAGCAATCTTTTGAAGCTGCTGCAAAAGGAACTGTTTTCCTCTCTGCTCCTCCTGCTTCGGAATCCTGTCAAGTATGCGTTTGTCCTTAAAAATAGAAAGAAGTATTTCATACAGATCACATTTGATCAGATGAAACGGCTGATTTTTGTCCTCAACCAATCTGTCAAAAAAGGTCATAACCTTTCGTTCGTCTTTCGGTGAATAGCAATAGACATGAAGTCCGACTTCATTTGACAGTCCCCTGTTTCCTAAGAATTTTTCATCGGATAGGCGCTCAATTATTCTGTTAAATTTGTTCTCGTTATTCATTGTCATTCCCCTTTACTCAAAATAATTAAATGCCGGAAATAGCGCGGTGTCACCGTTTGCTCTGATTGCATTTTCCAATTCAGGATATAAATAAACCGGGTTCAATTTATCCGAATTAACCGAGTCCAGATAGTCACATTCAACGAGACATTTTCTTAAAACCTGCTTGATTTTTTGAATTGTGCCCTCACTCCAGCTTGCCACGGCGTCGTTTTGCTCTTGTAAGCGAAGCATAAATCTGTCAATATCAGTTCGTGAAAACGAAAAATCCAAGGTCTGAAATTTTTCACCGACAACCGTCAGCAAAAAATCGTAAACAATTCCGTTTTGCCGAGCCATGGCATATAAATTTATCTGCTTTCCGACATCTGACGATGACCTTGCCAAGCATCGGATCAGCTCATCGCTCTCAAGCAAATTCAATCTTCTCAGACAGGCATTTGCAATCGTCTTTATCATTCTTTCCGTTGGAAACTGAAAAAGATTTTCTGAGACAATTCTATCTATTGCCTCTGTTTGAGAATAGCCCTGTGTCAGCAGCTCAGCTAAAATTTTTGTTTCAAAAAAGAGGAACTGTTCCCTCGTCAACCCGCCATTATACTTTCGTTCCATAAAAACCTCTGCCTCTGTTTTTTCGCAGAATAATCTCTTCTGCGAAAAAATGGGTTTGGCAAAACGCCAAACCCACAAAAGCTTTTTTCAAATTTCGTACCTGATTTTTTCCATATTTCTAATTTTTTGTTCCATTGTTGAATGAACATACTTGTTTAAAGTGATTTTCACATCGCTATGTCCTAAAATTTCTGATAATGTTTTTATATCAAACCCCGATTCAACGCACTTGGTTGAAAAAGTGTGTCTTAAAACGTGAAAATGGACATTGTTTATTTCACATTCCTCTGTGTATTTTTTGAATTTCAATTGTAAAAGTCTCGGCTCGGTAAATTCGGCGTTTTCTCTTTGGAGGACGTAGCCGCTTTCCTTGCGATTTTTTTCAACGGTTTCACTTATATAACAAGGAATCGGAATAGTTCTAACAGAGGATTCTGTTTTAGGAGGAAGTATTAATATTTTTTTATTTATTCTCTGCATGGTTTTATTTATTTTAATTGTTTGCTCACTTACATCTTCCCATTTTAATGCGCACAGTTCACCGATTCTCATTCCGGTAAACATTGCGAGCAGCATGCCGAATCCAAATATGTCATTTTTGTCTATTAAATGCTTTACAAATCTGGTTTGCTCTCCTGCAGAAAGAATTCTCATCTCTTTTTTCTGAATTTTTAGAAACTCGGCTTTTGGACATAAAATATCATATTCTTTTTCGGCGAAGGTAAGTCCCATATTTAGTACGACAATAATATCATTGATTGTTGATCTTGCTAATCCGTTATCTAACAACCCGTTTATAAACATTTGAATATCTTCGGAAGAAAGATCTTTGATTTGTATATTACCGAGTATCGGAACAATATGATTACGTACAATGCACTTGTATTTTTCAAGAGTCGAAAGCTTTAGATTGTTTCCCACATTTCCTAACCATTTGCCCATTAAATCGGACATTGATATTTTTATATACTTATGATAATTGTAAAATTTTTGGACATAAAACCTGTTTTTTTTAACACGGCAGTTGCTTTTTTCTGAATTCCATGAAATGATTGCTGACATAGTCATTACTCCTTTATGTTTAATATTATCTAAATACAGAATCGTTTTTAAAACTATGCAAAGCCTTATAAACCGACCTGTGATTTATTGATTTTATGAAAAATATATGATATAATTTTTAAAATAAAAAACATTTCGCAGAAGAGATTATTCTGCGAAATGTTTTATTTTATAAATAATATTCTATCTCTTGTCAGCACTCTTAATATAATTCGTCATCATCCGAATCATCAAATAAATTATCATCTAAACTTTCATCTTCAAAATCTTCACCGTCGGACTTTTTAATATCATCCATAAGGAGCATAAATGCAGCCATATCTGTTGCCTGCTCAAACGAATCAAGCTTACCGTCAAAATTCCAATCAAAAAAACTTCCGAAAAGCCCTTTGCCAAACATAAGATCATCTTCCTTATTTTTAAATTTTCTAAGTAACCAATAATCGCCACGAAGTATCAAAAATTCATTTGTTTTGCAATCTCCAAATGTATTATTTTCAAAATTATAATATCACAGTGTTACCTGTATTTCAATTATAAATAATCAAACTCGGCCTTTTACAGTCCTAAAAAAAGTACTTACACTCTTTAAACACAAATTTATGAAAGTAAACCCATTGAATTTATTAAAAGTTTATGTACGGAATGGGTTACGGCTATGTAATAAATTTAGGCAATAAAAAAAGACCGATAATCTAACTGAACTGCCCCAGATTGTGCAGACAGTACAAAAGCCATCCCTTATGGTGCAAATA
>ENA-OOZG01000581-OOZG01000581.1-human-gut-metagenome-genome-assembly--contig:-NODE-581-length-29901-cov-11.863164_pt1 | contig 29901 bp, 25 predicted proteins | sample MGYA00241706_ERZ501384 | MGnify/ENA primary metagenome ERZ501384 (study PRJEB25962, sample SAMEA2042742) | human gut metagenome | biome: human gut; feature: human-associated habitat; material: faeces...
GGCTATCCAAAACGATGTACTTCAAAGCACTCCGCTCATTTCTAAATCGTTACCTGTCCGTATCGTCCTAAACGGTAACCTCTTACTTCTCAGCTAGATAGCTCGAAACTAAAAAATCAGGGAGGAACTTTTCGCCTCCAACGGAGGAAGCGTCTATTAGCTACTAATAATTCGTACCTTTGTAGCCTAAGTAACACAAAAGAATAACTATGAGCCACTCCTCACTGATTAGCGAACTGAAGGCGCGTGGGATGATTCATAATATCATGCCAGGCACCGAAGAGCAACTCACGGAGCATCTGACGACGGCCTACGTGGGCTTTGACCCGACGGCTGACTCGCTCCACATCGGTCACCTCGTCGGCGTGATGATGCTACGACACTTGCAGCGTGCTGGACACAGACCGATAGCTCTACTGGGTGGAGCTACTGGTATGATCGGCGACCCCTCCATGAAGTCCCAAGAGCGTAACCTCCTAGACATGGATACGCTCCGACACAATCAGGAGTGCATCGGTCGGCAGCTGGGACACTTCCTCGACTTTGAGTCCGACGCTCCCAATAAGGCGCTACTCCTCAACAACTACGACTGGATGAAGGACTACAGCTTCCTCAACTTCATCCGAGACATCGGTAAGCATATCACGGTGAACTATATGATGGCGAAGGATAGCGTCAAGCGTCGCCTCGAGGCGAATGCTGAGGCGGGACTCTCCTTCACCGAGTTTTCCTACCAGCTCCTTCAGGGCTACGACTACCTGCACCTCTACCGTGAGTACGGTTGCCGTGTGCAGATGGGTGGCTCCGATCAGTGGGGCAACATCACGACTGGCACGGAGCTGATACGCCGCATCGATGGTGGCGAAGCTTTTGGCGTGACCTGTCCGCTGATCAAGAAGGCTGACGGCACCAAGTTTGGCAAGACAGAGCAAGGCAACGTCTGGCTAGATCGTCGCTACACGTCGCCTTACACCTTCTGTCAGTTCTGGCTCAACGTATCCGACGAGGACGCCGAGCGTTTTGTCAAGATCTTTACCAGCATCCCACTAGAGGAGATCGACTCGCTCATAGAGCGTCATCGTCAGGCTCCGCATGAGCGTCTCCTCCAGCATACGCTCGCCGAGGAGCTCACGGTCATGGTACACGGACGTGAGGACTACGAGCAGAGCATGTCGGCCGGGCAGATACTCTTTGGCAATAACACGCACGACCAGCTGCGTCAGATGTCGGAGGAGCTTCTCAAGGAGGTGATGGCAGGCGTGCCACACTACGATGTGGCCCGGACGCTCCTAGAGCAGGCAGACGGCGTCAAGCTGCTAGACCTACTGGTAGAGCATGCGCCGATCTTTAAGTCCAAGGGCGAGCTGCGCAAGCTGATCGCTTCGAACGGCATCAGCCTCAACAAGGAGAAGGTTGCTGACCAAGATTGTGTGGTCACCACCGATGACCTGATCGCTGGCAAGTATCTGATCGTGCAGCGGGGTAAGAAGAACTACTACCTCATCACGGTCTCTGCCTAGCACAAAAAGGGAAGCCCTATGCTCCTCTCGGTCGTCCTAGTCAACTACAAGGTGCCGCAGCTGACCATCGAGGCGGTTCGCTCGGTGCTGGCTAGCTGTCGCCTGATCGAGGGCGAGGTAGAGGTGATCGTGCTGGACAATGCTTCGGGTGATGACTCGATGGAGCGTCTCCGCACAGCCTTGGGCGCAGAGCCTAGGGTAAAGTTGCTGGAGAGCGCAACGAATGGAGGCTTTGCTCGTGGCAATAACCAAGCCATTGCCGAGGCACGTGGAGACTATCTCCTACTACTTAATCCCGATACGTTGGTGGGGGAGTCGACGCTCGTCTACTGCTTGACCTTCCTCCAGACCCACCCCGAGGCGGGAGCCGTAGGGCCTCGCCTCATCAACCAGTCTGGAGCGATGCACCCCGAGTGCAAGCGAGGCGTGCCTACGCTGTGGCATAGTTTCTGTCGCTTCACACGTCTCTACCGCGTGGCACCTCACTCTGCGTGGCTCAATGGCTACTACCAAGGGCATCTCTCGTCCGACGAAGTGCAGCAGGTGCCCGTACTGACGGGTGCCTTCCTGATGATGAGGCGGGCACTATACCAAGCGGTGGGTGGACTAGACGAGCGCTACTTCATGTATGGTGAGGACATAGATCTCTGCTACACGATAGAGCGAGCGGGCTACCACAACTACTACCTCCCCACGCCTGTACTACACTACAAGGGCGAATCAGAGCAGGCAGCCGACAGGGTGCGCTACGAGGAGAACTTCTACGGAGCGATGCGCCTCTTCTACCTCAAGCATCAGGGAGAGAGTTGGTGGAGCCGGCACGTGACCACACCGCTGGTACTCGCCGCCATCAATCTACAGCGTCGCTTGGCGCAGGGGCGTCGCAAGGCGAGAGCTTCGAACGCCACGCAACCCGCTCCGCATACCATATCGCTGACGCTCGCTGAGCTAAGCGCAGACGTAGAGGCTTTCCCCCCAGGGACTCGACTAGAAGTGTCGCTAGCGGGGGCTTCGTACGACACCCTGCTAGAGACTATGGAGCGCTGCGCTGCACGGAAATACCTATTTATAGTAAACGCATAAGACTATTTCGCTGAAGCTATGAAGCACAAACCGATTATCATAGGCGTAGCGGGCGGCACAGCCTCGGGCAAGAGTACCCTAGTGCGCCGTCTGCAGGAGACCTTTGTCGATGAGGATGTCGTAGTCCTCAGTCACGACTACTATTATAAGGCGCACGATGAGCTGCCTCTGGAGCAGCGTGCTAAGCTCAACTACGACCACCCCGACGCCTTCGACACGAAGCTGATGTGCGAGCAGATTAACCAGCTCTGCGAGGGGCACAGCGTGGAGCGTCCCGTCTACTCGTTTGTCAATCACAACCGCATCCCCGAGACGGTCACCATAGATCCGCCTTGTGTGCTGATCATCGACGGGATCTTGATCTTTGAGAATGAGGAGCTACGTGATCTGATGGATGTCAAGATCTACGTCCAGACGGACGATGATGTGCGCCTGGCACGACGCATACAGCGCGATGTCAAGGAGCGGGGACGCAGTGTCGACTCAGTCATCGAGCAGTACCTCACGACGGTCAAGCCGATGCACCAGCAGTTTGTCGAGCCCTCACGACGCTACGCTGACCTGATTATCCCCGAGGGAGGCTTTAACTCCGTTGCGGTGCGTCTGCTCATAGACAATGTGCGCTCGCTCCTCTCCTCAAGAGCTAAGCATTGAGCCTGGACTGATCTATGATAGAGCAACTCTTTGGCATTGACCTGTCCTCCATCACATGGCCTGAGGTGACAGTGACGAGGATCCTAGACTTCATCGGGACCTTCGCTTTCGCTATCTCTGGCATACGCCTAGCATCGACCAAGCAGATGGACTGGTTCGGAGCTTATGTGCTGGGTGTCACGACAGCTGTGGGCGGGGGTACGCTACGCGACTTATTCCTCGGTACGACCCCCTTCTGGATGCTCCAGCCCTCCTACATGATCATCACCTTTGTGGCGCTGCTCTACGTATATATCTTTAGAAAGATCGTGATCCGCACAGCTCCGACGGTCTTTGTCTTTGACGCTATTGGGCTGGGACTCTTTATGGTGGTGGGCGTGGACAAGACGCTCGCCATGGGGTTCCCCAGTTGGGTGGCGATCATCATGGGTACCGTGACAGGCTCCTTCGGAGGGTTGCTACGAGACATCATCCTCAATGAGACGCCCCTCATCTGCCGTCAAGACATCTACGCCTTGGCCTGCATCGCTGGAGGCATTATCTACACTTTGATGCTACGCTTCGTACCTATAGATACAGTCTACGCACAGCTTGTGTCAGCGGGCATGGTCATCCTGATACGCATCCTCGCTGCGCGCTACCACTGGCACTTGCCCCAGCTCAAAGGGATCGACAGCTCCCACTAACTTACAGATCTTATGAAAAACATTATGACTTTCCTACCCCTTGCCCTCACGCTCCTACTGGCTTGCCAGCCCTCCACTGAAAGCAGTGCCGAGGTTCCTATGGACACGATCACAACCGTAGACACTGTCGTGACTGAGCCTCAGCCTGAGCTTACGGCTGAGCAGATCGTCATTGACCGAGAGCTCTCCTTTGACAAGTATACGCTCGAGGACTCCTATGAGTATAAAGATGAGACGCGCACCATACAGTGGGATAAGATACGAGAGCAGCTCCTCCGCATAGAGCAACTACAGGCAGAGCCTCATCGGTGGGGTGTACTGCAAAACTATAAGAACCTAAACGGCGAAGCTCCCCTCACGAAAGCGTGGTCTCGCAATAGCTACAAGCTAGTCTCTGACTCGCTCGGTGTGGAGCGCTATCAGTCGGTGCCACTATACGCTCCCACAGACACGCTCAAGCCTGAGCTTTACGGTCGTGACGGCACGCTCATAGCGATGACCGACACCCTAGGCAGTAAGTTCTGGCAAGGCAGGGTCGAGTCTCCCGAGGCAGACTGGTATGTGCCACGTCGCTACGTACAGCTACTGAAGCCCGACGTCACCTTCTCGCATATCGTCGTCATCGATCGTGGGCAGCAGCACATCATCGTGCTGGAGCGTCAGTCGCCAGCACACTACCTCGTGCGGAGTATCAACCCCGCCACGACGGGGCGTCATAAGCCTCCCCACGCTAAGGAGACGCCTCTAGGCATCTTCCTCCTGCAGCAGAAGAAGGCAAAGATGTTTTACACTAGTGATGGGTCTAGTCGCATCGCCGGCTTTGCCCCGTGGGCTAGCCGCTTCACTTGCGGAGCCTATATCCATGGTGTGCCCATAAACAATCCCAAGGGTAAGATCGTCGAGTACAGTCCGTCACTTGGCACGACACCCCGCTCTCACATGTGCGTCCGCAACGCCAGTTCGCACGCTAAGTTTGTCTATGACAACTGCCCCACGCTCGCCACGCTCGTCGTCGTGATCGAGTGACCCTTTGCGGAGGGACAGGCTTGCGGGGTGAAATATTATTCGTACCTTTGCAGGCGAAATGCATCGTCGTACTCATTGTCGCCCCATTGAGGTGGGGCCTTGGGTGGCGAGGATGTTATGAATGTCTCACAAATAACCTCATAACAAAATGTACCTAGACAGTACCAAGAAGCAAGAGATCTTCGCACAGTACGGAGCCTCTGCACAGGACACCGGCAGTGTCGAGAGTCAGGTAGCTCTCTTTACTTATCGTATTCAGCACCTCACGGAGCACCTTAAGGAGAATAAGAAGGACTTCTCTACGTCACGTAGCCTGAAGATGCTCGTAGGTAAGCGTCGTCGTCTGCTAGACTATCTCGCTAAGAAGGATATCGAGCGTTATCGTAAGCTCATCGCTGACCTTGGCATCCGTCACACGACGAAGTTCTAAGCAGCGCAGCTAGCCGAAAGTCCTAGGTAGGGAACTAGCTACGGGAGGAGATCCGAAAAATAAATTCTCCGAAGCTATTGCAGATTCAAAAAGTTTTCGTACCTTTGTACTCACAAATCGGCAGGACACCCTTTAGCACCTCTCGGTGGTTAGGCTGAGTAGCGTCTTTTTTGAGATACTCATAGTAATAACAAGAGGGGCATAAGAGGGAAAGTCCGAAATGCGGAAGTAGCTCAGTTGGTAGAGCACAACCTTGCCAAGGTTGGGGTCGCGGGTTCGAGTCCCGTCTTCCGCTCTTCGAAAGACAAAGATATTGGTTTAGAGTAAGAACAAATAAGCGTAGTGAGCTACATGGCTCCTACGCTTATTTTGTATTATGATAGCTCGTCAGGAGCAGGCTAGGGAGCAGACTAGCCAAGCTCTCTACACCGCCTTAGACTGAGAAGATGTATATCTGCAAGTAGAGACTGTCGCAAAAGTCAACAGTCTCACAATCTTGCTTGCAAGATTGTCTAGACTTTGCAGAAAGGATGAAGCGCAAGGCGCTGAGGGTGAGGTCTGAAGGGAGCATACATCCGTATGTGACCGAAGCCGAATCCCGAAAGCAACACAGCGATTCGCCTTTATGCAACAGTCTTAAGTAGAGAGAGACGGATCCGATCACTCTCTAATTTCTAATCTCTAACATCTAACTTCTAATCCCTATGCACGAATTAGTTTGTCCGAATTGCCATCAGCCGTTTAGTATCGATGAGCGTGGCTATGCGCAGCTGCTAGAGCAGGTGCGTGGCGAGGCTTTTGACAAGGCACTCGCTGAGCGCGTGGCGCTGGTCGAGGAGCAGAGCCGACAGGCGCAGCAGCTCGCTGTGGCACAGGCTGAGGCGACGCTCAAGGAGCAGCTCTCACAGCGAGACAATCAGCTGGTACAGCTCCAGAGCAGACTGGACGCTATGGGCGAGAAGAGCCAAGCGGATCTGAAGCTAGCTCTGGCCAACAAAGAGCAAACGCTCATCGAGCTGCAGGCTCAGCTAGCGCAGCAAGAGAGCCTGCGAGACAATGAGCGCCTGAAGGTGCAGGCCGAGAGCCAGAAAGCACTACAAGCTAAGGAGCAAGAGATCACTGCACTGCAGGCTCGGGTAGAGCTACAGAGCAAAGAGGCTCAGCTAGAGGTCAAGCAACTGCAAGAGCAACACGAGCTAGAGAAGAAGGTGCTAGAGCAAGAGGTAGACTTTTACAAAGACCTCAAGTCTCGCATGTCCACCAAGATGCTGGGTGAGACACTCGAGCAGCACTGCGCCTTGGAGTTTGAGCAGAAGTTGAGACCCTTTTATCCCAACGCATACTTTGAGAAGGACAATGATGTGGTCGGTGGCACCAAGGGAGACTTTGTCTTTCGTGACTATGCCGATGAAGGCGAGCTAGAGTACATCTCCATCATGTTTGAGATGAAAAACGAGTCTGACACGACCTCCACGAAGCATCGCAACGAAGACTTTCTCAAGAAGCTTGACGAGGATCGCCGCAAGAAAGGATGCGAGTACGCCGTCCTCGTGTCGCTCCTGGAGGGCGACAACGAGCTCTACAACGGCGGTATCGTCGACAAGTCACACCGCTACGAGAAGATGTATGTGATCCGTCCCCAGTTTTTCGTGCCACTGATCACGCTCCTCGTCTCCGCCTCACGCAAGAGCCTCGACATACGCAAGCAGCTCTTCGAGGCGCAGCAGCAGTCCATCGATATCACACACTTTGAGGAGGATATAGAGGAGTTCAAGAAGAAGGTCGGATACAACTTCCGCCTAGCGAGTAATAAGTTTCGGGATGCGATCAAAGAGATCGACAAGTCGATCAAGATCTTGGAAAGCATCAAGGCCAACCTTGTGGGTAGCGAAAACAACCTACGCCTAGCCAACGACAAGATGGAGGGGCTGACCATTCGCAAGCTCACCTACAAGAACCCGACCATGCAGGCTAAGTTCAAGGAACTCAAAGCGCAGCGTGCACTCGAACAGCCATCAGAGGATTAGGCTTCCAAACACGATATAATATATAGAGAGGGGACTCGACCGCTACCGTGCGATCGGGTCCCCTCTATCATTAAGAGACTATTGATTTTTGCAACAGTCTCATTTAGCTGCGCTAGACGAGTGGTGGAAGGTCGGGACGGGTGAGGTAGTCAGCGACGACCACTGGGTAGTAGGTGTGCTCCAGACGATGGATGCGCTCAGCGAGCGTCTCGACCGTGTCGTCAGGGTGAACCGCTAGGCGCACCTCGCAGAGCGTCGAGCCGCGGTCAAACTGTTCGTCGATGAGGTGGATCGTGATGCCGCTCACGGCGCAGTGCTCCTCTAGTACGCGCTCATGGACGCGATCGCCATACATCCCCTTGCCCCCATAGTCGGGTAGCAGCCCTGGGTGAATGTTGAGGATCCGCTGCGGGAAAGCGCGTAGCAAGCTCTCAGGCACCAAGCCGAGGAAGCCCGCGAGGACGATCGCAGTCACCTGATATTGCTCTCGGAGTTGCTTAGCAAATGCGGGCTCACGCATCTCCTTGCGCTGGAAGGTGAGTGACGGTATGCCCAGTCTCTCAGCACGCTTGAGGACTCCAGCGTGGGGGTTGTCGGTCGCTATGAGTGCGACAGAAATGTCGTCGATATGAGCCAGGTAGTGGACAAGAGCCTCCGCATTTGTTCCATTGCCTGAGGCGAAGATAGCTATGGTTTCCATTTTTATTCGTACATTTGTTGCACATAAGGGGCGCATGTGTGCAAAATGCAGTGGCATCTACACCCTCTCGCACCTCTTGTGTACAAAGGTACAGCTAAATCTGCGGATGCGCTACGCCTCAGAGCCAAGCGGTCTGCACCGATGCTTTACCGATCTAGTATGACTAATCAATTATTCATCCAATAAACCTATTAAGCAATGAACGCAGAAGTAGAAAGCAAGGTCAAAGACCTAATCGCAGACAAGCTCAACGTCGAGCTCTCAGAGGTAACTCGTGAGGCAAACTTCACCACCGATCTTGGTGCTGACTCACTCGACACTGTCGAGCTGATGATGGCCTTCGAGAAGGAGTTTGATATGACCATCCCCGACGAGGAGGCTGAGGGTATCAAGACCGTTGGCGACGCTATCGACTATATCGAGAAGCAGCTAGCATAAGCCATCCTGAGGAGTAGACAGAGTGCTCTCCTCACCATGCGATACAGAGGTCTCGTCGCATAGCTGTGCGACTACCTATATCCTCTGTCGTATATACATAGCCCGAGGGCAAGTCTCAGATCTCCCAGCATGGGTGCTGGGCTTGCCCTTGTGCATTTCCCCACATTCAGTTTACACCGCTAGAACCTGTTGCTTATCGCAACAGACTCCTCATATCCCCGACGCTTGACTTTGATATAGCCTATGCAATTTAACAGAGTAGTCGTGACTGGCCTAGGTGCCATCACCCCCATTGGCAATGACGCTCCTACCACTTGGCAAAACCTGCTAGCTGGTAAGAGTGGAGCAGCTCCCATCACACAGTTTGATGCCTCCAAGTTCAAGACCCAGTTCGCCTGTGAGGTCAAGGGCTTTGATCCTAATGAGCACTTTGACCGCAAGGAGGTACGTCGCTATGATCGATACACTCAGCTCGCCCTCGTGGCAACAAAAGAGGCGATTGCAGACTCAGCTGTAGACCTAGAGCATGTCGACAAAAACGAGGTCGGCGTCATCATCAGCGCAGGTATCGGAGGGCTAGAGACATTTCAGGAGGAGATCATGCAGTATGATCCCGAGCGGGGGCCCCGCTTCAACCCCTTCTTCATTCCGAAGATGATCTCCGACATCGCTGCTGGACTCGTATCGATCGAGTACGGCTTTCACGGACCCAACTACAGCGTCGCCTCAGCCTGTGCCTCCTCAACGAATGCGATCATCGATGCCGCTATCATGATACGTCTCGGCAAGGCAAAGATGATGGTGGCCGGTGGTAGTGAGGCTGCTGTGACAGTCGCTGGTATCGGTGGCTTCAACGCGATGCACGCCCTCTCCACACGCAACGACTCACCCGAGACCGCCTCTCGTCCCTTCAGTGCGAGCCGTGACGGCTTTGTGCTAGGCGAGGGTGCTGCTATCCTTATATTAGAGGAGTATGAGCATGCGGTTGCTCGTGGTGCTAAGATCTATGCTGAGTTTGCCGGCTTCGGACTATCGGCCGATGCGTATCACCTGACCGCTAGCCACCCGGAGGGACTGGGTGCCAAGCTCGTGATGACCCGCGCCCTAGAGGATGCTGGCATGAAGCCCGAGGATGTAGACTACATCAACGTTCACGGCACCTCGACACCCGTCGGTGATGCTTCAGAGGTCAAGGCGATCCAAAGCGTCTGGGGCGACAAAGCTTACGATCTCAACATCAGCTCCTCAAAGTCTATGACAGGGCACCTCCTCGGTGCTACGGGAGCTCTAGAGGCCATGGCTATCGTCAAGTCTATCCAGGAAGATGTCGTCACACCGACCATCAATCATGAGCCAGGCGACGAAGATGATCAGATAGACTACAAGCTCAACTTCACCTTTGACAAGGCGCAAAAGCGTACCGTCAACGTAGCCATGAGCAATACCTTCGGCTTCGGAGGCCACAACGCCTGCGTCATCTTCAAGAAGGTTCAGTAAGCGCACACACTACAGGTCGATCGCGCCCCATAGAGCCCTATGATAACCTATCAGCGACACCCCTTCACGCACGTTACTTTAGAGTCGACGAGTGTGGAGGGGTGTCGCTCTTTTTGCTCCTTTAGACAGACAGTGCGATGAGTCTGATGAGACGCTCTAGGACTAGGATGTGGCTTCAGGAGCTAGGTGAGCGCTGGCAGCATTGGTGGCGCGGCATACGTGGTGGCAGCTCGCAGCGCACGCCCAATCTGACCACACTCTTCGATCGGATAGGCATCGTGCCAGTCCGCACAGACCTCTACCTCCTAGCGATGCGTCACCGCTCCTGCACGATCATCGGGGAGGGAGGTGAGAAGCTCAATAATGAGCGACTTGAGTTCCTCGGCGATGCAGTCCTCGAAGCTTCTATCTGCACCTACCTCTATCACCTCCATCCCACATGGGACGAAGGTGAGCTGAGCAAGTGCAAGAGCTCGCTCGTGAGCCGTCCCGTCAATAACGAGGTGGGCCGACGTCTGCATCTAGAGCGTTATATCGTCATGGTGCCGAGCGCATTAGACAACTCGGTAGACATCTACGGCAACACCGTGGAGGCACTCATCGGAGCCATCTACCTCGATCAGGGCTATGCCCGTACGCAGGACTTCGTCCGCGACTTTATCCTCCCCACCTATCGCGATATGCAGGCGCACACGGTGGCGAGTATCCAGAACTATAAGAGCGAGCTCATCGAGTGGGTGCAGAAGCATCACCTTTCGCACGAATTTCGTCTCGAGGAGCACGATATGGCGCCACACGATCACTTCGTCTACAGCGTCTGGATCGATGGCAAGCCCGTAGGGCGCGGTGCTGGCAGCAGTAAGAAGCGCGCTCAGCAGGAGGCAGCGCGTGATACTCTCGAGCTACTCCAGCAGGCCTACTCGACGATACAGCACCGCAAAGGCTAGCCGCACGAGCTCTGCGTCCCCTTCTCCCGCGTCTGCTACCGCATCCTCACATATCACTACACGTCTCGTGCGTCCGCTGTATCGAAGGGTTACAGCGTTAAGTTTGTTATCCGTCCAGACTGGTTCGGGGGCGGACGCCATCTCGCTAGACACTCCCGATCCTTCCAAAAGCTCTGATTGCTGCTCTCCACGTGGAAAATCTCAGATCTCCACGTGGATATTTTTTATTTCCTCCGAAGTTTCATTTCATTCTTCCGAAGAATTTTTCCACGCCCACGTGGATATTCGAGAAAGAAGGCTACTCTTGTGAAAGGGTGAAGATAGTTTCGTCCCCACAGATGTTACGCACCTTGATGCGTAGCGGGTGCTTACCGCTACTAGGATAAGCTATAGAGCCATCCCATAGCTCTTTGGTATCTGTGCCGTCGAGTGTTACTCGACCCAACTTGTCAATGATAAGCTCGGTATCACTATGCCACGGACCATCGCTATGGGTGCAGTCTAGGCTTAGGTACTCAATCTGCTCCAGCCCCTCTTCGCTCAGAGTGATAGGCTTGGTGCATTTCGGTTGCTGCAGAAGACGCTCATTGTATTCGCTTATCTTCCGCTCTACACGATCACTGTGAAAGCTGTCGATCACAATCCGACCTACCAACGAGCCATTGTTGCGCTCTATGTGCCAGACCATCTCATCCTCTAGGGTGACATTGTCTAGAACCACCTTGAGGTCACGTAGCTCTACTGCTATGGGGTAGATATTCTCTTTCTTGATAAATGCCTCTAGCTCCTCTCGGTCTATCATATCAATGTAGTAGATGATAACCTTGGAGACCGTATCGGGTAGATCGGGAAAAGCCTCCTTGAGGATACGATTCATCAGGGGAATGTCTAGGAGTCGTGTCGTGGAGTCCATAAGGTTGGGCAGGTAGACGGGGATCATACCCTCCTTGCTGTCGTGGATGCTACCCTCCCACATCTTATCTAGAGCATCTTCGTTGCGAAGGCCTGGGATCAGCTCGCGGAGCTTGGTCATCGTTTGCTGTGGATTGCGGTACAGGCTCACCCCGTCTTGTATCTCGAGTATCTGTGCCGTGGCTCCAGGAATCTTACGCAGTCTGTCACGGGTACCCTGTATGCTGTTGATCCCGACATCGGTGTGTATGAATCGTCGTCCCAGCTTGGTAGCTACAGCTGCTGTGACCCCACTGCCCCCAAAGAAGTCTGCTACCAGCATCCCCTCATCGCTACTAGCCTTGATGATTCGCTCCAACAGAGCTTCAGGCTTCTGAGTGGCATAACCGATATTTTCATTAAGTAATCTTCCTACTGTAGATATATCATCCCACCAATCTTCTAAAAGCTTCCCCTTGTCCTCTAACTCTTTAAGAGTGTTCTCATTACTATCTGTATTTCTAAAGCCAAGCCCACCTTTGCCGTGAAGACCAGACTTGTGAGGTATATATTGAGGTGTGAATGTGTAATTAGTATCCTTAGAATAAAAGTAAATATTGTCATGCTTACGAGCAAAGAATCCATTTGCTCTCTGTGGTCCAGTATAGCACCAAATAATCTCATTTCGGAAATTCTCCTCTCCGAATATTTCGTCCATAAGGATCTTGACGTAGTGCCCGATGTGCCAGTCGAGGTGTACATAGATAGAGGCGGTAGGACTCATAACACTCTTGATGGCGAGGAGATTCTCGTACATCCAGTTGAGGTATAGCTCCTTGTCCCACACATCACCATACATAGTCTCCTCAAAGGCACGTAACTCCTCATTGTCTAGCTCTGTCTCAGCCTTAGCGACGAGCTCTGCCACCTTGGGGTTGCGACGCAGGTAGACCTTCTTGGCGTAGTCGGCACCACTGGCGAAAGGGGGATCAATGTAGACCAGATCGACCTCGATGCCTTGATCCTTGAGATAAGCACAGGCGGAGACGCACTCGCCACGCAAGATAAGGTTGTCACTATGCGGGTCATCGCCTAGTTGCTCTGTCGGCATCACGTCGTAGAGAGGCATACCCCGTTGTGTGCGCTCGTATATGAGGTCGCTATCACGATAGCGCAGGATGCGCTGCGTGCGAGTAAAATTGTCCAGGACGGCTTGTCCCTCTAATACGTTGGGGGTGTAAGGAATATATTTGATAGCCATAGTCGGGATAAGGTATTAAGTGGTGAGGTATTCAAATTCTGTTTTTAGTCCGACCCACAGGGGGGCGATCCATGGGAGACGTCTTGTCCCCTCCCTCAGTCGAAGGACAGCGTAGGGTCTAGCTTTGGTACAAGCCTGTATGTAGGCATATAGGCACTCCTCGACGTCTGGGTGGATAGACGGCCTCCGCTCCTTCGTTGAGAAGACGAGGTGATAATAAAGCGAAATATAGTTACCTGTACCCATGACGTCTACGATCGGAAGAACTCTTTTATCTTCTGCTCCACGAGGAGATCTATCTGCTCTCGGTCTCTCTGCTCCTCAAGGTATAGGAAGTCCATCTCGTAGGAGTCTGTTGTATCGCTGAGCGCCTTGTTGTTGAGCTGTAGGAAGTAGTCGGTGACAAATGCTCGCTTGTCCTGAAAGAGTGGCGCAAAGCCAGCACCCTTGGTCTCAATGATGAGAATCTTGCAGATTGCTTTCGCCTCGTCACGCTGTATCATGAGGAAGTCGGGGTAGTAGCGACCGATGTACCGCCATGCACCACCCGTCGGCTCTCCTGTGGTGCTACGCTTGGTGTAGCAGTTGATAGCAAACTCGGTCAGTGTGTCGTCACCATTGAAGTAGACCTCTAGTTGATGTCGCTGCGCCATCGGGAGGAGCGTATCTCGAAATATATCCTCCTCTAGTTGGCTGTCAAAGTGGTAGGGCAGGTAATGGTAGCTATGGGTAGCTCCTAGACTGTCGGGTGTCTCCAGGCTGTCGGGACTGTTCTGAAGGTTGTCAATCAGGCTCTGAGGCGCTTTGTTTGCCTTGAGTGCCTCAATGGCCGCTCGCACTCCTTTGCTGAGGGTCTTACGCTGCTCTCCTCTGTCGAAGGCGATAATGGAGTCTACCTCTTCGCATGAGGGATAGTATCTAGCCGCCTCAGGTACAGTGATAGGAGATGAGAGGTGCTCTACACGTAGTAGGCGCGCTGTCTCGGGGACTACCTCCTCTGAGCTCTGGAGCGTGCGTTGCGGAATAAAAGCTTTGCGCACCTCGCTCCTTATCGCCTGCTGGTCATAGTGTGGCGAGAGGTAAGTGCCTTCGCCCTCTTGCTGTATCGTAATCTTGTGAAAGAGATTACGCAGCAACTCTTCATACGCTATTAGGTCGCTATAAGTAAGGGTGCCAAAGCTCTCCTTCTGTATCCTACCTATCCAGGCTCTGAAGGTGATGGGTAGTCTCGTTTCACGAATCTGTAGCGAAGTAAGGGTAGACTCTTTGTTTATGATAGTACCCGTGATACTCTGTACGGTGATGAGTGTCTTGTCGCTTGGGATCTGTATTTTCTTAGACTCTAGTCGCTCCTGAGTGTGTAGCTCCTCACAGATCACCTCTAGCTGGTACTTGATGCGTAGCTGATAGTATCGAATCGGGTCGGTGAGTTGAGTCTCCTTGAGACGACTATAACGACAACGGTCAATGAATCGAGAGTTAGGGCGTCGCTTGTTGAGCTGGTCTATGTCGGTGCGTTGCTGCTCTTTGAGCTGTGAGTTAAGGATCTTAGCATTATCTCGATTCATCCAGACGAGTGCCGTCTCAGTGGCGGCATCGGTTACCTCACGGAGACAGCGACAGCTGGTCTGTAGTACCATATTGCGAGGACACGCTCCTCGATGTGGTAAGATGACAGAGGTAAGGCTACGACAGTCCCATCCCTCCTTGCCGATCTGTACGAGGAGTATGATTCTATATGGAGATATGGGAGTGTCTAGGGAGTTAAACTGATACTCAGAATCTTCGGGCTGTGGGTACTTATTGTTTTTTCTGTAGTGCTTGAGAATTGTCGTTGCCGGATTCCAGCCAGTGGCAGTAACCAGCTCGGAGACGAGCGGGTACACTTCAGTCTCAAGCGTATCAACATTGCCACAATAGATGGCTAGTTTGGCTGAGGTGCCATTACTATATCTAGTGTCTCCGTACATCTTTATAAACTCTTGTACCCCCTGTCGTATGATCTCCTCTCCTCCCTGGTCAGCATACTTGATCTGAGGTGATTTGAGGAAGTTGCCTACTCCCTCAATCAGGGGAAAGTAGTAAACAATATTGGAGATAGTCTTGAGCTTGACAGACTCAGACTGATAGATGGCTATCTCCTCAGCTTTACTTAGATAGGGCGTCCCCGAAAAACCAAGAACGGTAGTTATCTGCCCCTCGGCGGCCCAGTGGGTGACGATCTGTCGAAGCTTGATCTCGCTATCAGAGGCGTGGTGAACCTCATCAATAAGGAGTGATAGGTGTGGTATCTGACCGATGATCTGGCGCAGCTCGTTGTCGTTACGCATTCGTGCGATATCTTCTGGAGTCAAGAGACTAGGGTCTTCGTCCTGTAGCTTGTCCAGCTTGTCTAGTCTGTCGATGAGCTTCTCCGCATTGGTGATGGCAACGAGTCCACGGAGTGTGTTGAGCGGTGCGTAGGCATTGATCTTCTGAGCGTTTTGGTTTTTAGTGCGATTGCTTTTGCTTGCAGAGCGGCTCTCGTCTAGCACCTCAAACTTGACCTCTCGTGCTATCTGCTGCGCCACCTCAGGCGGTAGTATCCATGATGGGTCAAACTCTTGTATGCTCTTGAGACTAGGCATAATGGAGGACTTGAGACCAGAGGGTATAAGGATAAGAAAGTTCTGGGCGAAGGCTTCATTCTCTGGCTCTATATGCGAGAAGTATAGGTCTATATAGATAAAGCAGGCCATCAGGAAGGTCTTACCCGCTCCCATAGGTAAGCTAAAGAGATAGTCAGCGTAGTCAATGCCGTAAAAGATATTACGGAGTGCCTGTGAGGCATCCATCTCCTTGTGGTGCTGTACAAAGATCTCGTTGAACTGCTGTGGAAGAGCTTCTCTCTTTGAGCTAAGTACCTTGGCATAGTAGACGAGGTTGTGTAGCGGGATGTTTTCCTCTCTAAAGAGTGAGTAGCAACCACTCTGGCTGATATCTTCGTCGGTGAGGGTGCCGAAGGTGTGCTCGGTAAATATCTGATATAGAGGCTTGCTGTCGTGTACCACCTTGAGGTAAAGGTAGTGGCGTATAGCCTCTATCTGCGCATCACGTAGCTTGCCCCGCTCCAAGATGTACTGTAGAAATGGCTGACAAGGACAGTCGGGCTGTGCCCACCACGCATCGCTGGCCTCTTTGATTAACTCGTAAAACATATATCGCTCTCTAGACTCGATTGCTCACCAAAGGTAGTGAAAAATATCGCTGTAGGATAGTCGTCTGTGATGCCTTACCAGGGGTGACGCATTATAATCGCTCTGTCAGGAGCTACACATGAGCTACAAGCGAGGCATATATGAGCTCACTATATATAATGTGTCAGCCCCGCCCTCTAATCTCTAACCTCTAGTCTCCATTTACATATCTTTACGGGAAAATTAGTCCGATCCCCTCCTTTCGCGAATATCCACGTGGAAAATCTCAAATCTCCACGTGGATATTTTTTATTTTCCACGTGGGCGTGATTCATTTCTTCCGAAGTTTCATTTCATTCCTCCGAAGTTTCATTTCATTCCTCCGAAGAATTTTTTATTCTCCACGTGGGGATTTCGAAATATCCACGTGAAAATCAGTTTTCCCCGACACAGCACCGTATCGATATGTAGTCGGCTCTAAATTATTGTAACGAGCCAGCGTCTAATTCGCCCTGCCTCTACCCTCTAATCTCTAACTTCTAATTTCTAATCTCTAATTTCGTACCTTTGGGGTGACAGATCTTCACAGCAAAAGAGCTACTAAGCGATGACGAGACATGATGACTTAGCAGAGTACTTCAAGCAAAAGGGAGTACGGACTACGGCAAACCGCATCTTGGTGCTTCGCGCCTTGATGGCGGCGACGCAACCGATGAGTCTCAACGAATTGGAGACGACGCTCTACCCGATGGATAAGTCGAGCATCTCGCGGGTGCTGACACTCTTTCTAGCTCATGACATCGTCCACGCCTTTGAGGACGGGCGAGGGGTGTGCAACTATGAGCTCTGCGCCAGCGACGGCGTCTGCCTCGGCGAGGATGAGCACATACACTTCTACTGCGAGCGGTGCCAGCACTCCTACTGTATGGAGATGCTCGAGGTGCCTCCACTGCGTCTGCCCAAGGGGTACAGTGCCCACGCCATCTCCTTCGTCATCAAGGGCATCTGCCCACACTGTCAGAACAAGAGGTCGTAAGACAAGCACCGACCTGTGACAATACTCAAATAGTAATTAGTGGCTCCCTACCCAGGGCTACACGTAAGATTTGCGGGATGTAAAGATTTTCGAGAAGAGGAGGAGATGTGCTGGAGTTTTTGTATTTTTGGAGAGTCATCATTTACTACAAACGAAATACAACTATGAGTACACAGAATCGCATCATACCTCCCAGCGAACTGATCGTCAATGACGATGGTTCGATCTTTCACCTTCATCTGAAGCCTGAGCAACTGGCTGACAAGATCATCCTCTGTGGCGATCCGTCTCGTGTGGATATGATCGCCTCGCACTTTGACTCGCACGAGTGCTCAGTGAGCAATCGTGAGTTTCACACCATCACAGGTACCTATCGTGGCAAGCGAATCACCGTGCAGAGCCACGGCATAGGCTGTGACAACATTGAGATCGTCATCAACGAGCTAGATGCGCTCGCCAATATCGACTTAGAGACTCGTCAGGTACGTCCTAACCACCGCAAGCTGACGATGGTACGTGTGGGAACCAGTGGCGGTCTGCAACCTGAGACGCCAATAGGCACTTATGTCGCAGCACACAAGGCGATCGGCTTCGAGGGCTCGCTCTTTTTCTACGCTAATACAGAGGCGATACGTGACCTACCCTTTGAGGCTGCACTCAAGGAGCAGCTGCAGTGGCCGATCAAGGGTCTCGATCCCTACGTAGTCAACTGTAGCGAGTCGCTCTACCAGCAGATCGTCGGCGACTATGGGGACATTGTGTCTGGCTGTACGATCGCTGCCAACGGATTTTACGCACCTCAAGGACGACAGCTACGTCTGCCACTTGCTGACCCAACGCTAAATCAGAAGATCGAGGCCTTTGAGTATGAGGGGAAGCGCATCACCAACTTTGAGATGGAGTCGGCTGCTCTCAGCGGTATCGGTAGCCTCCTCGGGCACGACACGTTGACCGTCTGCTACATCATCGCAGGGCGTCAGAATCTGAATATGAACACCAACTACAAGCAAGGCATCGACGGGCTCATCGAGTTAGTCCTAGAGCGTATCTAACAACAAGTAGAAGTAGCGTTTAACTGAAAGTTAATCGGGCCTTCGGCTTGTCGTATGACTTTTTTTTCGTACCTTTAGAGTGTCAAGGTGATTTCTCTGGCTTTTGCCCTGAGACACGCTCTAGATCGTCAGATGCGATCTAGAGACTGCATAAGCAAGACCAAACTATATTCACAATATAAACTACAGAACAGATATGAACAACACAGGACGTATAGCATTAGGCATTGCCCTCGGTGCTGCTATCGGTGCAGCCATCACTTACCTCTCAGATCGCGACAAGCGTGATCGTCTCTATGACGACCTCAGCACGACGGCCGATCGCACACGCGACTCGCTCGTAGAGGGGTACTATGAGGCAAAGGACAAGTTCGAGACCTATCGCGATAAGCTACAAAAGCGTGGCGCAAAGTTTGCCGAGGAGGTCGAGGAGCAGTTCGACGAGACTGTAGACAAGGCCAAGGAGACAGCCAGCAAAGCTAAAGAGACTGTCGAGGAGGCTAAGAAGGCTGTCAAGTAAGCTCTCAAGCTGAGACAACCCACATTGAGCAATACAGACTCAACAGGACTAAAAGGGTAGCACGCTCATCAGCACAAAGAGACCGCTCTGGTCACTTACGACAGATGAGTACGCTACCCTTTTGTTTTTTGTTTTCTATTCTCTGATCTCTAACATCTAACTTCTAACCTCTAAGACCCTATGGAAGACTTCAAGATATCTCGCTTTATCTATCACACCAAGGAGTACCTCAAGGCGTATGCTCGCCGAGCAGTCTACTCTAGTACCGATGCGGGCATGAAGCTCGCTGGTAATCTCCTCACGATACTTCTAGTATTATTTCTAATGCCTTTCTTGATGATCCTTCTACTCTTCGCAGGCGTGGCAGGCATTAATGCATGGCTAGAGCTGGGCTGGGGGTGGAGCTTCCTCATAGGTGCTGGAGTCTTACTACTACTGGTAGTCATCACGTTGTTGCTCCGCAAAGTCATCGTACGCGCCATCAGCACCAGCATCTATCGCAAGATATACGACTCGCTAAGCAAGCTCGACGACAAGCTACGCCCACAGCCGATGCCATCAAACGAGGAGGACTCGAGCTACACAGCTAATGAGGGCAAAGAAGCCATCACACCCACCAACGAACTACCCAACACGACAACCCGCTAACCTGACCATCTAATATGAAGAAAAGAGTATCATACCAAGACTTCCAAAGACGTCAGAAACTCGCCGAGGCCGATCTAGTGATCGCTGAGCGCACCTGGCAGAGAGAGCTGGGATATATCAAAGGAATGGGCATCAAGAAGACACTTATCAATGAGGTAAAAGAGCAGATCGCGCCTCCAGGCTCTCTACTAGGTCGCCTGCTCACACCATCCACACGTAAGCAGCGGCGCAAGGGGAACTCCCTACTCTCTAAGCTGACGGGAGGCTCTAAGCAATTGACCTACAGCTCTCTGACACAAGGCGATCAAGAAGGAGTGGCGACTCACGGAGCGACACGGCGCATCCTCGATACCACTATGTCTCTCGCCAAGCCAATCCTATGGACCATGGGGCTTGGCATGGCAAAGAGCTTTCTTCGCAAGAAATTTAAGCCTCTTCGCTTCATCCTCCGCTAAGAAGCTCTCTAAACGCTTCTACCCTTTTACCCACTTTCCAGCTTCGCTCCTGTCAGACTTAGACGTTTCTTTCTTAGAGACGCTAGTGCCACGAGAGGTCTCAATCGCTTATTTCATTATCTTTGCGGGGCGTAGCGAGAGGCGCGACATCCCAATGGGAGTGTGCAGCCGTTCCGCCATAGGTTAAGTCTCTCTTCGCGTGGTACTTTTTCTGAAGCTTTATGCACCCCAAAAGTAGATATCTCCTTATTCTCTTGCTGGCACTCGCTTGTCGTCCGCTCGTAGCGCAGGAGCGAGTCGAGCTAGAGCAGCTTTACCAGCCTATCCTTGAGCGCCCGCTAGGCGTAGCTCCCGCCATCAGCGACAGCGCATGGGAGCAACTCATACAGAAAGCACTAGACGCCCCCGAGACCACCGTCACCCTACAGACCAAAGCACAGGAGTCTCTGGAGATGCGGATCGACAAGGCACGCCTCCGCTGCACGATCTCCGTATCGGGTCTACTCACCTACGAGCTACTACGCGCTCCCTGGCGCACGCAGGGCGAGCGACCCATACTACAGATCACGACCCTCGAGCAGCCCTATCGTGTGAGTCAGCTCACGGCCTTCCTACCCAAGCAAGAGAAGCAGTGGGAGCTAGACGCTACCATCCCATACACAGACTGGCTCATACATTCCGAGGAAAAAGAACTCGTGCCCTCTCCTTCCGAGGCTCTTTTGGCACCACTGACAGAGATGCCTGTCGTGCTAACCTTTACCACGGAACAAGGCAGACGAAAGGTGCGGATCAGTGCCACTCCCTCTCTAGAGGGCTGGACCACAAAGGAAGAGACCAAGCGCATCAAGCAACTCATCAGCATATCGCCCCAATCCTATCAATTGACACGGAGGGGCATCTTGAAAAGAATCAAGTAAGATCACCCCATGGCTAGACTAGATAATAAGCATATCAAGTATATCATCGCTGGAGCTGTCCTCGTGATGCTCCTCGTCATCGTTGGAGCGTGGCTATATATAAGGAGTGAGCGACAGCAGATGCAAAGCGTGCAGAGCGAGCTGGTCGATATGGAGAAGCAACGCATGCAGCAAGAGCTGGACGAGCTGGCAGCGCAGTATCAGCTCCAGTACGAGAAGCTCGCCTCAGCATCGGGCGAGACAAGTCTCTCATTTGACAATGACGAGCTACTCGCTCAGCTGGAGAGCGAGCAGGAGCGTGTCAAGCAGCTAAGCCAAGAGCTAGCCACCGTCAAGGCATCCAACGCCAAGCGCATCAGTGAGCTAACGGGCGAGATCAATACGCTCCGAGCCTTACTCCGCAGCTACATCGTACAGATCGACTCACTCCATGCAACCAATGAGCGACTCGTAGCCGAGAATCAGCAGGTCAAGGAGGACTACTCACGCATCAGCAGCGAGGCCTCACGACTCTCACAGGAGAAGGCTGCACTATCTGACCAAGTTGCCATAGCAGCCCGCCTAGACCTCTCTGGGCTCTCCGTCTCTCCGCTCAATAGCCGTGGCAAGCGAACCTCACGCATAGACAAAGTGGAGACGCTGGCGGTATCCTTTACGCTCAAAAAGAATGTCACCGCACCCGTCGGCAACAAAGCGATCTACGTACGTATCCTCAACCCCAACGATATGCCGATGAGTGGCTCTGGCGGAGCCTTTAGCTTCGAGGGGCAGACCCTCCAGGCGACAGCCTCCAAGAGCATCGAGTACACAGGCGAGGATACTCCCGTCACCATCTACTATCAGATTACGCAGGCACTCCTCTCAGGGAGCTACCGAGCAGACATTTTTGCCGATGGACATCGCATCGGACACACCACCTTTACCCTATGATGAGAGCTCTATCGACACCCCTACGAGGACTACTCGCACTCGTCCTCAGTTGCACACTCACTGGCTCCCTCTTTGCACAGGCGGAGCCACTCACGCTGTCGCTACACGACTGCATCCGCTACCACCGAGAGAGTCCCGCGCCATCGGCACAGCTAGAGGCACAGCGACAAGCAGCCCACGCCACACGGCTCAAAGCGCAGAGCAACTTCTTCCCGCAAGTATCGCTATCAGGCGGATGGCTCTACACCCCAGCCAAGCTTAAGCCCTTCTCCGTCGACCTCTCCTCCTGGCTTCCACCCATGCAGACGCCCAACCTACCAGGAGTACCTTCTCTAAGTGAAGCTCAGTCTTGGCTCGACGACAAGATGAGCCTCGAGCTAGGTCACATCTTCTATGGTTCTCTCTCGCTACGTCAGCCCATCTTCGCCGGTGGACGTATCTATAACGGCGTACGCCTAGCGCAGATCGGCGAGCAAGCAGCCGAGTACCAGTGGACCATCCAGCAGCGTGGCGAGGAGGAGCAGATCGCCAAGACCTATTGGCAGGCAGTACAGCTACAGGAGCAGCTCAAGGCGATCACACAGTTCAACGATATGCTAGACAAAACGCTCGCGGACGTCTCAGCCATGAAGGAGCAAGGAGTCGTAGCTGATCGTGAGGTGGTCTCCGTACGGGTCAACCGCAACAACGCCAAGCTCCAGGAGGGCAAGCTACGAGAGGGCTTGCAGGCACTGCTCATCCTACTCAAGCATCAGTGTCGTATTCCTGCGGAGCAAGCCATAGAGCTTACTCCCGACTTCACGCTCGCCAGCCAGCAACCGATCGATCCATGCCAGCCGAAGCTATACAGCACGGTCAATCCGATGGAGCGTGTCGAGCTCAAAGCAGCCAATCTTGCTGTCGAAGCGGAGCAACGACGCGCTAATATGGCTCTCGGCGAAATGCTCCCCGAGGTAGGCTTCACGGCACAGCTACTTACCATGTCGCCCAATCCTATGGACGGCTTTAAGAAGCAGTTTGGCTCTACGTGGATGGTTGGCGTAGCCGTTCAGATCCCCATCACCGGCATCTACCAAGGTTGGCAGAGTCGCTCCGCAGCACTTGCCAGCCAGCAGGTACGTCAGCTAGAGCTACAAGACGCTGAGCGTGCTATCCAGATGCAAAACGAGCAAGCCTCACGGCAACTCACCGAGGCACTCGCACGCTATGCCGAGACAGAGCAGATCCGCACCGACGCGCAGCTCAACCTCGACCTCTCGACCGAGGGACACAAGGAGGGCGTCGTCACACTTGAGACGCTCTCGCTAGCACAGCGCAACTGGCTCGAGTCGGAGATGCAGTACATCGAGACCTTCGTCGCTGTGCGCCTAGCGCAGGTCGCTGTCAACGTCGCCACCGGCCAGCCTATCGACCTTTAGCCCTCCACTCAGCAACCGAGCAACCGCAGAGTCCTATGATATTGACGACAGAGCAAGCGCAAGCGTTGGAAGAGATGAAGAGCTTTGTCGCTGCTCCTGAGGAAAACATCTTCATCTTAAAGGGCTATGCAGGCACCGGTAAGACTACCCTACTAAGCGTCTTGCTAGACTACTTAGATAGTCAGCGTATCTCATACGACTTGATGGCTCCTACAGGAAGAGCTGCCAAGGTGATGCGGGATAAGCTCAAGCGGGGTGCCTCCACCATCCACTCTCGGATCTATAAATATGAGGCAGCGATAAAGGTCAAGGATGAACAAAAGAATGTAGTATATCATCGGCTCTATTACGCTGTCGATGAGGCTAGATATGGCAGTGTCATCATTGTCGACGAGGGGTCGATGGTCTCCATAAAGAAGCAGCTGGATGAGATCTACGTCATGGGGAGTGGCTCTCTGCTAGAGGATATTTTGACCTATGCGGATGTACGAAGTCGTCGGGCTAAGATAATCTTTGTCGGTGATCCTGCACAGTTGCCTCCAGTAGGTGAAAACGAGCCGATAGCACTGCTGCGAGATACCTTCGAGAGTAGAGGGCTGCGCGTCAAGGAGTCGTGGCTCCGTGAGGTGGTGCGACAGGCCAGTGACTCACTCGTCTTAGCAAACGCTACTCAGATGCGACGCTTCATCGAGGAGGGGCATGGAGTGGTCATGCCTGAGTATGATGATCACTCATTCCAGCGAGTAGAGGCTTTAGACCTGCTGTCATGCTACTTCCGGCTCTTTCCTAAGAACAATCTGGAGAATGGTCCGATCATTGTCTACAGCAACCGAAGCTGTCTCGAGCTCAATCAAGCCATCCGAAAGAGGTACTTCCCCAACCGACCCAACGTCACAGTGGGCGATAAGCTGCTAGTCGTAAAGAACAACCAGCTCCACAATCTAGTCAACGGAGACTTTGTCGAGGTCGTTTGGGCCTCCTCTACGACAGAGTCCTATACCGCTTCCCTTACAGAGGGGGCTGTCACCCTAACCTTTAGAGATCTACAGATTAAGACCGATGAAGGGGTCCGTAAGGTCAAGATCCTCGACGACCTGCTCTCTTCGCCCCAGGCAAGTATCACCTCATCAGAGGGCAAAGCTCTCTTTCAAAAAGCTCGACAAGATGCTTATCATTACTGGAGGCAATCTAAAGGAGAGGAAGTACCTATGCCTGAAGAAGAGTATCAGCGATTCATGCGTGCAGACGAGTATTTCAACGCGCTACACTGCAAGTATGGATACGCCGTGACCTGCCACAAATCTCAGGGTGGAGAGTGGGACACCGTCTTGGTCGACTACGAAGGGCGCAACCAGACCTCTGTCGATGCCATGCGCTGGGCCTATACAGCCACCACTAGAGCACGTCGGCACTGCATCGTGACCAATCCGCCCCGGATCAGTGAGTCGGCATGCTACAGAGGAGTGCAGGCGACCAACGCCCTGTCCAAGCCTCCCACACTGCCCTCCGCCTCCACCAGCCAGAAGAGCGGAGGTGATGACGATTTGGATCTCGACATCCTGCTACAGGGACGCACGACTGCGCCACTACCTGAAGTCCAGAGGATGTTTGCTACTCTCTCACGCGCTCTAGCTCAGATAGGTTATGAGATCATCTCGACAAAAGCCATGCAATACCAAGAGCGATACACCATTCGCTCGAAGGAGGGAGGCGGCCCCGTTGAGATATCGGGCTTTTACAACAAGCAAGGAGCCTTCAGGCAAGGCTTTAAGATCACCGCTGGTGTAGTATCACCCGAGCAGCGTGCTCTACTTGACCCACTACTAGCCTCTCCAGAGCACTCTGCGGCACTTACTCCTCAGCAAGAGCAAGTAGTCTACACCCCTTCCAGCACTGCTTACGAGCTAGCTTATGGTATCGTCTCGCGGGCATCGGAGCAGAGTGGCGTCTCTATCAGAGCTATCCAGGAGTATCCAGCACAGTACTATGTCCGGTACTACCTAGCCACGGCAGAGTCGCCAGACGCCTATTTGGATTGCTTTTGCAATGCTAAGGGCTATCTCACGAAGATCATACCCTATCTATATGGCTCCGATAGCTCTGGCCGATTTGACCTATTTCTTAGCGAGATAAAGGGAACTCTATGAATGCTCAAATGATCACCGCCCTACGCAAAGAGGGTAAAGTGGACGAGGCGTATCAGCTAAGCAAGGAGATGCTTTCGGCGGGAACCACCGACTCGGCCGTCATCTCCGCCTTCTCGTGGGTCTTGTGGCAAAAGATGAAGCAACTCTCACAGGATAGCTCAGCCCTCCCCGACTTCATAGGCTACCTCACAGAGCTCGCCATGCTCAATCTAGAGAATACGGAATTCAACTTCACGCTCTTCGACACCCTGCGTACGAACATCGCCAAGCTCGCCACCGAGCTTTGCAGGGACAAGGAGAAGTCGCCAGCCATCTTGAGCCACGAGCTAGACAGTCTCTTCCAGATCTTCAGTCTTATGCCCATGAGGCACTTCAATGAGTACCGGAGCTTCTTCATCAAGAGCTTTGCAGATAAGCGGTGGTCCTCTATACTTGACTTTGCCACATGGATCGGCTGGGACAACCTTGACGACACAGAGTACCAGTCCACAAGGTACAATGGGTATCTCATCCCCTCAGCAGCCGAGAGCCTGACGAACGCCATCTGCCTACAGCTACTGAACAAAGAGTCGCCCGCCCACAGCCATCTACCTGAGTACCTACCACTGCTCGAGACGCTAGCCGAGGAGCGAGGGCGGGACTTTCAGTTCATCCGCTACTACGTCGTACAGATGATGCTAGCCGTAAGCGGGTATAGCGTCGACCAGATGATCCACTTCTACACTCCCTTTATCAAGGCAAAAGGGAGCAATGCGTGGGTCTGGGAGCTACTAGCCGACATTTATGCCTCTGCAAACGATGTACCCCTGACCCTTGCGAGCCTCTGCAAAGGAGCCTTGCAGCGAGGAGACGAAAAGTTCAAAGTCTCCATCCACACCAAGATGGCGAGCATCTTTGCACACGACCGATACAAGCGATACCGAGAGGCTAGCCAAGAGATTCATCTCATCTTATCCGTCTACCGTGCGAATGGCTGGAGTAAGCCTCCCCGCGAGATCGTACAGATGTCGCAGCAACCGTGGTACCAAGAGCCACAAGGCTCTCAGGGCAATCGCGCACTCTACAAGCAGTATGCAGACTACCTAGATGAGCAGTTCAGAGGGCCCAAAAAGGTCTTCGTCATCACCGACTACAACCCCACCAAAAAGATCTACGTCTTCACCGCTATCGATCGAGAGCGCGGACACTTTATCTCCTCGCAGCAGCTCAAGGTCGGAGGTGTGTACCAGGGCTTTTATGAATCTCCTAAGAAGCCAGGAGGGTTCGTCCGTATGGATGCTCTGGAAGCCCTAGAGGGTACAGCCTATCCACAGCTCGTGCGGCGCATCTCAGGGACACTTCACTTACATCCCAAGGGCTTTGGCTTTATCAACAATGACTTCGTCTCCCCAGCCCTCGTCCGTCAAGAGCAGCTGGTAGATGGTCAGACTTATGACGCCCTCAGCGTACTCTCTTATGAGCGCAAGAAGGATGCCTTCAAGTTTGCCATAGTGCGCATACTGAGAGACTGACCTAGACGAGCCACATACACCATAGGGAACCCGAAGGAGCGCGACCGTAGCGATTAATGCGGTCACGCTCCTTCTCTTTTACCCTCCCCTACGGATCTCTTAAAACCAACTATTGCTGTCCGGTAAAAGTTTTTTGAGGGGGAGACGAGTAGATCTCCCTATAGAAATGAGCTAACTATCAGTGCCACTTGGGTGAAACTAAAGTTTCATACGGGTGAAACTAGAGTTTCATGGGAAGAAACTAAAGTTTCATAGGAGAGAAACTTTATTGGACTTTAAGAGGGGGCGATTTTTCCACGTGGCTTTTGTACAAAGGCCGTTTTTTAATTCCGAAGACTTCACGAGTTCGTGAGATTTGCGATGTGCAGTCTTCTGAAGCTATTGCATTAAAGGAATTTATTATCTATATTTGCGTTGTTGTTCTACAACTATAAAGTAGTGCCCTTAGACAGATCTTTATAGCCTTGAAAAAGAACGATAACAACGAATCTATAAACACTAAACAATAATAACGCTATGGGTTTGAAAACTACTACTTGGCAATCATTAATCAAGGCTCGACGAATGCTCATCGGGAGCTTACTGACAGCACTTGCGCTCATCCCCTCTATGACTCTCAAGGCTCAGGAACAAATCACGCTCGTTGCAGCCGCTGAGCAAAATCAGTGGAAGATCACCGTGGAGGCCGACACCGAAGTGTGGGTCGACTGGAATGGCAACGGACAGAAGGACGACAACGAGCTACTCACCTCCGGACAGCTAGCGGAGCAAACGACCGCTGCGACCACGCTCACTATACATGGGGCGGTCAAGAAGCTCAGTGCTCCGAACAACAACATTCAGAGTATAGACCTCGAGCAGGCTACTTCGCTCATCGAGATTGACTTGTCTCACAACAACCTCGAGGAGATTGATGCGTCAGAGTGTGAGAGCCTCTCCGTGGTCAACATGAGCTACAATCAGTGCGAGTACCTCGACTTCTCGTACAATGAAGCGCTCACCAAGCTAGACTGTAGCTACAATGAGGACATGAGTAGTCTAGATCTACCTGATGGACTCAAGGAGCTCAGATGTAGCAACGGAGCCCTTACCTCCCTATCCCTCTCCTCTCTCTCTCAGCTCACACTCCTAGACTGCTCGGCAAACCCGTTGCAGTCTATAGACCTGTCTCAAAACACAGCACTTCAGCACCTCTACCTACGGGGTCTCGACCAGATACCTCAATTCGCTGGTGGGCTACAGATATCTAACCTGACCAACCTAGTAGAGCTTGACTTCTCGGGATCTACGTTTACCTATGTAGAGCTTCCACCATTGTCTGAGAACTTGAAGATCTTCAACTGTAGCAATACCAAGCTAGACATCTTCAATGTGGCTGGCTGCCCCAATCTTGAGGAGCTCTACGCTAGTGGCTCTATGATCCTGATACTAGACATATCTGAAAACAACAACCTCAAGAAGCTCGTCTGCAACAAGACTCAGCTTAAGACGCTAACAATGCCTAAAGCTCCGCAGCTAGAGTACATCGACATACACAACAATCACTTGCTACTCGATGGCATCAAGAAGTTTGCCGAGGAGCTCAATGACCGCACGGGTCTATCTGAAGGCACCCTCATCCTCATCGATAGCTACGAAAATAGCGGGCTCAACCCCTATGACGACGAGATGCTACACACTGTCATGGACAAGAACTGGGCTCCCTACGACTACAAAGCTGGTGAGAAGGATGGACTCAATCCTCTCAGACCATCTGACATGCCACTCTCTCCATACGTCACAGACCAGCCTAAGATCGTCCTAACGAGTGACGCTACCTCAGGCCAGTGGGATCTGCAGATCGAGATGAGAAACGACGAAGACAAGAAGTCCGTCTGGATCGATCGAAATGAGAATGGGGAGTACGACGAAGGCGAGGAGGTCACAGACTTCAACAAGAGCATACACTTCCCGCACGAGGCTAAGGTCATCACGGTATATGGTAATGTACAGAACTTCTTCTGCTATGTCAACAGCCTCACAGCTCTCGACATCTCCCAGTGCCCAGATCTAGAGATACTAGATGCCTCTGACAATAAGCTCACAACGATCGATCTGAGCGCAAATGGTCAGCTCAGAGCACTCACACTACATGGTAACATGCTCTCGGAGGTGGATCTGTCGCACACGCCACACCTCTTCCGATTCTACTGCAACAAGAACAAGCTCACCCAGCTAGACCTCTCCAAGACTCCTGATCTGGTACAGCTCAGATGCGGTAGAAACGAGCTGACACAGCTAGACGTCTCGATGCTTACGCAGCTCAAGTACTTCGACTGCACGGGCAATAAGCTCACAACGCTCGACCTAACGCACTCAGAGGACTTGACGAACCTCCTTTGCGCAGACAACCAGCTCACATCTCTAGACCTAAAGGCATGCGCCGACCTTGAGGAGCTCACCTGCTACAACAACAAGATCGCCTCTGCTATCGACTTCACCAACTGCAAAGTCATTAGAGAGGTAAGCCTCTTTGGTAATCAGATCCAGAGCAAGGAGATGCTACAGACCGTCAGCTCACTGCCGCAGAATGATAAGGCTGAGAAGAAGGCGTTTTATGGTATCGATACGACCCTGGAGCCTAAGGACGGCAACGTAGTCACCAAGAAGGCTGTAGCAACGCTTGCCGAGAAGGGCTGGATCTGCTACGACTTCCAGAATGGTGCCAACGGAGGTAAAAACGAGTACATAGGCTCTGACGATGTAGCTATTGACTCGCCCGTAGCTCACGCTGAGCAGATCATTTACCTCAGCAACTCTCAGGAGCTACTGATCCCGACATGCTACACAAGCGTAGCTATATACGATGCCACGGGTACGCTCATCCGCTCTCTAGACAATAGTGTCCTAAACGTTTTTGGCGGGCGAAGGGTGTGAGATAGCAGTCAAGCG
>ENA-OOZG01000600-OOZG01000600.1-human-gut-metagenome-genome-assembly--contig:-NODE-600-length-29390-cov-3.270632_pt1 | contig 29390 bp, 23 predicted proteins | sample MGYA00241706_ERZ501384 | MGnify/ENA primary metagenome ERZ501384 (study PRJEB25962, sample SAMEA2042742) | human gut metagenome | biome: human gut; feature: human-associated habitat; material: faeces...
GCAATATACGGGAAAAGATAGAGGATAATCCAAGCAAGCCAATCTACATACAGACTGTTTGGGGAGTCGGCCATCGGTTCAATAAAAATTTAACTACCTTTTCGAAATTGTGTGTCTGAATGAAAAACATGTATAATTCTGCATTTTTGATGTATAAATCTACATTAAGGTTAATTTAAAAACGAATTTGTTTGAAATTTCACCAAATCAATGGAGGTGTTTGATTATGAAAAAAAGAATAATCGCAGTAATTGTAATTTTAGCTGTATTAGTAGCTCTATTCTTTATTGGCACAGGTTTTCAAAAAAGAATGGATGTCGTATTAGTTGATTACTCTGTATCAGAGGATGGAACGGAGATCACGCTTGATGTAGGAATTCCAACATCTACAGGATATATCAGAGGATTTAAAGACAATGGAAGTGGAGTAAAACCACATTATCTTACATTTTTTTCGACATTTGGTGGAATAAACAGTCCGATTGGAGCAGAGCATAGCTTCCAATTAGAGCTTACTTCGGATGATACAGAAATTTATTTTAACAGACCGGAGGGAGGTTACGAGTTGATTTTAGTGAAAGATGAAGAAACAGGTCAATGGCTCAGACCAAGTGGAATAGGTGAAGAAAATAACACTATTTTTGAAGCAACCATTCTTGAAATTCGTGATAATTATTTTTTAGTAGAACCAGTAGAGGGTAGTCAAGAATTAAACAATGCAGATCTGATTACAGTACCAATGAAAAACATAGGTACTGCTCCACAACCAAATGTTGGTGACATTATTGAAATAGCATATAACGGAGAAATTGCAGAAAGTTATCCAGCACAGATAACAGAGGTTTACGGTATCAAAGTTGTCAAAGAAGCAGAACAATGGGATTTAATTCCTATGGTCATGGTAAATGGCGAGTTATATATTGACACAGGTCATGAAAGTACAGTAGAAGCCCGTTGTGGTGTTATGGATGGAGAGATTACGTCAGAAGTAGACGGAAGTGAAAAGCCAACAAAAGACAATCAATCTAACTTTGGTACAGGCTATGGATATCAATATGGTTCACAAGAAGGCATAATCGAGATTAATATGAATGAAAAATGGTGGGTTTTTGCAACAGAAAAAGTCCTGGCCAGTAGTGAACTTATGATAGACCCAGTTGCAGTAGTAAGTATTCATAATGTTTTCACAGGAGAAAATGCGAACATCACTGAAAATGAGGATATCAGAACTATATCTAATATATTATGTGGTGATGCATGGAATACAGAAGGTACAACTGATTGTTTAAGCAACATTGAAATTACAATCAACGAAGAAACATACAAATATCATTCCGATTGTGGTACATTCAACGATAATGTAAATCAGAACTATTTATCACTGGATGACGAAAGGAAAGCTGTGGTAAATGCCATTTTTTCAGAGTATATATCACTCACAGCCACAGAAGTTCCAGCAGAATAAATTTTACAAAGGCTACCCGGTCAAAAAAATTGGATAGCTTTTATTATGTTTTAAACCTAAACTCAATTTCAATCCAGTCAGCAAAACTAATCTTTATCATATCCAAGCAAATCAATAGCTCAAATTGCATTAACTTCTTAAAATGTATAAATAACAGGATAGTTTGGGTTAAGTAATATCAGAAACACTTTTCCGAAAAGGGAGAAATTTAATAGCATAGAAACAGACAATTAAGAAACAAAAACAATGGCAGACGCTAAAACAGAAAAACAGAAAGTACAGGAAATAACGGAGAAGTTGGAGTAGGGTATCAAGGAACTTTTTGAAAGCGAGAAGTACAAGATTTATCTGAATACCATGTCAAAATTTCATAATTACAGCTTTAACAACACAATGTTAATTGCAATGCAAAAGCCTGACGCTACGTTAGTGGTCGGATTCAAGGAATATACTTTGCCGAATAAACAGGGGGGACGATAATGCAGGATGTTATGAATGTTAATCAGAAAGAATATAAAATTGTGAAGTTATTAGGACATGGAAAAGGTGGTTATTCCTATTTGGCAGAACGGGAAGGTAAATTTTATGTGTTAAAACAGATACACCATGAGCCATGTGAATATTACTCATTTGGCAATAAAATCGAAGCAGAACAAAATGATTATAACAGACTGTTGCAGACAGGAATCAGAATTCCAAGAATGTTAGACATTGATGTAGCAAATGAAAGAATATTAAAAGAGTATATTGACTATGAATGTAACAATTACATGGATGAATGGAATTTTGAAAATTGGGGGATTAAGTACTGGTCTAAGACAACGGAATTTATTGATTATATGGAGCAGCATTAGTTATGTAACTCAAGATTTTGTTCAATCCAAATCTCTTATAATCCTCAAAACTTGTTGATTTTACACGAAAAAAACTATACTATAGATAGTACCTATTATTAGAGTCAGAGCGTAGAGCAGAAAAAGATACGAGGAAGTAATGATGAGAACAGAAGATAAAACAAGAATGACAGAGGGAAGCATTTCCAGAAAAATTATTTTATTTGCGATTCCGCTGTTTCTTGGAAATTTGTTTCAGCAATTGTATAACACGGCAGATTCACTGATCGTAGGAAATTATCTCGGCAGCAATGCGTTGGCGGCAGTCAGCTCATCCGGGAATCTGATTTTTCTGATGGTTGGATTTATCAATGGCATCGCAATGGGTGCAGGTGTTGTAATTGCCAGATATTATGGAGCGAAAGACAGGGGAAATCTGGAGAAAGCAATCCACACAACGGTTGCGTTTGGAATTGCAGCAGGAATTGCATTGACAGTGATCGGCATGCTTTTAGCACCGAAGATCCTGGTGTTGATGGGAACACCCGCAGAGGTGCTTCCGGAATCTATCACCTATTTCCGCACTTATTTTGCAGGCTCTATCGGAGTGATCATGTACAATATTTTTGTAGGGATTTTGCAGTCGGTTGGAGACAGCAGACATCCGCTGATTTATCTGATCATTTCTTCCTGTATCAATGTGGTGCTGGATATTTTCTTTATTTCAGGATTGGGGATGGGAGTCGGTGCAGCCGCTTTGGCAACAGCGATTTCCCAATTTATAAGTGCATTCTTATGTCTGATTCATCTTCTGAGAGCAAAAGAAGAATATAGGCTTCAGTTAAATAAAATACGTTTTGACAGCCAGATGCTGTGGCAGATCATACAAAACGGTGTGCCGTCCGGTTTTCAGAATTCTGTGATCGCCATTGCGAATGTTTTTGTGCAGACAAATATCAATGCATTTGGAAAAATGGCGATGGCAGGATGTGGATCTTATTCCAAAATCGAAGGATTTGCGTTTCTGCCGGTGACCTGTTTTACGATGGCGCTGACCACTTTTGTCAGCCAGAACCTGGGTGCAAAGCAGTATGACCGTGCAAAAAAAGGAGCGAGGTTTGGCGTTCTCTGTTCGATTATCATTGCAGAATTGATCGGAGTTGTGATTTATACAGCCGCACCGGTGCTTATTGCAGCCTTTAACAGTGAACCGGATGTAGTACATTATGGAGTTATGCAGTCGAGAACCATTGCATTGTTCTATTTTCTGCTGGCTTTTTCCCACTGCATCGCTGCGGTGCTTCGTGGTTCGGGAAATGCATCGGTTCCAATGATCGTCATGCTGTGTGTATGGTGTCTGTTCCGTGTAAGCTATATCACGGTTACGGTTCATTTTATCCCGGATATCCGCGTGATCTTCTGGGCGTATCCATTGACCTGGAGTATTAGTTCGGTCATTTTCCTTGCTTTATTTTTGCGTGGAAAATGGGTGTATGGGTTTGAAAAGAGAAAATAAGCAGCATATCCGGCGTAGGGGAAAAGCTTGACAATTTCAGCTTTACGTCTAAAATAATATCATATGAATTTGAATGAGACTGATGCATAAAAGAATGTATCAGTCTTATCTTATGCAGAGGAGAACCGGAATTTATGAAAAAAAGTGGAACCATGAAAAAAATGCTCACCTATTATAAACCTTACATGCGTGTGTTCTGGACAGACATGTTTTTTGCAACGCTCTCTGCGGCGGTTGCCCTGATCATTCCGCTGGTCGTGCGGTATGTGACCTACAATCTTGTGTACCGTGAGCCGGCAGAGATTTTGCATCAGGCAGCATACATTGCCATTGGACTGTTTGCGCTGGTGGCGGTTGACTGTTACAGTAAATTCTACATTTGTAATTACGGACATGTGATGGGAGCGAAAATCGAGTATGACATGCGTGCGGAAATTTTCGCACATTATCAGAAACTGTCCTTTTCCTTTTATGATGACCAGAAAGTCGGACAGCTGATGAGCCGTATCACAACCGATCTTTTTGATATCAGCGAACTGATGCATCATGGACCTGAGAACATCATTCTGTCCGTGATCAAAATTGCCGGAGCACTGATCATTCTTGTGAACATCAGCCCGATGCTTGCAGTTGCGGCTTTTGCAATTCTGCCGTTCATGCTGCTCTATGCATTTGTCCTGAATAAAAAAATGCGTCTCGCATTCAAACAGAACCGTGTAAAAATCGCAGACATCAATGCGCAGATCGAGGATAACTTATCCGGTATCCGGGTGGTAAAATCTTTTGCCAACGAAGAGATTGAAAACCGTAAATTCAAACAAGGCAATGACGGTTTCCTTGCAGCCAAGAAAAACAGCTATTTTTACATGGGAAGTTATCAGGCAGGGCTTGGAGCGTTTACGACACTCATTCAGGTCAGTGTGATCCTGACAGGTACGGTGCTGATCGCAAAAGGCAGTGTGGATGTCAGCGACCTTGTCACATTTATGCTCTATATCAGTGTGTTTACGGATCCTGTCCGCACCCTCATTGATTTCACAGAGCAGTTCCAGAACGGTTATACCGGATTTGAGCGTTTTCAGGAGATCCTCGCCATTCATCCGGATATCGAGGACAAAAAAGATGCAGTGGAACTTAAGGATGTAAAAGGAGATATTACTTTTGAAAATGTTTCATTCCAGTATGAGGAAAACACGGAAAAAGTGTTGAATCATATCAGTTTAAATGTTCCGGCGGGGGCTTACATGGCATTAGTCGGTTCCTCCGGCGCAGGAAAAAGTACGCTCTGTTCCCTCATTCCACGTTTCTATGACGTGACGGGCGGCGCAGTAAAAATCGATGGAAAAGATGTCCGTGATCTCACCTTAAAGAGTCTGCGCGACCACATCGGCATTGTGCAGCAGGATGTGTATCTTTTTGTTGGAACTGTTTTTGATAATATCCGTTACGGAAAACCGGATGCGACAAGAGAGGAAGTCATCGAGGCAGCAAAAAACGCCAATGCGCATGAGTTTATCATGTCACTTCCAAACGGTTATGATACGGACATCGGACAGCGCGGGATCAAGCTTTCCGGAGGACAGAAGCAGCGATTGTCCATCGCAAGGGTTTTCCTTAAAAATCCACCGATCCTTATTTTTGATGAGGCAACCTCCGCACTTGACAATGAGAGTGAAAAAGTAGTACAGGATTCATTGGAGAAGCTTGCAAAAAACCGTACCACATTTGTAATTGCACACAGGCTTTCCACCATCAAAAACGCAGAGAAGATCATTGTTTTATCTGAGGATGGTATCGAAGAATCAGGAACACATGAAGAACTGATGGACAGGAAGGGAACTTACGAAAAGCTTTACAATATGCAGTTCCACAAATAAAATGAAAGCAGCAGAAAAAGAGGAGAATTGATATGCCGGAACTTATCCGTAAAAAAAAGAAAATGTCATCGTTTGAGATGATCGCATTTGGATTTGCAGGTGTGATATTACTTGGAGCAATTATTTTAATGCTTCCGATCTCATCTTCTGCCGGAGTTGTGACACCGTTTGATAAGACTTTATTTACTGCGACATCAGCTGTCTGCGTGACAGGACTTGTGGTCGTGGATACAGGAAGCTACTGGTCAGCGTTTGGCCAGGCAGTGATCTTGCTTCTGATCCAGACCGGCGGATTGGGAGTTATTACTGTGGTTGCATCTTTTTCAATGGTATCGGGGAGAAAGATCTCGTTAATGCAGCGGAGCACGATGCAGGATGCGATTTCAGCACCGAAAGTAGGTGGAATTGTCCGGCTTACAAAATTTATTTTACAGGGAACATTTCTGATCGAATTGATCGGTGCCATTCTCATGCTTCCTGTATTTTGCAGGGATTATGGATGGAAAGGAATCTGGATGTCAGTCTTCCATTCGGTATCGGCTTTTTGCAATGCAGGTTTTGACATACTTGGAACGACGGAACAGACATTTCCATCTCTGACAGGATATATTGCCAATCCATTGATCAATATTGTGATCATGCTTTTGATCGTGATCGGTGGCATCGGATTTCTGACCTGGGATGATTTTTGCACAAACAAATGGAACTTGAAACGTTACCGTCTGCAGAGTAAGATTATCCTCGTTACCACCGCTGTTTTGATCTTACTACCGGCTGTTTTTTTCTTTCTGAGTGATTTTGCCGGATTTTCTATGGGAAAAAGAATACTGGCTTCTTTTTTTCAGTCGGTAACTCTTCGGACGGCAGGATTTAATACGGCAGATCTTGGTGCAATGAACGATTCTTCCAAAGCAATCATGACTTTGATGATGCTGATCGGTGGATCTCCGGGATCAACGGCAGGAGGTATGAAGACAACAACGATCGCAGTGCTGATACTGAATGCATTTGCAACATTTGGAAGAGAGCCGGAAACAGAGGTTTTTGGAAGAAGATTTGATAACACAGTGGTGAAAAATGCGGCAACGATCGCTATTTTGTATTTCTTTTTGTTTTTCACAGGTGGAATCGCAATCAGTCAGATAGAACATGTTGCATTGTCGGATTGTCTTTTTGAAACAGCGTCTGCAGTGGGCACGGCAGGACTTACATTAGGGATCACAACGGAGCTTGGACTGGTATCACATCTGATATTGGTTGTTTTGATGTATCTTGGAAGAGTTGGCGGACTGACACTTATATATGCTGCAATTTCAGTAAAAATCCAGAGCGGAGCAAAAAGACCGCTTGATAAAATAACTGTTGGATAAAGGAGAAAATTATAATGAAAAATATTTTGCTTATCGGACTCGGAAGATTTGGAAAGCATGTTGCATACCAGTTGAATGAGCTTGGACATGAAGTGATGGCTGTGGATGAGAATGAAAATCTTGTCAATGAAATTCTTCCGTATGTTACAGACGCACAGATCGGTGACAGTACCAATGAGAATTTTCTGGAGTCGCTTGGAATCAAAAATTATGATATTTGTTTTGTGACGATCGGAGGCAATTTCCAGAATTCCCTGGAGACAACTTCTCTTTTGAAAGAACTTGGCGCTAAAATGGTCATATCGCGTGCAGAGCGGGATGTACAGGCAAAGTTCCTGCTTCGCAACGGAGCAGACGAGGTCATTTATCCGGAAAAACAGATCGCCAACTGGGCAGCGATCCGCTATACGGCAGATCATATCCATGATTATATCGAAGTGGATGATTCACATGCTATTTTTGAGGTGGAGGTGCCGGGAGACTGGATCGGAAAAACAATCGGTGAACTGGATATCCGTAAAAAGTACAGCATCAGTATTCTGGCGATCAAAACAGACGGAAAGATGAATATGGCGATTGGCCCGGATATGGAATTAAGCAGTGAAGATACCCTTTTGGTTCTCGGTACATACAAGGATATGCAGAAGTGTTTTCGGATATAATGGATAAAAATAAACAGGGTATAAAATAATTATTAAAAATTGCACAAAATTTGCATTTTGTAAAATAATCGAGTAAAATAGGAATGTTCGGGCAGAAAGTGTGATCCGGACAGACAAAGATAATACAATGTAACCATGATAATCTGCATTCTGCATATTATCAAGACATAAAAAGGAGTGGATTTATTATGACAAAAATTGATATTATTTCCGGTTTCTTAGGAGCAGGAAAAACCACATTTATTAAAAAAATGATCGATGAGGTATTTAAGGGCGAGAAGATCGTTCTGATCGAGAATGAGTTCGGTGAAGTCGGAATCGACGGCGGTTTCTTAAAAGATGCAGGAATCCAGATCACCGAGATGAATTCCGGCTGTATCTGCTGCTCATTAGTAGGTGATTTCGGAAAGAATCTTCACGAAGTGATTGACAAATATCATCCGGACCGCATTCTGATCGAGCCATCTGGTGTCGGTAAGTTATCCGATGTTATGAAGTCTGTGATCGATATCGAGAAAGAGGAAGACGTTAAATTAAACGGACTCGTAACTGTCGTAAATGCTTTAAAAGCAAGCAAACAGATGAAAGCATTCGGTGAATTTTTTAATAATCAGATTGAATATGCTACAGTTGTTGTACTGAGCAGAAGCCAGAATGCAACACCTGAGCAGTTAGAACTTTGTGTAAAACAGATCCAGACATTGAATCCAAAGGCTGCAATCATCACAACAGCATGGGATGCAATCAAAGGCGAGCAGATCTTAAAAGTGATCGAGGGAGCAGATTCTCTTGAGATGAAACTGATGGCTGAGCAGCATGCCAAAGAAGAGGCAGAGGAGCATGAGCATGAACATCACCATCATGACCACGATCATGAAGACCACGATCATGAGCATGATCACGAACATCATCATGAACATGACGAGAACTGCACCTGCGGATGCCACGATCACGAAGAACATGAGCATGATCACGGCCACGACCATGAACACCATCACGATCATGAAGACCACGACCATGAGCACCATCATGAACATGACGAAAACTGCACCTGCGGATGCCATGACCATGAGCATCATCATCACCATCATGCAGATGAAGTGTTTACAAGCTGGGGAAAAGAGACGCCTCACAAATTCACGAAGGAAAAGATCGAGGATGTATTAAAGACTCTCTGCGAGACAGATGATTACGGAACAATCCTCCGTGCCAAGGGAATGGTAGAAGATGAGAATGGCACATGGATTTATTTTGACATGGTTCCGGGTGAATATGAGCTTCGTGACGGCGAGCCTGACTATACAGGAAGACTTTGTGTGATCGGCTGCAACATTGACGAACACAGATTAGAAGAGTTATTCGGAATTTAATAAGGGAGAATATATATGAACGAAATACCAGTATATTTATTTACCGGTTTTATGGACAGTGGAAAGACCTCCCTCATCAAAGACACCTTATTTGAGCAGGGTTTTGCAAAAGAGGGAAAAAGCCTTGTCATCTGCTGTGAAGACGGCGATGCAGAGTTTACGGATGAAGAACTTGAAAAAAATAATGTAAAACTTGTCATGGTAGACAGTGAGGCAGATTTTACAGAGGACTTTTTGAAAAAAGTAAATACCGAGTACCAGCCGGAGCAGGTATTCTTAGAGTACAACGGAACCTGGCAGATGGGAACACTCATGGATATGGAACTTCCAAAGTACTGGATGATCGTACAGCAGCTTGCCACGGTAGATGCAACGACTTTCGATATGTATCTTGCAAATATGCGTACAATGATCATGGAACAGCTTTTTTCCGCAGATGTCGTGATCTTCAATCGCTGTGATGACAGTACAGACAAAGGAAAATACCGCAGAAATGTCAAGGCATTAAACCGGAAAGCACAGCTTGTCTATGAGCGTGCGGACGGAACACTTGACGAGAGACCGGAGGAGTTACCGTTTGACATTACTGCGGATGAGATTGAAATTTCCGATGCAGATTATGCGATCTGGTATATGGATTGTCAGGACAATCCGAAAAAGTATGAGGGTAAGAAAGTTTCTTTCTTAGCACTTGTATACAATCCGGACAAACTGAAAAAAGGAATTATGGTTCCAGGACGTTTCGCAATGACCTGCTGTGTGGAGGATGTTACCTTTATCGGTTTCAAAACGAAATACGACAGGGAAGATGAAATACCTCACAAATCCTGGATCAATATCACAGCAGAAGTGCATGTGGAATTTGCAAAAGAGTACAAGGGAAAAGGACCTGTTCTTTATCCAATCTCAGTGACACCGGCAGAAAAACCGGAAGATGAACTTGTATACTTTTCATAAACATAAAAAAGGTGTTGACAAAGATACGTTAATGTATTAAAGTAACACCATAAAGAAAAACCGTTGAGAAAGAGTAGTAAGTAATCTGTTGATATTACAGAGAGCTGCAGGTGGTGGGATTGCAGTATGGATCATTTTACTGAATGGACTTTCGAGGGTGACCTGAACAACATACATGAAGCATACAGAGCCATGTATCAGCAGTAGGAGTCACCGGGAACCGAACCCGTTATCAATCAGGCGTGTATGATAGTACATGAGAGAGTGGACCGGATGGTCAAGATGAGTGGTACCGCGATAATAAGATTTTATTACCGTCTCAAGCAACAGCTTGAGACGGTTTTTGTTTACTTGCAAACAAAACCGCAATACATGATTCTTATAACTTTCAAAACGGATTTCTTTCAAAAAAACATTCTTAAAATTTGGAGGAAAAAATGATGAAGAGAAAAATGATGGCAGCAGTATTGACAATGGCAATGGCAGCAACAATGATCGGTGGATGCGGAAACAGCACAGATACATCCAATGCAGGAAACAGCACGAACACAACAGAGAGCAGTGCAGACGCAGCCGATACCGCAAAGGATACTGCACAGAATACTGCAGACAAAACCGTGTACAAAGTTGGAATCGTACAGTATGTAGATGATGCATCCTTAAACCAGATCGAGAAAGCAATTGAAGCAGAGCTGGATGCAAAAGGAGCAGAACTTGGTGTGACATTTGATTATGCAGATTACACCTATAATGGTCAGGCAGATTCCTCTACCTTAAATCAGATCGCAGCAGATCTTGTGGCAGAGGGCGTCGATGTGATCATTCCGATTGCAACGCCGGCAGCAATGATCATGCAGAACGCAACGGAAGATAATCAGATCCCGGTTGTATTTTCCGCAGTATCAGATCCGGTCGGAGCAGGACTTGTAGCAAGTGCAGATGCTCCGGGTGCCAATATTACAGGAACATCCGATGCAATTGATGTGGCACAGATCATGGATTTCATTTTGGCAGCGGATCCGGATGCAGCAAAAATCGGATTGCTGTATGATAAGAGCCAGGATTCTTCCGCAAGTGCTATTCAGGCGGCAAAAGATTACTGCGATGAACATGGGATTTCCTATGTAGAAAAAACAGGTACAACAACCGGTGAGATCCAGGCAGCAGCAGATTCCCTGGTAGCAGAAAAAGTAGACGCTATTTTTACACCACAGGACAACACTGTTATGACAGCAGAACTTGCGATTTTTGAAAAATTTGCAGACGCAGGTATCCCTCACTACACAAGTGCAGATTCCTTTGCTTTAAACGGAGCATTCTTAGGATACGGCGTCAACTATGAGACACTTGGAACAAAGACAGCAGACATGGTTGCAGACATTCTTGCAAATGGAGCAGATCCGGCCACAACACCGGTAGAAACATTAGACAGCGGTATCGTAACCGTAAATACAGAGATTGCAGAAAAAGTCGGAATCGATTATTCTATCTTTAAAGATATGGGTTCCGAATTGATCGAGACAGTAACAGCAGAGGAGTTTAATTAAGGTATGGGTTCCATTATTACATTATCAATTGTACAGAGTGCATTAGAACTTGGTTTTATCTATGCACTGGTCGCACTGGCATTATTTATATCCTTCAGTATTTTAAACATTGCGGATCTTTCGACCGATGGATGTTTTACATTGGGATGTGCCGTCTGTGCATCGGTGACACTTGCAGGTCATCCGATATTAGGATTATTTGCAGCGATGGCAGCTGGTGTCTGCTCCGGTTTTGTGACCGCTTTCTTACAGACAAAAATGGGGATTCAGTCCATTTTGGCGGGAATCATCGTAAATACCGGATTGTATACAATTAATATTGCAGTAATGGGATTCGCTTCCAACATGAACTTATTCAACTGTGAATCCGTTTTTACCTGGGCAAAAACAGCGATCGGTGGAACATGGTATAAACTGATCGTGGCTGCACTGATCGTTATCATTGTAGGAGTGCTGATCTCTTTCTTTTTAAATACAAGGCTTGGACTTTCCATCCGCGCAACCGGAGATAATCCGGATATGGTAAGAGCCTCCAGCATTAATACAAGTGCCATGATCACGATCGGACTTTGTGTTGCCAATGCCCTGACCGGTCTCTCCGGCGGACTGCTTGCGCAGTATCAGAAATCCTGTGATATCAATCTTGGAACCGGAATGGTAACAATCGCACTCGCCAGCCTGATCATTGGGGAATCTATCATTGGAAAAGGCGGTATGTTACAGCGTGTGACCGGCGTTATTTTAGGAAGCTGCCTGTATCGTTTTATCGTGGCAGTTGCCCTGAGATTAAATGTACCGGCAGAGTGTTTAAAACTTGTTTCTGCAATCATTGTAGCCGTGGCGATCGCATTCCCATATCTGAAAAAGCAGATGAATTTTTACCGGCAGAAACGTGCCGCAAAGGCTCAGAACCAGATATACGTTCAGGAGATTACGAAAAATGACAGCGAAGGAGGAGAAAGATAATGGCAGAGAAGAACGCAATGCTTGTGATGCGCGATGTCAGCAAAACTTTTAATCCGGGAACTGTCAATGAAAAATGTGCATTAAAAAATCTGAATCTCACCTTAAAGCAGGGGGATTTTGCAACGATCGTAGGAAGCAACGGAGCCGGAAAATCAACGCTGTTTAATGCGATAACAGGAGCCTTTTTTGCAGACAAAGGACTGATCATGCTGGATGGTGAGGACATTACCTATCAGAAAGAGCATGTCCGCAGTAAAGTGATTGGTCATTTGTTTCAGGATCCATTGAAGGGAACCGCACCACATATGACGATCGAGGAGAATATGGCGCTTGCCTACCTGCGCACGACTACTTCAAAGAATGCCTATTTCAGCCGGATCAAGGCAGCGGACAAGAATAAATTCAGAGAGCAGCTCGCACTGCTTGACATGGGGTTAGAAGACCGTATGAAGCAGCCGGTCGGACTTTTGTCTGGTGGACAGCGTCAGGCACTCACACTTTTGATGGCAACGATGGTGACTCCTAAGATTTTGCTGCTGGATGAACATACCGCAGCTTTAGACCCTGCCACCGCAGAGAAAGTACTGAACCTCACAAAAAAGATAGTGTCAGAGCAGAACATCACCTGCCTTATGGTCACGCACAACATGCATCAGGCGCTTGAACTTGGAAACCGTACCCTCATGATGGATTCGGGAAATATTGTGCTGGATGTTTCCGGGGAAGAACGGGAAAAGATGTCAGTGGATGATCTGTTAGAGCAGTTTGCAGTCCGTGCCGGAAAGGCATTGGATAATGACAGAATTCTGTTTTCCAAAGTGGAGGCATAATAGTGGTGTAGTAAGAATAGAAGCTATAAATAATTAGTATGTTTCAATTATATGAAAAAGCAATAAAACAAGGGAAAAGCCGTTGAAATCTAACGGCTTTTCCTTTATTATATAAAGTAATGCTAAAAAAATGCATATTTTCATAGGAGATTCGTGATTAAGAAAAACGATTACAGAGATGAAAAAGGCAGTGAGTATATACAAGGAGGAAAAACATGTATCCAATCGTTAGAAGAGAAAAACTGGCAGACAAGATCTATCTTATGGATGTCAAGGCTCCTCGTGTTGCGCAGTATTGCGAACCGGGACAGTTTGTGATTGTAAAAATTGATGAGGAAGGTGAACGTATTCCACTTACCATTTGTGATTACGACAGGGAAGAGGGAACGATCACGATCGTATTCCAGACCGTAGGAGCTTCCACAGAGCGTATGGTAAGCTTACAGGAAGGGGATGCTTTTGAAGATTTCGTTGGACCTCTGGGATGCCCATCGGATCTGATCCATGAAGATATCGAAGAATTAAAGAAAAAGAAAATTTTATTTGTTGCAGGTGGTGTTGGTACAGCTCCGGTTTATCCTCAGGTAAAATGGCTGCATGAGCACGGCGTTGACTGTGATGTTATCATGGGTTCCCGTAACAAAGATTTACTTATCTTAGAGGATGAGATGAAAAAAGTTGCCACAAACCTTTATGTGACAACGGATGATGGCTCGTACGGTTTCAAGGGAACCGGTACTGCACAGCTGCAGGAACTCTGGGATAATGGTAACCGTTATGACCACTGTGTGGCAATCGGACCAATGATCATGATGAAATTTGTCTGCAAACTGACAAAAGAATTAGGAATTCCAACGGTTGTTTCCATGAATCCGATCATGGTAGACGGAACCGGTATGTGTGGTGCATGTCGTCTGGTTGTCGGCGATGAAGTGAAATTTGCATGTGTAGACGGACCGGAGTTCGACGGACATCTGGTTGATTTTGACCAGGCAATGAGAAGACAGGCTCAGTATAAGACCGAAGAGGGAAGAGCCATGCTGAAATTACAGGAAGGTGCAACACATCACGGTGGATGCGGCAATTGTAACAGTTAAAAATCAGAAATTTGTCAGATCAGAGAGAATGCTGTCTGGTCAGTTACATAGAATCAGGAGGAAAAAATGGACGTATTAACTAGAGTTCCGGTTCGTGAGCAGGAGCCAGCCGTTCGTGCAGCGAACTTTGAAGAAGTATGTTTGGGATATAATGAAGAAGAAGCAATGGCAGAAGCTGCCCGTTGCTTAAACTGTAAAAATGCACAGTGTATGAAAGGATGTCCGGTATCTATCAATATTCCGGGATTTATCGCAGAAGTAAAAGAAGGTAATTTTGAGGCTGCTTATCATGTGATCAGTGAGTCTTCCGCACTTCCGGCAGTCTGTGGCCGTGTATGTCCACAGGAGACACAGTGTGAGGGAAAATGTATCCGTGGAATCAAAGGAGAGCCTGTAGCGATCGGTAAATTAGAGCGTTTTGTTGCGGACTGGGCAAGAGAACATGGCATTAAACCGAAAAAGGCAGAAAAGTTAAATGGACATAAAGTAGCAGTGATCGGCTCAGGCCCGGCAGGTCTTACCTGTGCAGGAGATCTTGCAAAGCTTGGTTATGATGTGACGATTTTCGAAGCATTACATCAGGCAGGTGGTGTGTTAGTTTATGGTATCCCTGAATTCCGTCTTCCAAAGCAGAAGGTTGTTGCCGCTGAAGTGGAAAACGTGAAAGCATTAGGGGTTAAGATTGAGACCAACGTTGTCATCGGTAAATCCGTTACAATTGATGAGTTGATGGACAACGAGGGCTTTGAGGCAGTTTTCATTGGTTCCGGTGCAGGACTTCCAAGATTTATGGGTATTCCTGGTGAGCAGGCAATGGGTGTATTCTCAGCCAATGAGTTCTTAACAAGAAATAACCTTATGAAAGCGTTCTTAGACAATTACGATACACCGATCAAAGCTGGTAAGAAAGTTATTGTAGTCGGCGGTGGTAACGTGGCAATGGACGCTGCAAGAACAGCAAGAAGACTTGGCGCAGAGGTACATATCGTATATCGTCGTGGTGAGGAAGAACTTCCGGCACGTAAAGAGGAAGTACACCACGCAAAAGAGGAGGGTATCATCTTTGATCTTCTCCAGAATCCAACCGAATTATTAGTGGATGAAAACGGTTGTGTAAAGGGTGCAAAAGTGATCAAAATGGAACTTGGCGAACCGGATGCTTCCGGAAGAAGAAGTCCGGTTGAGATTCCGGGTTCTGAATATGAGATCGAGGCAGATACTGTGATCATGTCACTTGGTACTTCTCCAAACCCTCTGATCTCATCCACTACAAAAGGTCTTGATATCAACCGCAGAAAATGCATTATTGCGGAAGAAGAGACCGGTGCAACTTCCAAAGAAGGTGTTTATGCCGGTGGTGACGCTGTGACAGGTGCAGCAACTGTTATCCTTGCGATGGGTGCCGGTAAAGCAGCAGCTAAGGGTATTCACGAATATCTCAGCAACAAATAAAAACAGACAGGACAGGGCAGGTGCTGAATGGATCATACATTTGGCACCTGTTTTTTTCTGTAAGTATTCCAAAGAAAACCCAAAGTTTTATTAATATTTTATGAAGAGGGTAGCAAAATTGCAGGGTTTATGTATATAATAGAACACGCTACGCAAGAAAGAAATACGAGAGAGGTTGCCGATAGATGAAGGAGCAGAATCAGCGCCAGATACAGAATCAGACAGAATTAGACGAAAGAAGACTGAGACAGAAAAAGCTTGTACGGAAAAGAAAAATCGTTTTGAGTGTAATGCTTTTGACATCTTTTTTACTGGGATGTGTCTGTGGAAGATATTTTCCTGAGATCAAACTTGGAAAAACAGAAGAAGTGCTGGCATCAGCGCAGGATAACTCCGGTGAAGAGAAAAAAGAAAATCAAATTACAAATAACGTAGATAATGGAACAACAGCAGATGGAACGGAAAAAGAGGAACAGTCTGCTACAGAAACTGTCGAAGAACCGGCAGACAGCGAAGAAACGAATGATCCGTTTGCGGAGATTCCACAGGTTGTGTTATCAAAACCGGTAGATTATTCCTTAAATCAGGCAATCAGACAGTTAGAACAGATGGAAGCGTCAGATGAACGCTACGCACAGATCGTGGAAAATGCAGAGAAATATCCGGAAAAATTACTGATCAATCTGGCAAATAATCCGGAAATGATCGCATTTGTAGCTGATTACAAAGGGAATACAAGGGATTATGATAAAGCAGAACTGACAGAGAAAGAGTTACAGGAAGAATATCCGCTCTTTTTACAGTGGGATAAACGCTGGGGCTGCCTTGCATATGGGGATGACAGCAATGTCGCGATCAGCGGATGCGGTCCGACAACACTGGCGATGGCAGTAGTTGCGCTGACTGGAAACGAGGAGGCAACTCCGGCTGCAATCGCAAAATTCGCCATGCAGGAAGGTTACTATATGTCCGGCACAGGAACGATGTGGTCGCTTATGACAGAAGGGGCGGCAGCTTATGGTGTCCGCTCCGAGCAGATCAATATCAGCCAGATTGAGATCAAACAGCACTTAGATCAGGGAGACATCGTGATCTGCTCCGTGCGGCAGGGAGATTTCACTACAGGGGGACATTTTATCCTGCTCTATGATTATGATGATGAAGGATTTTCCATTAACGATCCGTTTTCTTTATACCGCAGTGGTCAGAAATGGGACTATGGAAAAATCAGAAGTCAGATCAAAGCTGTCTGGGCATTAAAAGCAAAATAAAGAACAATTAGCGATTGTTCAAATAGTTTAATAAAAAACAGGGCATACTAAAGCATCATAAAGTGAGATGGAGAGATGCAGAATGTGCCAGAATATGAGTGGACTGTCCACTGCTGAAGTGGAATTTCGGAAAAAAGCAGGGTTGTCGAATGAAAGCGTAGATTCTTCCACAAAGACAGTGGCACAGATCATCCGCTCAAATGTTGTAACTTATTATAATCTTATTTTTTTGATCATTACGATCCTTCTGATCGTAGTGGGATCTTTTCGGGATCTTACTTTTTTACCTATTATTATTGCAAATATGTTGATCGGGATCATTCAGGAGCTGCGTTCCAAAAAGATTCTGGATGATCTTACGATATTAAACACACCGAAAATCACGGTTCGGCGCAACGGAAGTGATCAGGAGGTTTTGGCGGATGAACTGGTGCAGGATGATGTGATAACGCTTTCAGCAGGTGGACAGATTCCGGCGGACGCACTGGTGTTATCCGGCAATATCACAGTCAACGAGGCTTTGATCACAGGGGAGGCCGATGAGATTATAAAAAAAGAGGGAGATCCGCTTTTCTCGGGGAGTTTTGTGATATCGGGAGAGTGCCTGGCAAAACTCGAAAAAGTGGGAAAAGATTCTTATATTTCAGGACTGATGTTACAGGCAACGCAGACAAAAGAGGGCGAGCAGTCGGAGATGATCCGGGCGTTGAACCGCCTTGTGCAGACCGTGGGCGTGATCATCTTGCCGATCGGGGCGATCCTGTTTTTGCAGCAGTACTTTTTTTCCGGGGCGACGATGAAAGATAGTGTGACGGGCATGGTGGCGGCTATTCTCGGAATGATCCCGGAAGGCCTGTACCTTCTTGCAAGTGTGGCGATGGTGGTGTCGGTGATGAGGCTTGGAAAACAAAAGGTACTGATCCATGACATGAAATGTATCGAGACACTGGCGCGGGTAAATGTGCTGTGCGTGGATAAGACCGGAACCATTACCGTGCCGGAAATGGAAGTGGCACAGTTTATCCTTGCAAAAGACCAGAACCTTGCAGCGAAAGAACAGGAAGCAGACCAGCAATCGGAAGACAAAAATAAAATTGCAAAGCTGCTCTCTGACTGTGTGCGTGCCCTGCCGTGCGACAATGCAACGATGGAGGCATTGCAGCAGTATTTTATGGAGCCGATGGAAAACAGTGCAGAAAAAATCGTCCCGTTTTCGTCTGCCACAAAATACAGCGGAGTGGTTCTGGCAGGAAAAGCTTATGTGGTCGGCGCACCGGAATTTGTGCTGCGGCAGGATTATGCGGCTGTTCAGGGAACAATCGAAGTATTTCTGGAAAAGGGATATCGTGTGCTTGTATTTGCAGAGTATGAGGGGAATCTGGATGGAAAAGAACTGACAGAAAATGCAACTCCCATTGCATTTATCCTGCTCAACAATGCAATTCGTGAGGGGGCAATGGATACATTCCGTTACTTTTCCAAGCGGGGAGTGGAAGTGAAAGTGATCTCCGGGGACAATCCGGTCACGGTATCGGAGATTGCAAAGAAAGCGGGAATCCGCCATGCGGAAAAACAGGTGGACGCAGCAACGTTGAAAACAGCGGAGGCAGTGCGGAAGGCAGCAAAAAAATACACGGTGTTCGGCAGGGTGACACCGGAGCAGAAACGTCTTCTGGTGCAGGCATTAAAAGAGCAGGGAAAGACCGTGGCAATGACCGGAGACGGCGTGAACGATATTCTTGCGTTAAAAGATGCTGACTGCAGCATTGCGATGGCATCAGGCAGTGAGGCGGCTTCGCATGTGGCACAGCTTGTGCTGCTCGATAACGATTTCAATAAAATGCCGGCGGTTGTCATGGAAGGGCGGCGGGTGGTGAACAACATCGGGCGCACTGCCAGCCTTTATCTGGTCAAGAACATTTTCTCCATGCTCTTAGCCGTATTTTCCATGCTGTTTCTGATTGATTATCCGCTGGAGCCATCGCAGGTGTCGCTCATCAGTGTTTTTACGATCGGGATTCCGTCATTTTTTCTGGCGCTGGAGCAGAACCGGAATCAGATCCATGGGCATTTTCTTACCAATGTCCTGATCCAGGCGCTTCCGGCTGGGATTACAGATTTTATCGTGGTGAGCGGTCTGGTGATTTTCTGCAGGGAGTTCGGAGTGGAAAAAGAGTGCGTTTCCACGTCGTGCACGATCCTGATCGCAGTTGTCGGCTTCATGATCCTTTATCATATAGCAAAACCGATGACAACACCGCATGCGATCCTGATCGCAGCGATGGTCATCGGCTGGTTATTTTGTATGCTGTTTTTCAGTGAACTGTTTGCGATCACGGCGGTCACAGGAAAATGTGCAATGCTCATGATTGTGTTCGCAGTCATCACGGAGCCGGTGTTCCGGTATCTGATACAGCTTGTGGAGACTGTTCAGAAGTGGGGTGGAAAACTAAAATTTTAGTCCGATGAACCGGAATGTTTTTTCCGGCTCTGTTTTTCCCAGATAAAATACGTTACGATCAGAAGGATTCCGGTGAACAGCCATGTGATCGGGCTTGCCAGACGGACTGCCCAGTAACCGAACGGATTTAAGGTGACGGCGATCACGATAATACGGCACACCATTTCCACAACACCGCTTAACATTGGAACAAGTCCGCGGTTTAAGCCCTGCAGGGCGTTCCGGTAAAGGAAAATCCATGCGAGCGGCAGCATGAAGAAACTGATGGTGTTCAGATACTGCATGGCATAGTCGAAAATTTCTTCAGAAGGATTGCTCACAAACCAGCTCACAATAAAACGTCCGCCGAATACGCAGATGGCAGAGGCAGCAAGCGAGATAAAAATGCAGATGAAAAATCCTTTGCGCATTCCCTCGTAGATACGTTTGTATTTTCCTGCGCCGAGGTTCTGACCGCAGTAGGTGGCAATCGCAGTGCCGAGTGTCGGCATGGTCTGGGTGGAGAGGTTTTCCACTTTGGAGGCGGCAGTGAAGGCAGCCACAACACTGGAACCGAAAATATTGACTGCACCCTGCAGGATCATGGTTCCGATAGCGGTGATGGAATAGTTGAGCGCCATCGGAATACCGATGGAAAGCATATTGAACACACCGTATCCGTCGAGATAGTAATCTTCCCGGCTGGTTTTTAAAATGTCGAATTTGCGGAACATATAAATAAAGCAAAGCAGTGCGGAGACACCCTGCGCAATGATCGTTGCATAGGCAGCGCCTGCGGTTCCAAGTTTTACGACGACGATCAAAAACAGGTCGAGCACAATATTTAAAAAGGAAGAGAGAATCAGGAAATACAGCGGTGTTTTGCTGTCGCCGATCCCTCTTAAAATACCGGCGGCAACGTTGTAGGACATCGTGAGCAGGATACCTGCGAAAATGACTTTAATATAAGAGTCTGCGAGTCCTAAGATATTGTCCGGTGTTTTCATTAAAATAAGAAACTGTCTGGAAGCTGCCACCGTAGGGATAGTCAGAAGTAACGATACAATGGCAGTCAGTATCAGGGAGAGTGCGACATAATGCTTTAACAGCTTGAAATCTTTTGCACCGAAGGCGTGGGAGACCATAACGCCAAATCCCTGCGCAATACCATTTGCAAATCCTAATACAAGGAACATCAGACATCCGGTAGAGCCTACCGCAGCCAGAGCATCCTCACCAAGATACTGCCCGACAATGATCGTATCCACCATGTTATAAAACTGCTGAAAAATATTTCCCAGTAAAACCGGAACGGAAAAAAGTAAGATCATTCTGAGCGGGCTTCCCATTGTCATGTCTTTTGTCATAATCTGTACTCCTTGATTTATAAAATAGTTAAAAATCTGTCCGTGTTTTTTAGCCTCAACACGCATATTCTTTACGTTTCAGCAACTTAGTATAAGGCATGGACCGCAAAAAGACAATGTTTATTTTTGCGAAAAAATATAAATTTTTTGTTTTCGCAAAAGAAAAGATTTTTTCGTGGGAAACTGTTATAATAAGAAAGCAATTATTTGCAAGTCACAGTAAAATCACGGAGTAAAATAATGCAGACAAACCTCGAATACTACAAAATTTTTTATTATGTATCCAAATACAACAGTATCTCCCTCGCAGCAGAGGCACTTTCCATCTCACAGCCGGCAGTCAGCCAGGCAGTCAAGCATTTAGAAAGTGATCTTTCCTGTGCTCTCTTTGTGCGGACATCCAAAGGCGTGCGCTTGACAAAAGAAGGCGGACTGCTTGCAGAATATGTGAGAAAAGGATATGAGACAATCCTCACCGGGGAGAAAAAACTCTCGGAGATGTTAAACTTAGATGCCGGAGAAATCTGTGTGGGGGCTAGTGACATGACATTGCAGTTTTATCTGCTTCCTTATCTGGAGACGTTCCATGATGCATTTCCGCAGATCAAAGTGACTGTGACGAATGCCCCGACACCGGAGACGTTGAAACATTTGCAGGACGGAAAAATTGATTTTGGGATCATCAGTACCCCGGTGAACAACAAATACGATTTTAAAATGACGCCTGTGCGCAAAATCCAGGATGTCTTTGTGGCGGGAAAAAAGTTTGAGTACTTAAAGGGTGGAAAATTAAGCTATAAAGAGCTTGAAAATCTTCCGGTGATGTGCTTAGAGGGCAGCACTTCCACAAGAAAATATGTGGAGGATTATCTGGCAGAGCGCGGCACATTTGTCCGGCCGGAATTTGAACTTGCGACGAGCGATATGCTCATCCAGTTTGCAGTGCGCAACCTCGGTGTTGCCAGTGTCGTGTCGGATTTCGCAGAAAAATATATCGAAAGCGGGGAATTATTCGTATTGAAATTTGATAGGGCGATACCGGAACGCGAGTTTTGCATTGTCTCAAACGAGCGTGCACCGATGTCGGCAGCGGCGGAAAAATTATACGATTTTCTGCTTGTTCCGTAGTGAAAATGTCAGAAAAAGTTCATCAAATCTTCATCATTCTTAATGGAATATCAATGGGATTGCGGGCAGGAATATGATAAATTTATATGCAGGATCAGGATATTTAGGGGGAAACGTCAATGATGCGTTTATTATCGATCGGGATAGATTGTGTCTCAGCTGCTATTTTTGTGATTCCTGCTTTGGCTATTTTGCAGTGTACAATCTACAGGAAATGGGAATTTAAACCATTTTGTGTAAAACTGATATTTGCATTTTATGCGATCGCAATGTTTTCAGTTGTGGGGGTTCCTGCGGTTGGAACATTTCAGATGGATTTTGGACTGAATCTTATACCGTTTGTAGACATTGTAAATAGTCCGTTTGCATATATGAAAAATACGATTTTGAATATCATTTTATTTATACCGATGGGATTTTTTGTACCTGCGGTCTGGAAGAATTACCGGTCTTTCAAAACCATGTTTTTCATGGGACTCGCGGTATCACTGGGGATTGAACTATTACAGATATTTACATTCAGGCTTACGGATATTGATGATCTGATCACCAATACGGCAGGAACTGTGCTGGGATATGAAATAAGCAGAAGATTTTCTTTTCCGTTCTCTTTAAAATCAGTGGATTCGAAAGGAATTTTGGTACGATATGAACCTGTCCTGATTCTGGCAGTTACGCTTTTGGTTTCCATGTTTCTGAAACCAATGGTGTCTGATGGCATATGGAATATCATGATATAATAAAGACTGCCGAGCGAAGCGAGTGTAGATCACGATCATGAAGCTTTGCTTCATGATATAATAAACAATTATATCAAATATAATGAATATTAATTTTACTTATGACATATATTCGTGTATAATCATAAAGTAAAAACAGGAAAGTGTGATGGTTTTTACAGACCATCACTTTTTTTATGCAGGAGGAAAATCAAATGGTTACAGCAGTAGTAGGCGCTAACTGGGGCGACGAGGGAAAAGGAAAAATCACAGATATGCTTGCAGATGAAGCGGACATCGTTATCCGTTTTCAGGGTGGAGCAAATGCAGGTCACACCATCGTAAACAACTATGGTAAATTTGCATTACATACATTGCCATCCGGTGTATTCCACAGCCACATCACCAACATTATCGGAAACGGTGTCGCACTGGATATCCCGAAAGTAATGAGTGAGATCAAATCAATCACAGACCGCAATGTGCCTGCACCAAAAATCATGATTTCAGATAGAGCACAGATGGTTATGCCTTACCACGTTCTTTTCGATCAGTATGAAGAGGAGCGTCTTGGAAAGAATTCTTTCGGTTCTACCAAGTCCGGTATCGCACCATTTTATTCAGACAAATATGCAAAGATCGGTTTTCAGGTAAGTGAGTTATTCGATGAGGAATTATTGCAGGCAAAAGTAAAACGTACCTGCGAGACAAAGAACATTATGCTTGAGCATATGTATCACAAACCATTATTAAAAGAAGAAGAGTTATTAGCTACTTTGCATGAGTACAGAGACATGGTCGCTCCATATGTCGGAGATGTTTCTTTATTCTTAGACAAAGCGATTAAGGAAGGCAAAAAGATCTTATTGGAAGGCCAGCTTGGTACTTTAAAAGATCCGGATCACGGAATTTATCCAATGGTAACATCTTCCTCTACTTTAGCAGCATACGGTGCGATCGGAGCAGGCATCCCACCATATGAGATCAAGAAGATTGTAACAGTAAGTAAAGCATACTCTTCCGCAGTAGGAGCAGGTGCATTTGTAAGCGAGATCTTCGGAGATGAAGCTGACGAGCTGAGAAGACGCGGCGGAGACGGCGGTGAATTCGGAGCAACAACCGGACGTCCAAGAAGAATGGGATGGTATGACTGTGTTGCAAGTAAGTATGGATGCCGTCTGCAGGGAACAACGGATGTAGCGCTTACCGTACTTGACGTATTAGGATACTTAGATGAGATCCCGGTATGTGTTGGATACGATATCGACGGAGAAGTAACCACAGACTTCCCTGTAACTGCAAAATTAGAGAAAGCAAAACCGGTATTCAAAAAACTTCCGGGATGGAAATGTGATATCCGTGGAATTAAGAAATACGAGGATCTTCCGGAAAACTGCAGAAATTACATTGAGTTCATTGAAGGACAGATCGGATACCCGATCACAATGGTTTCTAACGGACCGGGAAGAGAAGATATCATTTACCGCAATAAATAAAGAGACTGAGGCAGGCGTGCAGTGGCACCCTGCCTTTTGTGACAAAACATGGAGGATTGTATGGTAAAGAATATAATTTTAGATGTCGGGAAAGTTCTTGTGGCGTGGGAGCCGGAAGACGCAATGAAACAACTTGGATTTGATGATAAGACAGTGAAAGCAGTTGCGGATGCTACGGTCAATACTCCGGTCTGGCTTGAGACAGACCGTGGCGTCTGGTCAGATGAACAGATCCTACAGGCATTTTATGAGAAGGCACCGGAATATAAAAAAGAGATCGATCTGTTCTGGAATCATCTGGAACTGGCAATCACACAGTTTTCCTATACGAAAGAATGGATTTCCAATATGAAAAAAGAAGGCTTGCATGTGTATATTCTTTCTAACTATGGAGATTGGACTTATCAGAGAACGAAGGACAATGCGCTGGATTTCTTACTGTTGACAGACGGCGATATCTTTTCTTACAGTGTGAGACAGGTCAAACCGGATGTGGAAATCTATGAGACATTATTAAAAAAATATCAGCTCACAGCGGATGAGTGTGTATTTATCGATGACCGGATGGAAAATATCGAGGGAGCCGAAAAAGCCGGAATCCACGGAATCTGCTTTGAGACGATCGGGCAGGTGAAAGAGGATCTGAAGAAATACAATATATATGTTTAAATAGCAGGTACTTAAGAAGAGAAAAATCGTTGTTTCACAAAGTTATCACAATTTTTACCAAAATTAAACACATTTTTTCAATAAGATAATACTATCGAAAACCGACAGTTGCGAAATTCGTGAAAACAGACGGATTTCGCGATTTTCATGCGAGCCGGAAGTAAGGAGGAAAAGATTGTGATCGAGATCAGCCATCTGGTAAAAAAATATGGCGACCATATTGCAGTGAATGATCTGACATTGACTGTGGAACCAGGAAAAATTTATGGATTTTTAGGACCAAACGGCGCCGGAAAATCCACCACGATGAACATTATTACAGGGTATTTAGGTGCAACCAGCGGAGAGGTAAAAATTAACGGATTTGATATTTTTGCACAGCCGGAAGAGGCAAAAAAATGTGTGGGATATCTGCCGGAGATCCCGCCTCTTTATGTGGATATGACAGTCAGGGAGTATCTGAACTTTGTGGCAGAGTTAAAGAAGCTCGAAAAAAGTCTGAGAAATAAATATGTGGAGGAGGCGATGGAGACGACCGGAATCACTGCACAGCAGTCAAGACTGATCCGTAACCTGTCAAAAGGCTACAGGCAGAGAGTAGGATTTGCACAGGCAGTGTTAGGGTATCCGGAGATCATCATTCTGGACGAACCGACGGTCGGACTTGATCCAAAACAGATCATAGAGATCCGTGACCTCATCAAAGAACTTGGCAAAAATCATACGGTTATTTTAAGTTCGCATATTTTGTCTGAAATATCTGCAGTGTGTGATCACATTTTCATTATTTCCAAAGGAAAATTAGTGGCAGGCGATTCCACGGAAAATCTGATGAAACAGATGTCCGGGGCGCAGGAGATCGAACTTCTGATCAAAGGAGACAATGCGGCAGTGCAGGAGACATTCACCGGGATCGCAGAAGTTGAAAAATGCATTCCATTAGAGCAGAAGGACGAAGCGTGTGCACATCTGAATCTGATCGCAAAACCGGGAATGGATATCAGGGAACAGGTGTTTGCTTCCTGTGTCAACCATGGATTTGTCATTCTGCAGATGAATCCCGTTTCAAAATCTCTTGAGGATGTGTTCCTCGAACTCACGGAAAAAGAGGGGACACAGAAGGAAGTTCTGCCGGAGAAAAAACTCCATTTTGTAAAGTCTCATTTTGGAAAAGAGAGTAAGGAGGACGGGGAATAATGTTTGCGATATTAAAAAGAGAAGTAAAAGCTTACTTTCAGACGGTGACAGGATGGTTGTTTATTGCAGCAGTTCTTGTACTCTATGGACTATATTTTTATGTTTACAATCTGCGCGCAGGCTATCCTTATATTTCTTACTCACTGTCGGCGATCGCATTTATCATGCTGATCACGGTACCTGTGCTGACTATGCGCAGTTTTGCGGAGGAACGCCACAGCAGAACAGACCAGTTGATCCTGACTGCACCGGTATCTGTGGGAAAAGTAGTATTGGGAAAATATCTTGCAATGGCTTTTGTATTTACCATAGATATGGTGATCATTGCGATCACACCATTGCTGTTAATGTCTTACGGAACGATCCCATTAGGGGAATCCTATGCAGCAGTGCTTGGATTCTGGCTGTATGGCTGCGCCTGCATTGCCGTTGGTATGTTTATTTCCTCATTGACCGAAAGCCAGGTGATTTCCGCAGTTTTGACATTTGTTGCATTATTTGCCGGCTATATGATGGGAAGCATTTGTAATCTGATCTCAGAGAGCGGAAATCTTCTGACAAAAATTTTAGGCTGCTACGATTTTTATACGCCGCTTGATAACTTTATGAATGGGACACTGGATGTGGCGGGAATTGTCTATTACGTAACGATCATTGGATTACTTTTGTTCCTGACAGGGCAGTCTGTTCAGAAACGCCGCTGGAGCATCAGTTCCAAAAAAATATCGACAGGTGTTTTTTCAACGGGAATGATCATTGCAATGGTGGCAGTGACCGTTGTTGTGAACCTGTTCGTGGCAGAACTTCCGGCAACATGGACATCCATTGATGTCACTTCAACGAAAATTTATTCCATCACAGACGATACGAAGGATTATCTGAAAAGTCTCGACGAGGATGTGACAATTTATGTGCTGGTGTCCGATGCATCAAAAGACACAAAGCTGGATGAGACATTACAGAGATATGAATCCCTGTCGGATCACATCAAAGTTTCCTATATCAATCCGGCTGCAAACCCGACTTTTGCAGCACAGTATACAGACAGTTCTGTGACTTCCAACAGCATGATCGTTGTGAGCAGCGCAAGATCCAGAGTCATTGATTACAATGATGTGTATACCTATAGTTATGATTACAGCAGTTATTCCAGAAGCATTGATGGATATGATGCAGAGGGACAGCTTACAAGTGCGATTCAGTATGTGACCATGGATTCGACAGAACTTCCGGTGATCTATCAGGTGTCCGGACATGGGGAAACAGCTTTGTCCGGTGGCTTTACAGAGGCAATTGAAAAAGCAAATATCACTTTATCTGACCTTGCATTATTAAAAGAGGAGGCGGTTCCGGAAGATGCAGCAGCACTTATTATCAATGGACCGACGACTGATTTTTCGGAGGATGATGCCAACAAAGTGATCGATTATATCAATCAGGGTGGAAAAGTGCTGATCACCTGCAATTTCCAGGCACAAGGTTTGGAAAACTTCGAGTCGATCCTGTCAGCCTGCGGAATGGAGCGTGTTTCCGGCATTGTCATGGAAAATGATAAATCCTATTATTACAGCAATACACCATATTACCTGCTTCCTGACGTAAATTCAAGTGCATATACAAGTTCCGTCAGCGGTTCATATATCTTTGCTCCATACAGCGAGGCAATCACCTATGGAGAAGATACAGATGATACAACTTATACAGCATTATTGGAGACGACAGATAAAGCAGTATCCAAGACAGATGCAGTAAATGCAACAACATCAGAGCTGGAGGAGGGAGATGCTGCAGGACCATTTGCGGTTGCGGTTGCCATGGAAAAAACAATCGATGAAGATACAGTCGCAAAAGTAGTGGTCGCCGGATCTGTGGAAATGTTTGCAGACAGTGCAGACCAGATCGTTTCCGGAAATAACAGCGCAATGTTTACAGATATCATTGCCCAGATGGTTGGCGATTCTGATCTTGCAACAAGTGTGATCCCAACAAAAGATTACACGCTCAGCGCCATCACGGTGGATGCGGCGGCAGGGATTCTGTATGGGCTTGGTCTGATGATCGTGCTTCCGGTCATTATGATGATTCTTGGAATTGTGATATGGGCATCAAGAAGAAAAAAATAAAACAATAGATGATAGAAAATCAAGATTGGAGACAGATAGAATATGAAAAAACAGAAAATTCAGTTTATTGTAATTCTGATCGTGCTGGCAGTGCTTATCGCTGCCACCTTCGGAATGAAATGGTATAACAAAAATAAAGAGGAAGAGAAAACAGCGGAAGAAGAGGCTTCTACCATTTATATTTCCAAAGTGGACGTTGACACGATCACAGCATTTTCTTATGAGGTTGACCATGTGACGTATACTTTTACAAAGGATGGGGATACATGGACCTATGACGGAGACACATCACTGGATATGGATGAAGAAGCGATCGACAGCATGCTTTCAACACTGTCATCGCTGACAGCAATAGAAGAGATCAGTGATTATACAGATCTGAAAGAGTTTGGATTTGACCAGCCGGAAGATCTGATATCCTACACAACAAGTGAAGGGTCTGTTTCTCTTTTTGTAGGAAATAAAAATGATACTTTGAATGCATACTATATTATTTCAGCTGATGGAGGAAGCATTTATCTGACAGAAACGTCTCTTGCGGATGCTTTTTCCAAAACGATTGAGGAGCTGACAGTCACAGAGGATACAGAAAGCACGGAGAATGTTCAGAACACAGAAGAATAAATAAGATAAAAGCAGAATCAGCACCTGACAGAAAATTTTGTTCAGGTGCTGATTTTTTAATGCTCTGCAGTATCTTTTTCTTCGGAATCTTTTTTGATCAGTTTGTAAATAAAACTGTATGCCCAGATCAAAACAGGGATGATCACAGAAGCATAAATAGATGTCATGAGCATGTTCATAAAATTTTCGCTGGCAGAAACTGCACAGACGATAGTAGAAATATAAAGCCCAACCAGAACGATCACGCCGATGATTGCTAAAATTTGTTTTATTTTTTTCATATTTTGAATCCTTTCGGGAAAATTGTAATAAACTATGGTACAATCATCGTATAGGAAAAAAACAGTTTCGTCAATAAAATTGTAGAAGAAAAGGCAGGTAAATCGGGTGGCATATGAAAAGCTTTTGAATGAA
>ENA-OOZG01000604-OOZG01000604.1-human-gut-metagenome-genome-assembly--contig:-NODE-604-length-29336-cov-3.035689_pt1 | contig 29336 bp, 25 predicted proteins | sample MGYA00241706_ERZ501384 | MGnify/ENA primary metagenome ERZ501384 (study PRJEB25962, sample SAMEA2042742) | human gut metagenome | biome: human gut; feature: human-associated habitat; material: faeces...
AGTTCCATGAAGGAGATTACATCTCTATCGATGGTACAACAGGTAACATCTACGACGGAATCATCCCGACTGTAGACGCTACAATCGCTGGTGAGTTCGGACGCATCATGGCATGGGCTGACAAGTACAGAACAATGAAAGTTCGTACAAACGCAGATACTCCTGCAGATGCTAAGAAAGCTGTAGAGCTTGGTGCAGAAGGTATCGGTCTTTGCCGTACAGAGCATATGTTCTTCGGTGAGGGACGTATCGATGCATTCCGTGAAATGATCTGCTCCGAAACAGCAGAAGAGAGAGAAAAAGCACTTGCAAAAGTTCTTCCATATCAGCAGGATGACTTCAAAGGTCTCTTTGAAGCTCTGGAAGGTAACCCTGTTACTATCCGTTTCCTGGATCCGCCTCTTCATGAGTTCGTTCCTACAGATGAAGCTGACATCAAGAAACTTGCAGATGCTCAGGGCAAAACTGTAGATCAGATTAAGACTATCATCGCTTCTCTTCATGAGTTCAACCCGATGATGGGACATCGTGGATGCCGTCTTGCTGTTACTTATCCTGAAATCGCTAAGATGCAGACAACAGCAGTTATCCGCGCAGCAATCGAAGTTAAGAAAGCTCATCCGGACTGGACAATCAAACCGGAAATCATGATCCCACTTGTTGGCGATGTAAAAGAGCTTAAATATGTTAAGAAATTCGTAGTTGAGACAGCTGATGCTGAGATCAAAGCCGCTGGTTCTGATCTTCAGTATGAAGTTGGTACAATGATCGAGATCCCGAGAGCAGCTCTTACAGCTGATGAGATCGCTAAAGAAGCAGACTTCTTCTGCTTCGGTACAAACGACCTTACTCAGATGACATACGGCTTCTCCCGTGATGATGCAGGTAAATTCCTCAACGCATACTATGACGCTAAGATCTTCGAGAACGATCCATTTGCAAAACTGGATCAGGTTGGCGTTGGCAAGCTGATGAAGATGGCTATCGAACTCGGCAAACCGGTTAACCCGAACCTTCACGTAGGTATCTGCGGCGAGCATGGTGGAGATCCGTCTTCTGTAGAATTCTGCCACAAGATCGGTCTTAACTATGTATCCTGCTCACCATTCCGTGTACCGATCGCTCGTCTTGCAGCAGCACAGGCAGCTATCGCTGAGAAGAATGCATAATTATAAATAATATATAAGTTCATGCGCAGGCATGACAGTGTCCAAACGATAACAGAATGGTCCTAAGATAGAGATATCTTAGGGCCATTTTTACATGGACTTTAATTCAGGGATGTGTTATAATCCCAGTGCCGAATATATGGAAATTGTTGGAAAAGAGGAAAAATTTATGCAGGAGCAGATCCCGGTCAGAAAAGTGGACACTGGAAAATATATGAAAATAATCCGTTCACTTCTGGAAGAAGGAAAAGAAGTGCCGCTTGTGGTGACGGGCAACAGTATGCTGCCTTTCCTGGTAGACGGACGAGACCAGGTTCTGATAAAAGAAGTAAACCGTTCATTGCGAAAAGGTGACATTGCTTTCTTTCAGAGAAAGAATGGACAGTATATCATGCACAGGATCCGCTATATCAGACAGAATCCGAAGACAGGTAAGAAGGAATACTGGTTTGTGGGAGACGGGCAGGTTTATACCGAAGGCCCGATTGAACAGGAACAGATATTTGGTCTTATTATTGAAGCTCAGCGAAAAGGAAAAAGAATCGGTGAGAAGAATATCCGGTGGCTTTTTTTCAGACATATCTGGCTTAAAATTGTACCATTTCGACCATTAATACTGAGATTATATGCATTTTTTTTACATTGATTTGCTTGAGAAACCTACAATGCAGTGATATAATAAGAAACATTAAAAATATTAAAAACAGAGGAATGCAATCAACTGGAGACAAGATTTGAATTCGACTTTTAAGAAAATAATCACGAAAATCAAACAGGGATATCTGAAAGAAATCTATGCAGAAACATTATGGATGTATCAATATGCCAGAAGATACTGGAAATCCATATGTTTTTACATATTTTCCGGAATTTTCGGGACAGTGATGGGACTGGGGAGCAGTGTAATGTCCAAGTATCTCATTGATGCTGTAACCGGAGGACACAGAGACAGAATTCTGATGCTGGCTGTAATTATTGTCTGTATGACTGCGGGAGGAATTATTTCCAACGCTGTGATCAGCAGGATCTCGGCCAGGATCAATGTTGTGGTTCAGAATGAAATTCAGGCAGATATTTATGACAGGATCATAAATACGGACTGGGAAGCACTCCATCAATTCCGCAGCGGTGATCTTCTTAACCGTCTGTCAAATGATGCAAATCAGGTGGCTTCCAGCGTAATCAGCTGGATTCCCAACTGTATTACCAAACTGGTCCAATTTGCAGGAGCTTTCGTGATCATTTTCCATTATGATCCTGTTATGTCGGGAATCGCCCTTCTCAGTGCACCGGTCACGGTTCTTCTGTCCAGGAAACTGATGGGAAAGATGAGAAACTATAATAAAGAAATGAGGGAAATAACCAGCAGTCTGATGGCGTTTCAGGATGATACTTTTCAGAATCTGCAGTCTGTAAAAGCCCTTGGTCTGATGAGCCTCTTTGAGGATAAACTAAAAGGTCTCCAGAGAGATTATCAGGATAAAATGATGGATTATAATAAATTTACCGTATATACATCATCATTTCTTTCGGCAGTAGGTACAGGGGTATCTTATATCTGCTTTGGCTGGAGTGTATACAGGCTGTGGAGCGGATATATTACAACCGGTACGCTGCTGATGTTTGTCCAGATGGCAAATTCCCTGTCTTCGTCATTCTCTGCACTGGTACAGATTGTTCCTTCTGCGATTAATGCAGCAACCTGTGCAGGCAGACTTATGGCTGTTTCAGGACTTGAGAAAGAGAAATTTCTGGATATGCCGGAAGTGGGCAGAATCAGGAAATCTGCTGACAAGGGGATTACTGTTGAGCTCAGGGATGTCAATGTCGTATACAAAGAAGGCAATGAGGTTGTCCGAAATGGTAACTTTATTGCAGAGCCAGGCAGGATCTCTGCTGTGATCGGACCTTCAGGAGAAGGAAAGACCACACTGATCCGTGTTTTTCTGGGATTGATCTATCCATTTTCAGGAGCTGCCAGCCTTACAGACTGTAATGGTGTCAGCTGCTCTATTTCAGCAGGAACCAGAGATCTGTTCGGATATGTTCCTCAGGGAAATACCATGTTCGCAGGAACTATTGCCGAGAATATGAGAATGGTCAAAAGCGATGCGACTGATGAAGAAATCAGAAGTGTTCTGGAGACAGCCTGTGCCTATGAATTTGTCAGAAAGCTGCCCGAAGATATTTATACGCATATCGGAGAGAAAGGTTGCGGACTCTCAGAAGGACAGGCGCAGCGTATAGCCATAGCCAGAGCCCTGCTGAGAGATGCTCCTGTACTGATTCTTGATGAGGCAACCTCCGCACTTGATACAGATACAGAAGAACGGGTGCTGAAAAATATCATGAGTATAGGTGCCCACAGAACCTGCATTGTAACTACCCATCGTCCAAGTGTTCTGACTATGAGTGATCATATATACAGAATTAAGGAGAACCACCTTGAGCGGGTGAAGTGAAGATATGAAGGAGATGAAAGCTAAGAAATGAAAAAGAAAAGCGGATGGCGGATCGTGTTTATTATTTCAATTATAGGCTGCATCTGCTGCGCGGGATTTCTCGGATGGTATCTGTATCAGGATTACCGCACAGAGAAAGAATATGAGCAGCTTCAGGCAGAAGCCAGAGAGAAAGCAGCTCAGGAAGAAGCTAGGAAGAAAGAGGAAGACAAGGTATCACTGGAAGAGATAGAGAATGCAGAGTTTACCGGAGAACAGCAGGGAGAAGAAGCTGAGATCAACGAGAACTTTTTTGTTGATATGGCGAATCCCATCAACTTCGATGAATTGCAGAAAACGAACTCCGATATCTATGCCTGGATCAGAATCCCGGATACAAAGATCGATTATCCGATTGCACAGCGTGAAGGAGATCCCTCCTATTATTTAAGCCATGATATGTATCAGCAGCCGCGATTTGCAGGCTGTATTTATACAGAAGACTGCAACAGTAAGGATTTTATGGATCCAAACACAGTGATCTATGGACATAATATGAAGAATCAGTCCATGTTTCAGAATCTTCATCTGTTCCGGGATAAGGATTTCTTTGACAGTCATCCGGATGTATATATTTATACACCCGAGGGTGTTTTGAAATATACAGTATTTGCATCCTATACCTATGATGACAGACATATTATGAATTCCTTTGATTTCAAAGATAAAAAAGTATTTGAGAAGTATCTTGATGACATTTTTAATGTACGTGCCATGGATGCAAACATCCGCAGTGATGTCAGTGTAACTTCGGATGATCATATCATTACACTGGAAACCTGCGTAGGAGGACAAACTCAGTCTAGATATTTAGTACAGGCTGTTTTAAATAGGAATGGAAAGAATGAGTGAAAGAGAAAAAACAAACAAACAAAATCAGGTAGATCAGTTAAACAGAGGTTTGCTGAATATGCTTGACGGGACTGCCAATCCGGCAGGACGGACGCAGACAAACGGGTCAGTCGACAAAGAATCGGATATTTTTGATGATATCTTCCGCGATTTTAAAGAATCGTCAAAAGCTGCAGAGAATCCAACAACATCAAATCTGAAACTGATTCCGAAGCCGGAACCAATACTGGAACCCATACCGGAACCAGAACCAATACTGGAACTCATACCGGAACCAGAACCAATACCGGAACCAGAACCGAAGCCGGAACCCATACCGGAACCAATACCGGAGCCAGAACCCATACCAGGACCAGAACCGATACCAGAACCGGAGCCGGAACCCATACCGGAGCCGGTACAGAAACCGATATCAATCGCAGAACAGGAAACAGTTGCCACACTGCCTGCAGAACCGAAGAAACCGGAAAAAACAGTACATCCTGTACGTAAGAGCGCGAATCCGGCGAAGAACAGTCCTCATATGAGATATATAAGATATGAAGATCTGAAAGAGGAACAAGAACAGAAGCAGCAGGCACAGCTGATACAGGCTCAGCAGAGTCAGACACAGGCAGGACAGCGTCGGCAGGCACAGGCTCAACAGCAACAGACACAGGTTCGGCAGAGGAAGCCTTCAGCGTCATCAGCCAGACCGGTTCCGGCAGCTGATACAGACCGAACCCGGAGACAGGATACGCGCAAGGCAAACCCGAAATTCGGTCAGAAACCAGGTTCCAACGCCAGAAAGAAAAAAGGCCCTCTTATTGCAGTGCTGGTAATCTTAGGCATATTAGTTCTGCTGTTAGCGACTGCCGTAGGAGCATACTTCTATCTGAATAAGAAAGGCGAAGCCCAGTTAAAGAAAAATCAGTCCATAGCATCCATCACCGCACCGGAAGAGGCGTCATCTGAAGATGATGGAAAAATGATAGTGTACAATGGTGCAAAATATAAGTATAATGAAGATAACATAAACATTCTGTTTATGGGTATTGACAGAGATATGCAGGATACCGGAGAGAAAGTGATCGGAGAGAATGGTCAGGCCGATGTGCTCATCTGGGCAGCCTTAGATTCAAAAACCGGACATTTATCCTTGATAAATATCTCCAGAGATGCTATGGTAGATGTGAATAAATACAATGTGAAGGACAAATACCTCGGAACTGACAAAATGCAGCTCTGTCTGGCCTATTCCTATGGAGACGGCAAAGAGAAAAGCTGTGAGAATACACTTCAGTCAGTTTCCAGACTTATGTATGGTATGCCGGTAAATGCATATGTTGCCATTGATTATTCTGCTATTGCTCCGCTGAACGATGCGATCGGTGGCGTTACTGTAAATGTACTGGAGGATCTCACACAGTCAGATTCCGCATTGAAAGCCGGAGAAACAGTTACTCTTCATGGAGAACAGGCACAGACCTATGTGCGTTCACGTAACACAGAAGTTCTGGATTCCAATAATCAGCGAATGGAGAGACAGAAACAGTATATTGATGCTTTCCTTCAGCAGACAATCAGTCAGACCAAAAAGAATCCTACACTTCCTGTAACATTGTATAATGATGTATCCGACTATATGGTTACCAATATCAGCGCATCTGAAGTGACACATCTGGCAACCCTGATGATTCAGAACGGAGTTTCCGGAGGAGACATCCTGACTGTACCGGGTGAGGTAACTCAGGGAGATGTATATGCGGAGTTCAATCCGGATGACAAAGAGCTTTATAAGCTGATTCTCAGCGTATTCTATAAAGAAATAAAGCAATAATAAAGTAAGGAGGATGGTTCCAATGAAAAAAAGAATGATGATCATGCTGTGTTCTGCAATGTTAATCTGTGGTTTATCCGTTCCTGCAATGGCTGCAGTCAGCCCGACAGGAACAAGAGTTGAGACACCAACCACAAATAAAACCTCTACAGCACCAAAGACAGGCGAAGGAAATCTTGCTCTCTACAGTCTTGCAGGGGCTCTGCTTCTCGGTGGAACTGCTGTAATCTCAAGAAAGAAACTTGAGCAGTCCAGGTAGGGTAGTTCGGTGCCGAGTGAAACATTGTGTGTTTACGAGTGAAAAAGTCCTCAGAAAGTCTTCCTGAAAGTTTCGGAGGACTTTTTTACGTCATGAGAAAATTTAAAGAATTTGATAAAAACATATATAAAATTCATACTAAAGTATGTTGGAACACCACATGGAAAGGGGTAAAATTTATTTCTGTATGAACATGCATATTTGGAAAGGAAGAAAATGATCGATTTACATGCCCATATTTTGCCGGGTGTGGATGATGGAGCACGTGATATTCAGGATTCACTGGAAATGGCAGTTATGGCTGCAGACAGCGGAGTCAGCATTATGGTGGCAACTCCACACAGCAATCAGACCGGCAGATTCGAAAATTTCTGTTCAGAGAAACTGAGCGGAGATTTCAGACGTCTGAAAGCAGCGATCCGACAGAATCACATACCCTTAAGAATATTGGAAGGAATGGAGATTTTTGCGTCGGAAGACCTGGAAGATAAAATAAAAAAAGGGCTTCTTACAGGAATCAATCATACAGACTATTATCTGGTAGAATTTCCCTTTGAGGCAGATCCAATGTGGATCGGAGAATGCCTGGATGCAGTCTTTGAAGCAGGTAAGATCCCGCTGATCGCTCATCCGGAGAGATATTTCTGTGTACAGGATTTTCCGGAGATTGTATATGAGTGGCTCAGATCAGGGTGTTATGCACAGATGAATAAAGGAAGCATTCTGGGCAGATTTGGCGGCAGAGTCAGAGAGAGCGCACGGATACTGCTGGAAAATGATCTGATCACCTGTGTGGCGAGCGATGCCCACAGATCCTATGTAAGAACACCCCATATGAAAGAAGTGAGAGATCACCTGACCAGAAATGGCGGGTTTGAATATACATATCACCTTCTGGAAGGCAACCCCCGGCGGATCATAAGTAACAGACAGATCCCTGCCCACGGCAGACGTCCGGAACGGCTCAGAAGGTACTACTGGTGAGAGGGAGAACAAGGAGAATGTTATGAAAAAATTAAGAATACTAAGCATTATCGTATTTGTGGCAGCAGCGGTCTCCTTTGGAATGTACAGAAATGAACAGATCAATTCCAAAGATAACCAGGCTCCGAAAATAACCATGAAGAAAGATTCCATTAAAGTATCCTGTGATGCAGATCAGAAAAAACTTCTCAAAGGAATCAAAGCAAAAGATTCCAAAGATGGAGATGTGACCGACAGTCTGATCATAGAATCCATCAGCAATTTCACAAAAAATAAAACAAGAACCATGACAGTAGTGGCATTTGATTCCGACAATCACGCAACCAAGGCTACCAGGAAAGTGAAATATAAGGATTATACTTCTCCTGAGTTTTCTCTCACTGAGCCGCTGCGTTTCCCTATGAATACACAGGATATCATGGGAACTCTCACATGTAAGGATGTACTGGACGGAGACCTCACCGGCAAGATAAAGATGTCCAGCGAATATTATGTGCAGGCTGACAAGGCCGGAGAATATCCAATGATGTATCAGGCAGCCAACAGCGCAGGCGATGTACAGAAACTTCCTGTAACTGTAGAGATCTATGATCCTGCCAAAGAATCCCAGAGACCTCAGATCGAACTGTCCCAGTATCTGATCTATACTTCTGCAGGGACAGTGATCAATCCATGGGATTATGTACAGCAGATTACAATGGGCGGGATTAAATATATCAGAGATGAGGACGGAGTACTCAGAGATCCCAAGCCATCCCAGAACCAGCAGAGAACATCCATAACATCCGAAGAAGTACAGATCAACAATGAGGCTGACTTTAACAAAGCCGGAGTATATGAGATCACATACCAGATGACAGATGACAGCGGCAAAGAGAGTGTGACCGGACAGGTTCGCCTGATTGTAGTCGTAAGATAAGGAAGGAAGAGAACATGGAAGAGAGAATTGACGGTGGACTGGTTCCACAGATTGATCTGATCAGCATGCTGAAAGATATAGCAAAGGAATGGTGGGCAATCCTGCTTCTTTCCCTGGCTGTGGCATTGTTTGCTGATATCTGGGTGAATGTCACCTATCAGCCCGAATATAAGACATCCACAACTTTTGTAGTCACTGCCAAAGGAATGAACACAAATGTATATCAGAATCTGAATTCCACCCAGCAGCTGGCACAGCAGTTTACAGAGATCATGGACAGCAATGTCCTGAAGAAAAAAGTAGCACAGGATCTGAAAATGAGCAGCCTGAATATTGATTCATCTGTAGATCTGGTACCTGAGACAAACCTGATCACTCTGTCTGTGAAAGCAGGCACAGCTGTAGAGTCTTACAGGATTCTGCAGTCTATCATGAAGAATTATAATACAGTATCCGATTATGCTATCAAGAATGTGATCATAGAGACCATTCAGAGCCCGGCAGTGTCTATGGCGCCTGTGAATCCTCTGAATGAGAAGAAAACAATGATAATAGCATTTATAGCCGCAGCAGCAGTATTTATGGTACTGGTTGCAGGCCTTTCCTATCTTCGTGATACAATCAAGAATCCCAAGGATGTTACCTCCAAACTGGATACCAGACTTCTGGGAAGTATCTATCACGAGAAGAAATCCAAATCCATTAAGCTTCGTAAGAAAAAGGAATTTGTATCCATGCTGATCAGTAATCCGCTCAGAAGCTTTCAGTACGCAGAATCCAACAAGATGATGTCATCCAGAGTCAGAAGCTACATGGATAAGGAGAATGCAAAAACACTTCTGGTCACCAGCGTAATGGAGAATGAAGGTAAATCCACAGTAGCGGCAAATCTGGCACTCGGACTCGCGCAGGAAGGCAGCAGAGTAATGCTCATTGACTGTGACTTCCGTAAACCGGCACAGTACAAGATCTTTGACATGGAAGGCAAAGACGCAGATGATCTGGGTAAGGTGCTGACAGGCAAGGCAGGAACAGAGAATCTGATCTGCAACTGGAATGATACAAACCTCTATATGATACTGAACCGAACATCCTCTAATTCCATTGAGGCATTGCTTAAGAGTACCACACTGAGACAGATTGTGGGATTCTGCAGGCAAAACATGGATTATGTGATCATTGATACCTCTCCTCTGGCACTGGTATCAGATACAGAGGAACTGGCACAGATGGCAGATGCTTCCGTACTCGTAGTGAGACAGGATACTGTCCTTACCAAGGACATCAATGACGCCATCGATATTCTGAACAATACCAGAGGCAAGGTTCTGGGATGCGTGCTTAATGATGCATCATCATCTCAGATCACAGGAAGTACAGCACATTATGGATATGGAGGATATTATGAGAAACGAGCATAACAGTAGAGAAACAGATTCCGGGATCCTGTATTTTACTACGATCTTGGATGATATGTGGAGAGGCTTCAAGAAGTTTTTCCTGCTGTGCCTGATCATTATCGCAGCCTGCGGAGCAGGATTCTACTTCAGGGCCAAAACAAGCTACAAACCATCTTATCAGGCATATTCCTCCTTTGTGGTAGATACCAAGACAGCCTATGTCTACAATCAGGATTATTCCAATGAGAAGACTGCAGGTCAGCTCAGTAAGACATTCCCTTATATCCTTACCAGTGGTGCCTTATCAGATATTGTGGCAGAAAGTCTGGATGTGGATACTATTCCTGCAACTATCACTGCTGAAGCAATCTCGGATACTTCTATTTTCACCATTAATGTAACAGCATCTGATCCTGATACTGCCTACAATGTACTTCAGGCAGTGATCAAGTATTACCCTGAGGTTGCAGAATATATTATCGGTGATACCCAGCTTACTCAGATGGATGAGAGCGGTGTGCCGGAATCACCTGTAAATCCGCCGCAGTTCAGGCAGTCAGCTGTGAAGGGAGCTTTGGGAGGAGTTGTATTAAGTCTTTTATTCCTGTTCTTCTATGCAGCTACAAGAAAGACAGTGAGAAGAGAAGAGGATCTGAAAGATTACTTAAGTATCCCTTATCTTGGCAGTGTGCCCAAGTCACGTGGAAAACGCAGAAAAAAGAGCAAAAAGACAGTCCTTCTGGATGGTTCAGGAAGCAATACGGTTCTCAGAGAGAGCTTTCGTACCGTGCGTACCAGAACAGTAAAGAAAGCAGAAGAAGACGGAGTGAAGAGCATTCTTGTCACAAGTGCCACAGCAGGCGAAGGCAAGACTACAGTTGCTGTTAATCTGGCCATCTCTCTGGCAAAGAAAGGCAAGAGCGTAATCCTTGTGGATGCAGACCTGAGAAATCCTTCTGTGGCAGAAGCTATGGGACTGGAGAAAAAGGAATATGGTGTAGCGGATGTACTGGAACAGAAAGCAGACTTAAGAGATATCCGTCTCAGATATGGAGAATACGGACTGGATATTCTGCCCGGAGGAAATCCACTGAAAGATCCTTCCGTGATTCTGGGAGGCGGTCTGATGGAGAAACTCCTGCAGGTTCTGCCGCGTAAATACGATTACGTGATCGTGGATACACCTCCATGCGGTATGCTGTCCGATGCGTCCTTTATTGCCCGTATGGTAGATGGAGCTGTGATGGTAGTCCGTCAGGATTCTGCAAGAATCGACCGTATTCTCGGCGGTGTTGAGAATATTGCGGCAACAGAAGTTGACCTTATCGGCTACGTACTTAACGGTACAGAAATGGGTATCACAGGTTATGGCTATGGATACGGTTATGGTTATGGGTACGGTTATGGATACGGATACGGTCACTATGGCCATTATGGAAAGAAAAACTACGGATATGGAGAAAGACCGGAGCCGGAAGAAGAGACGAAATAATGCGACAGAATACAACAATACCGGCCCCATAAGGCCGGTATATTTTTCCAAAAAAATAAAAGCAAAAATAGTACTTAAGTATGTAGGAATACAAAGAAGAAAAGGTTAAAATTTTTTTATATGGCTTTTATGGCAAAAGCACTATGAGAAAAGAAGGGTATGAGGAAAAAATGGTTGAGAAACAGAAAATCAATTATCATCTTTTATTGAGACGGGTCTGTCTGATCATATTGGATATTATTCTGACAGTAATCGCATCAGTTGCAGCACTGGCTACCCGTTTTGAATTTAATATCATGCAGATACCTGAGGAATTCTCAGGGGTCTTATGGAAGGACGAGATATTTTTTGTTCTGATCACGCTGATCATCTTTGGGATATTTCGAATATATAGTAGTCTGTGGGAATATGCAGGACTGGAAGAGGCTTTCAACATTATCGGTGCAGTAGTGGTATCTACACTCTGTGAGCTGGCAATCGTAGTGGGAACCGGTCGGCATCTTCCCAGAAGTTATTATGTAATGCGCACCTTTTATCTGGCAGCACTGGTGGGAGCAAGCCGCTTCTGCTACAGAATAATCCGTCTGCGTATACGCAAGAAAGAAACATTTACCATCAGCCGTAAGAAGAAAAGAATTATGCTGATCGGTGCAGGAGAAGCAGGCAGAACTCTTATACAGGAGATCCAGAACAGCCGTTATCTGGATCAGAAAGTCTGTTGTGTGATCGATGATAACAGCCGGAAAATAGGTCGGTTTATCATGGGAATCCGGGTAGTTGGTGATCGTTATGCGATTCAGAAGAATGTAGAGAAATACGGAATTGAGCAGATCATTATCGCAATCCCGTCTGCAGGAAGCAAGAAACTGAGGCCAATACTGGACATATGCAAGGAGACAGGCTGTGAGCTGAAGATCCTTCCTGGTATGTATCAGCTGGTAAATGGTGAGGTGAATGTAAGTAAACTCCGTCCTGTAAATATTGACGACCTCCTGAGCAGAGAAGAGATCTCCGTAAATATGGAAGAAATCCTGAATTACGTATCAGGCAAAACAATCCTTGTGACAGGAGGAGGCGGCTCCATCGGAAGTGAACTGTGTCGTCAGATTGCTTCCCATACTCCGGGCAAGCTGATCATTTTTGACATTTATGAGAACAATGCGTATGATATACAGCAGGAACTGAATATGAAATATCCGAAACTGAATCTGATAGTCCTGATCGGATCAGTCAGAGATTACAACAGAATAGAGAAGATTTTCGCAGCACACAAACCGGATATCATCTATCATGCCGCTGCACATAAGCATGTACCTCTTATGGAATCCAGCCCGAATGAAGCTATTAAGAACAATGTGCTGGGAACCTACAATCTGGTACTGGCAGCTGACAGATGGAAAGTAAAGAAATTCGTTCAGATTTCCACAGATAAAGCTGTGAATCCTACTAACATTATGGGAGCCTCCAAGAGAGTCTGTGAGATGATCATACAGAGCTTCAACAGACATTCTCAGACAGACTATGTAGCTGTTCGCTTCGGAAATGTCCTGGGCAGCAATGGCAGTGTAATTCCTTTATTCAAGAAACAAATTGCAGCCGGCGGTCCTGTCACTGTCACAGATCCGGAGATCATCCGTTATTTCATGACAATTTCAGAGGCAGTTTCCCTGGTACTTCAGGCAGGAGCTTATGCAAAAGGCGGCGAGATCTTCGTACTGGATATGGGAGAACCTGTCAAGATCCTTGATCTGGCAATGAACATGATCCGACTGTCAGGCTATAAACCCGGAAAAGACATAGAAATCAAATTCACAGGCCTGCGCCCGGGTGAGAAACTCTACGAGGAGCTTCTGATGGATGAGGAAGGCATGACAGATACACCAAATAAGCTGATTCATATCGGACATCCTATTGACGTGGACGAGAATAAGCTATATTATGCTCTTAGAGTAATGGAGGATGCTGCTGCAAATGAGACGGATGACATGCGTCTTATTATGGAGAGCATAGTGCCAACCTATAAAGTAAAGACAGAGGATATGTAATGAGAAGGAAGAAATCGAGAGATTCTTACATAAAATTTAAGAATACTGCAGACAGAGTCATTGCCGGAGCCGGGCTTGTGATTCTCTCTCCGGTGATGGCAGGAATTGCCATCGCCATAAAGGCAGAAGAAGGAATCAGCGCCCCGGTATTCTTTAAACAGAAGAGAGTGGGCATCAATAAGAGCCATTTCATGCTGTACAAATTTCGAAGCATGAGAGCGGATGCGCCACATGATATGCCTACCCATCTCCTGCAGGATCCTGAGCAGTATCTTACAAAAACAGGAAAATGGCTTCGCAAAACAAGCCTGGACGAGCTGCCTCAGCTTTTAAATATTTTCCGTGGAGATATGGCAGTGATCGGTCCAAGACCGGCTCTGTGGAACCAGTATGATCTGCTGGAAGAGAGAGACAAATACGGAGCAAATGATATTAAACCCGGTCTCACCGGATGGGCGCAGATTCACGGACGGGATGAATTGGAGATTACAGAGAAAGCCCGGCTGGATGGCTATTATGTAGATCATATGGGACTGTTTATGGATATTCGCTGCTTTGTCGGAACGATTTTCTCTGTGCTTAGAAGTGACGGAGTGGTAGAAGGCGGTACAGGAGCTATGGACAAATCGAAGAAGAAACTCCTGATCATTACCAATCATTCTTACATGCTGTATCGCTTCCGCAAGGAACTGATAGAGGCATTATCAGATGAATACGACGTAGTGATCAGTACTCCGTTTGTAGGGCATGAAGAAGATCTGAAAGCGCTTGGAGCCAGATGTATAGAGACAGAAGTCAATCGCAGAAGCGTCAATCCTGTAACTGATCTGAAACTGATCCGTACATATAAAGAGATCCTTAAGAAAGAGAAACCGGATCTGGTGATCACATATTCCATTAAACCTAATATTTATGCAGGATATCTCTGTGGCAAAATGCATATTCCGTTTTATGCAAATGTACAGGGCCTGGGAACTGCTTTCCAGAAACCTGTTCTGTCAGATATAGTAACCATTATGTACAGAAAAGCATTGAAGAAAGCAGAGAAAGTATTTTTCGAAAATCAGGTAAATGCCGCGGAGTTCTGTAAAAGAAAGATCATACATCAGGAGAAAGAAATGATTCTTCATGGTGCAGGCATTAATCTTGAGGAATACAGTTACTGTCCATATCCGGATAATGAAAAGATTCATTTCCTTTATCTGGGAAGAATCATGAAAGAAAAAGGAATGGATGAACTCTTCGGTGCAGTGGAAAAACTGCGGAAGGAAGGCTATGATTTCGTTCTGGATCTGGTTGGATTCTTTGAAGATGAGTATAAGGAACAGGTGGAACACCTGGAGAGTGAAGGTATCGTGAAATTTCACGGATTCCAGGAGAACCCCAAACCATATTATGAGAAGGCAGACTGTGTAGTACTCCCAAGCTACCACGAGGGAATGAGCAATGTACTGCTGGAAGCTGCCGCTACAGGCAGAGCAATCATCACCTCCAACATCCCGGGCTGCCGCGAAGCAGTTGACAATGGAAAGAGCGGAATGCTCTGCCGGGTAAAAAGCACCGAAAGTCTCTACAAAGCAATGAAAAGATTCCTCCAACTGTCCCCAAAGACCAGAGAAAAGATTGGAAAGGCTGGAAGGGAGAAGATGGTGAGGGAATTTGAAAAAGGGAAAGTTGTGGAGAAGACAATACAGGAGATTAAGAGAGTGTAATATAATAAGAGATAATAAAGAGCATTGCAAAGAAAGGTCGAGTAGGTAGGAGAACAATCCCCATACCTACTCAACTCAAAGAAAAATCATTTGTAATGCTTTTTTAGTTATTCATAGTCAAGATGTTACAATTAGGTTTTGAGGGATGTACAACAACAGGGCGATAGGAGTAAGCAGATTTGCTGGTCAAATCGACAGGAATTATAAACAGTAATTGCGTCTGTAAGAGATGATGGAGAGAAAATCCCTGCAATATCAATCAATTATATGGAGAAAAATATGGATAAGTACTATATATTAATACTTGGATGGGTTGCCGTGATGGGAATACTGTCCATAATGATATCGATGAAACGAGTAGAGATTGTGTGCGGAAAAGAAGAATATCGGTGGAAACCGGTATGGGCAGTTGTGACAGTGATGCCGCTTATATGGATGTGCAGTCTACGTGGCGGAATTATGGATACAGGGGCATATCTGGAGGGATTTAAGGATATGCCGGGAGCGTTCAGCGGAATTGTATCATATATAGGAACGGTTAAAAAGGATAAAGGATTTTACTTTTTATCTGCAGTTATAAAATGTATTGTTGGAAATAATAGCGTTGTATATCTGTTTATCATAGCCGTTCTTCAGGCGGGAATGCTTTTTTATGTATATCGGAAATATTCAAGCAGATATCTTGTGAGCTTCTTTCTATTCCTTGCGTCGACAGATTATATATCATGGATGTTCAATGGAATGAGACAATTTCTGGCTGTAACAATTACTTTTATCGGAATTAAATTCATCCTGGATAAAAAGTATGTAAGAGCAATTATCTTGATTCTGATAGCTTCATTGATGCATCAAAGTGCATTATTAATGATTCCTTTTATTTTTATTGTACAGGGAAAGGCGTGGAATAAGAAAACATTATTATTCATTTTGGCAGTTATAGCTGTGGTTGCGTCTGTTGGACAGTTTACAAATGTGTTGGACAGTATGCTTGCAGAAACACAGTATAAAAATGTTGTATCGGATTGGCAGAGTTGGGAAGACAACGGAACCAGTGCATTACGTGTGTTAGTGTATGCAGTGCCTACTATATTATCACTTATTGGAATTAAATATATACGAAATGCAGATAATCCAATTATTAATCTCAGTACGAATATGTCGATTGTATCGGTAGGATTTTACGTTGTATCTATGTTTACAAGTGGCATCTTCATTGGAAGACTTCCGATTTATTTTTCATTATATAGTTATATCTTATTGCCATGGGAAATTGATAATATGTTTACGAAAAGATCTGCGAGACTAGTGTATATTATGACTGTCTGTGCATATTTGGTGTTCTATTATTACCAAATGCATTTTGCATGGAATTTTATATAAGATATAGATTCAGGAATGGAGAATAGAAGATGCATAAAAAAGAGCCGATAATCAGTGTAATTATGGGTATATATAATTGTGGAGATACTTTATCAGAGGCAATTGAATGCATAGTTAATCAGACCTTTAAGGACTGGGAATTAATTATGTGTGATGATGGATCGAGGGACAATACATATGAGATTGCAACAAGCTATAAAGAAAAATATCCCGAGAAAATCATTGTGCTACAAAATGAGAAGAACAGGGGATTAAATTATACTTTAAATAAGTGTTTGAAACAAGCCAGGGGAAAATATATTGCAAGAATGGATGGAGATGACCGGTGTGATAAAGAACGGTTTGCAATAGAAATAGATGTACTGGAAAAAGAACCGGAAATAGCAATTGTCAGTACAGATATGGAATTCTTTGATGAAAGTGGAGTCTGGGGGAAAATCAGTCATCCGGAATATCCAATGCCTGAAGATTTTGTGAAAGAAAGTCCTTTTTGCCATGCCCCGTGTATGGTAAAGAGAGAGGCATACATGAAAGTAAGAGGGTATTCTGTTTCTGAAAAGTTATTAAGGGTAGAAGATTATCATTTGTGGATAAAAATGTACAAGTATGGATACCGTGGAAAAAATATTCATAAATGTTTATATCAGATGCGGGATGATCGAAATGCATATAGTAGACGTTCTTTTAAAAACCGGCTCAATGAGTATTATGTAAAGAGGCTGGCAGTAAGGACATTCCGGTTGAAAAAATGGAATTATCTGTTGGCACTTCGACCGATTGTTGTCGGATTATTACCTAATTTCGTGTATGATAAGTTACATAAAAGAAGGTTAGCAAAATAAGTGAGATGTAAGAGGTGATAGAAAGTGATTCCTAAAAAAATTCATTATTGTTGGTTTGGGAGGGGAGAAAAACCGGAATTAGCAAAAAAATGCATTCAAAGCTGGAAAAAATACTGCCCGGATTATGAAATTATAGAGTGGAATGAAGATAATTTTGATATAGATCAATATCCATATTTGAGATGGTGTTATGATAATAAAAAGTGGGCGTTTTTAAGTGATTTAGTAAGATTATTAGTAGTATATCAGAACGGAGGGATTTATTTTGATACAGATGTAGAAGTGATTAAAACACCGAATGATATGTTAATATGCAATGCATTTTATGGATTTGAGAATAACGAAAATATATGTACTGGAATGGGATTTGGCGCAGAAGCAAAAAACAAGACAGTATATTCAATGATAAATGAATATATAAAATTAGTCCCAGATAAAGAGGGCAATTTTCCAATTATAAAATGTCCGGAATTAAATACCAAAGCATTACTTCCCTATGGATTAAAATTGAATGGGAAATATCAAAAATTAGATGGAGCGGAAGTATTCCCATATGATTATTTCAATCCATATGACGATCCGACAGGAAAGTTGAATAAAACAGAGAATACAGTGTCTATTCATTGGTATTCGAAAAGTTGGATGGATAAAAAGACGATTTTGAGAAGTAAAATTACAAAACCATTTCACCGCATTTTTGGCGTGGATTGTTTTAAGAGGTTAAAAAAGTGAAGAAGATATTGATTGTATCACATGCATTGGAATTGGGTGGTGCTGAGAGAAGCTTGATTGGATTATTGGATGCTATAGATAAAGAAAAGTATAAAGTAGATTTGTTTTTATTACGGCATGAAGGGGAATTGCTTCCATTTGTTCCTGAAGGTGTTAATTTATTACCAGAGATGCCAGCATATACGGTACTTGCACGTCCAATGGTACAGACCTTGAAAGAAGGGCATGTGCTATTAACAGCAGCAAGAATGTATGGAAAAATAAAAGCAGATACGTATGTAAAAAAATGTGGACATACAGATAGTGGAGTACCACTTGAGTATAGCCATAAATATACATATCGCTTTATGCCGGAGATACAGCCGGCTGAGGAGTATGATTTGGCAATTAGTTTCCTGACTCCGCATTATATTGTTACACATAAGGTTCATGCCAAAAAGAAAATAGCCTGGATACATACAGACTATAGTAGGGTTCAGATTGATAAAAAATCAGAATTAGAGATGTGGTCGGCGTATGATCAGATAATTTCAATATCTGATGATGTGACAAAAACCTTTCAAAAAACTTTTCCAACTTTGTCAATGAAGATTATTAAAATAGAAAATATTATTCCAGAAAAATTGATTATAAGCCAGTCAAAGGAATTTGTTCCAGTAGAGGAGATGCCGGATGATAGTATAAAAATACTATCTATTGGAAGATATTGTACAGCAAAAAATTTTGATAATGTACCAAATATATGCAAACATTTGGTAAAACAAGGAATGAATGTAAGATGGTATCTTATTGGGTTTGGACCAGATGAAAACCTCATTAAAGAAAAGATAAAAGAAGAGCATATGGAAAAAAATGTTATCATGCTTGGAAAAAAATCTAATCCATATCCATATATTTGCAGATGTGATTTGTATGTGCAACCTTCAAGATATGAGGGAAAGTGTGTTTCTGTGAAAGAGGCACAGATGTTGAGAAAACCTGTAGTGATTACTAATTATGCTACGGCAAACAGTCAGGTGGAAAATGGAGTAGATGGTATAATTGTGACCATGGATAATGAAAAGTGTGCAGTGGAAATTGCAAGGATATTAAAGGATGGAGAAAAAATGAAGAGAATGTCACAGAAGTGTACAGAAAAGAATTATTCTAATGTTACAGAAGTAAAAAAAATATATAGTATGTGTACATGCTAATTAGATTAATTTTGTAATGAGAAAGAGGAAAAAAGAATGGCATTGGTTAGTATTGTTGTTCCAATTTACAAAGTCGAAAAATACTTATCAAGATGTGTTCAGTCGTTGTTGAATCAGACTTTGAAAGATATTGAGATAATCTTGGTTGATGATGGATCGCCGGATAAATGTCCTGAAATGTGTGAGGACTATTTGAAAGTAGATAAGAGAATTAAAGTTGTACATAAGGAAAATGGCGGTTTAAGCAGTGCGCGGAATGCCGGAATCAATGTTGCTACTGGAAAATATATAGGTTTTGTAGATTCGGATGATTCAATATTACCTACTATGTATGAAGAATTATATAATGTGATTAATAAGTATAATTGTGATTTTGCTATGTCGGATTATGAGAGGATTATGCGTGATGGAAGAGAAAATTTAAAAAGTCTTAATATTGCAAAAGGATACTATGATAAGAACCGAATTATTAAAGAAATTTATCCAGAGCTAATTATGGGGCGTAATCTGGATTATGGTCCATTGTTGTCAGTTTGGCATTGTTTATATAATTCGAATTTTTTGAGACAGTATAATTTACGATTTGATGAAGAGGTTAAATGGTCGGAAGATAATATTTTTAGTGCATTTGTTGGGTATTATGCTAATTCTTTTTATTATTTAAAGGGAAGAGGATTATATAAGTATTATGAAAATGCGGGAACAATTACGACCAGTTATCATGAAGGTGCGTGGAATGTTTATTGTACTATGAATGACCATCTGAGAATGTTTTTTGACAATAAAAAAGAATATAATTTTTCACAACAATTAAATTTGCATCAGATTTATTATGCATGCAATTGTTTGGGACAATTAAAGCATGCAGATTTAGATAAAGAAGTAAGAAATAGAAAGGCACAGGAAATTTTAAAATCTGAAAAATTAGCAGAGGCTTTTTATAAATTCCATTATCCGAAAGAATGGCCATGGAAATTAAAGGTACAGGTCTGGTTAATAAGGCATAAAATGTGGAATGTATTAAAGAAAATATAAGGAGCAGATTATAATGTGTAAGATTTCAATAGTTATGCCTGTTTATAATAAAGAGAAATACATAGCAAGAGGAATTAATTCTATTCTTGCACAGACATTTAATGATTGGGAATTAATTATTATTGATGATGGGTCGACTGACGAATCTTTAAACCAATGCAAGAAATTCCGAGATTCAAGAATTCAAGTATTCCATACTTTAAATAGAGGTGTGTCTGAAGCACGAAATTTGGGAATTAGTAAAGCTACGGGAGAGTATATTACTTTTATAGATAGTGATGATTTTGTTACAGAGAATTATCTTGAAAAAATATATAGGCCAGATGAGGAAATGGTAATTGGTGGAGTAGCAAAAGTTGATATGAACGGAAAAGTTATAGAACGGATACGTCCATATTTAGATGGAAATGTATATATAAAAGATATGGCGAAAACCTTCTATAAAGAACAATTAGCTACCGGAATTTATGGTTTTGTATCATCAAAACTTATAAAAAAAAGCGTGATAGAAAAAAACAAGATACGATTTGATAGTAAAATAAATTTGGCAGAAGATTATGATTTCTTTTTAAAAATATATGGATGTATTGAACAGGTATGGTTTACAGATTATACAGGATATTATTATGAGCAGGAAACTATAAATTCTGCTATTACTATGGATGATAACAAGATAGATTTTTTTGAACAGATTAATATTCAAAAGAAAACAAAATCATTTTTAAGAAAGCATCATTCATTTGGAGAATGGGAAGAAAAGCAATATAATCAAATAATTTCGAATTATGCGTATACAATTCTGATGATGAGTGCATTGAAAGGAAAAAAACTATATAGCAATAATTTTAACAGACTGAAGAAAGAACATATAGTTTATCTGGGAGAAGGCGGAAAAACTATGCAGATAATAATGTCAGGATATAATCGTGGATTAAAAAGTGGAACATATGTTGTTTTGAGGCTGAAGAGAGCAATACGTAATGTGTTAAAAGGGGAAAGGTAAGTATGAGAAAAGTTTTTTTGTATAATCATGGCGGTAGTGAAAACCACGGATGTGAAGCACTGGTTCGTACTGTGTGTGAATTGTTTAAAGAAGAAAATCTTATCCTATATTCAGAAATGCCACAACAGGATTTACATTATGGTATTCAGCAGTTGGTTAATGTTAAAAGTGCAAAAAATGCATATTCCAAACTGTCTCCTAGTTTTATTAAAGCGTATTATAGTTTGAAAAAGAAAAATGATTACTTCCCAATAGATATATTACCATATAGAAAGACTATAAAAGAATTTAGGACAGGAGATATAGAGATATCGGTAGGGGGAGACATTTATTGTTATGATGACTACCCGAAATACATTCAATTGCATCAAATGATCTGCCGACGAGGCTGTAAGACAATTCTTTTGGGATGTTCTTTGAATGAAAAATTATTTAATGATCCGAAATTTGTCGAGGATATGAAATCATATGACTATATTTTAGCAAGAGAATCTTTGACGTATGAATTATTAAAAAAGGCCGGGCTTAAAAGTATCGGATTGTCACCGGATTCAGCATTCACATTACCAAAAGAAGAAGTGCAATTACCATCTAATTTTGTTGAAAATAATACGGTGGGAATCAATGTAAGTCCATTAGTAATGGAACGGGAGCAAGAAGATAATGTGTTGTTGGATAACTACAGAAATCTCATAGCTTATATTTTAAATAAGACAGATTATGCGGTTGCATTGATTCCGCATGTGATATGGGAGGGGAACGATGATAGAAGTATTTTGAATAAATTACATGATGAATTTAAAAAGAGTGAGAGAATTGCAGTAATTCAGGATTGTAATTGTATGCAGTTAAAAGGATATATTGCGAAATGTCGGTTCTTTGTTGGTGCAAGGACCCATGCGACTATTGCAGCATATTCTACAGAAGTTCCGACTCTTGTTGTAGGATATTCTATAAAATCCAGGGGAATAGCGAAAGATATATTTGGAAGTGAAGAAAATTATGTGATTCCTATTGAGCAGATAAAAGAAGAAAATAAATTGACACAGGCATTTATTTGGTTGCAGGAAAATGAGAATCATATAAAGGAACATTTGAAGAAAAGAATGCCGCAATATATAAAAGACGCAGAAAACGTAAAGAAAAAGATAAAAGAATTTTTTTAGGATATGAATAATGGATTTGATAAGTATTATTGTGCCAATTTACAATGCAGAAAAAGTTATAAAACGATGTATAGAATCAATATCACGACAGTCTTATGAAATGTTAGAAATTATTCTGGTTGATGATGGATCAACAGACCAAAGCTTAGAAATTTGTGAAGATATGTCTGAAAAGGATTCAAGAATTAAGATTATACATCAAAACAATGGTGGGGTTAGTAGAGCAAGAAATACTGGACTAAAAAAAGCAACGGGACAATATATTATGATGGTTGACAGTGATGATTATCTATATGAAAGGGCTGTCGAATTAATGCTTAGGGAGATAAAGAAGAATAAGGCAGATTTAGCTATTTGTGGATTTGAAAGAGGAATGGATGAAGCATTTCCTTTTTCAATAGATTTATCTTTGGAAAGTTCAGTAATTGATAATAGAGAGGCGCTGAACAGAATTTATAAGAATGATTATTGTGCTTTACAATATGTTGCACCGTGGGCAAAGTTATATGCGCGTAGACTGTTCGATAATATAATATATCCGGAAGGAAAGATATTTGAAGATATTTATATAACTCATCATATATTGTATAAATGTGGAAGAATTGCTGTTTTACCACAGAGAATGGTATACTATTCGTTTTGTGATAATAGTTTGATGAACAAACCATTTCACTTAGGAAAATTAGATTATCTGGAAGCATTGGAAGAAAGAATTTATTTTTTTAAAGATTGTGGATTTGATGAACTTGAGGACGTGGCTTATGATGAGTATTTACATTCTCTTATATGGGAATATTCTCGAACGAGAGATATTTTACATGATAAGAATGCCATGAATAAAATTTCTGATTGCTTTAAGAAAATATATAAAGTGGGACATGCCAGTAAAAGATATCCGCAAGAGACAGTATGGTATTTGAAGACCTTTGCAATTAATCCGGAGATAATAGTATTATATTGGAAAATCAACTCAGTGTTTGAAAAAATATGGAGAAAGAAGAATGAAAACTGAAAAGGTAAGTATTGTAACACCATGCTATAACGGAGAAAAATATTTGGAACGATTTTTAAAGTCCATACTTAATCAAAGCTACGGAAATATAGAGTTGATATTTATAAACGATGGATCAACAGATCAGACAGAAGAGATTATAAAAAAATATAAAGAAGAATTTGATTTACATAATATAGAATTAACATATTTGTTTCAGGAAAATGCGGGACAGGCTGCAGCTTTAAATAATGGATTGAAATATGTTCAGGGAGATTATTTATTATGTATAGATTCAGATGATGAGATTAGTGAGAATTTTGTAAAATGTAGAGTTCGGTTTTTACAGGAAAATTCTGCATATGTGTATTGTTATGGAAAAGTTGAATTTATTAAGAATGAATCAATACAAATAAAAGAAAAAAGGAAAGAATGTGAAAATAGATTATCTTTTTTTGAAGATATATTGTTTGTTAAGAATGTGTTTTTTACTGGATATTTTATGAGAATAGATGCATTAGATAAAGTAATAGAAAAACGAGAAATATATACGGGAAGAGGAGGACAGAATGCACAAATACTTCTTCCTTTAGCTTGGTATTATGGAGAGCCAGGTTATGTAAAAGAATCAGTATATAAGTATTATATTCATCCAGAAAGTCATTCGCATAGTCAGGATACAGGAGAAAAAATTATTGATCAATTGTTGGATTATGAACAGATTTTGCTTGAAACAATAAAGAAAATAAAAGATAAAAGAGCAAGTGAATATATTATGCCAGTTCGACAGCATTATGCAAGGCTTCGGTATGGAAATGCAATAGATACACAGAATAAAATACTCATTCGGAAATATTTCAAGGAATTAAAGCGGATAAAAAGGCCGACGCTTAGGGAGTTTGGACTATATATAAAGAAAATGGTATTTAGGTAAAAAGGATGTATGGATTAATATATAGAATATATTTTATATTAAAGAGAAAACAAAAAAAGAAAAAAGAAAAAAACAAGGATACAGGTTTTATAATTCAAAAATTATTAGACAAAATAGAATGGTACTATAATATTTTAATAAAAGAAAAATATGAAAAATGTAGCATTTCTGAAAATATACTTGAAAAAAAGAAAAGAAAAGAGCGTATAATAGTATCTTTAACATCTTATCCCAAAAGAATAGGTGAAGTGTGGATTACGATTGAGACTTTATTGCGTCAGACAGTGAAACCAGATATGATTATTTTGTGGCTTGCAGATACTCAGTTTAACGGAATAGAAAGTTTGCCTAAAAAGTTAATTGATTTACAAAAAAGCGGATTGACAATTCGCTTTTGTAAAGATTTAAAGAGTCATAAAAAGTATTTTTATACGATGCAAGAATATCCAGAAGATTTGATAATATTAGTAGACGATGATATGTTTTATCCATATGACATGATAGAAAAATTATTAAAGTTACATTATGAATATCCACAGGATATTTGCACAATGACTGCGCAGGTAATAGGTGATGATATCACAGTGGTTCCATCGAAATGGAAAAATCCTGATTTAAGTCAAAAGTATCAACATTCTACCAAATTGCAGATTTTTACAGGAAGTGGTTCACTTTATCCGCCAAATTCATTAAATGCACAAGCTTTCAATGAAGAAGTAATGAAAGAGTTATGTCCATATGCAGATGATCTTTGGTTAACGTTTATGGCAAAATTAAACGGAACAAAAGTGACTACACAATATCCATGGAGAGCATTCCCAATAACAATTTATGGTTCTGGTATCGGAAGTTTGTATTATATAAATGCTGAAGAAGGGCAGAACGATGTTCAGTGGAAGGCATTGTTGAATTATTTTAAAGTACAATTAGGAGAAGTTGAATATGAATAAGATAAAAGAGTATTTGCGATTTCTTAGACGTATTCGGATTATAAAATATTTTTATTTGAATTACTTTTGCAAAGAGATAATCCGAGTTGATAATAGTAAAATAATTCCTTATAAAAATGCTGTTATTGATATTGAAACAGGAGCACGAATTTATATTGCAAATGGAGATGTTGAAATAGGATGTAATTTGTTAAAAGGATCCAGGGAGGAAACAAGAATACGGTTAAGAGAAAATGCTGTTTGGGGATCCAACGGTGGATGTAAGATTTCTTATGGTTCAACAATAGAAATTCTTAAAGGGGCATTGCTTGACAGTAAATATTTTACGGTTAATAGTAATAGTATATTAATTGCGGCAAAAAAAATAAGTCTTGGACAAGATGTTATGATTGCAAGAAATGTTGTTATATATGATAGTGATTTTCATGAGATATATTATGAGGGAATAAAAGGTAACAGATCAAAAGATGTTATAATAGGCGAGCATGTCTGGATTGGTACAAACAGTATGCTACTGAAGGGTGTTAATTTGAAAAAGGGTTGTGTAGTAGCAGCTAATACAATTGTAACTGAGAATGTAGAAAGTGAAAATCTTATTGGAATCAAATCAGAAATCAAGTGTATAAATAACCAGATTCAATGGAAGAGATAAAATGCTATGAAAGATTTTTTGATTAAAGATGTGGAGAATTAATTATGTCGAGACAAAAGAATAGTATTAATAATCTTAAATGGGGGATTTTAGGAAATATAATCACTTCAGTTGTAGCAATTATTATTCCAAGATTATTTATCGTCAATTATGGATCTGAAGTAAACGGGTTATTATCATCAATTCGCCAAATTTATGTATATCTGGCTTTACTGGAAGCGGGTGTAGGCGATGCGTCAGTTGTGGCACTTTATGGACCTATTGGGAGAAATGATCATAAAACTGTTAATAAAATCCTGGCAGCAACGCATTATTATTATAAAAAAATTGGGATAGCATATGCGGCGTGTGTGTTGGCATTGGGTGGAATATACCCATTGCTATTGGATACAACCATATCATATGGAACATGCTTTTGGGTCATTGTATTACAAGGTTCAGGAAGTGTTATTAGCTATTTCGTTCAGGGAAAATATAATATGTTGTTGCGAGTAGATAATAAAAGTTATATAACAACGAATCTTGCTACCGTAACATCAGTTATGACGGATTTGATACGAATAGTATTATTATTAAATGGTAAAAGTATCATTGAAGTACAGGCTACATATTTAGTATTTAATCTTGCAAAAATGTTGTATGTAAGTTGGTACATGAAAAAGAATTATTCATGGATTGATCTATCAGTTACTCCGGATTTTAAATCAATTTCACAGAAATCGGCGGTTATGGTTCATCAAATTTCTTCATTAGTGTTCAGTCATACAGATGTATTAATACTTACTTTTGTCTGTGGATTGAAAACAGTAAGTATTTATTCTATGTATGCAACGATTTATGGAATGGTTGATAATGTTATAAACATTATTTCTAACAGTGTTCAGGCGGCATTGGGGCAGATATTCCATACAGATAGGAAAAAATTCTTGAAACTACAGGAAGCATTTGAAACTTATTATTTAGCTATTGTGTTTTCTCTTTTAACGATAGCATTTATATTTGCGTTACCGTTTATGAAATTATATACAAGAGGGGCGGATATAAATTATGTAGATTATAGATTACCAATATTATTTACGATGTATCAACTCTTAAGTTATGGAAGAGTATCAAGTAATAATATTTTAAGTTTTGCAGGGGCATTTAAAGAGACTCAATGGAGAGCGGTATTAGAAGCAACAATTAATCTGGTGGTGTCTTTTATATGTGTATTTAAATTTGGAATATATGGCGTATTATTTGGCACTGTAGTAGCTTTGATATACAGGGCAAATGATATTATTTTATTTGCCAATAGAAGAGTGTTAAAAAGAAGTGCCTGGGCAACGTACCGTAGATGGATAACGGATTTTTTTGTTTTAATTGTAATAATAATTTGTTTTGAAAAATTACAATTAAGAATTGAAACGTATACGAAGCTTTTGGTAGCTGGTATTTGGGTTAGTATTGTGGTTGTAGGTATTTTCATAGTCGTAGCAAGCGTTATAGAGAAACAGGCTAGGGAGACGGCGATATATTATATTAGACAGATGATACTAAAAAAATGAGGAAGGATATTAAAAATGTTGTAATAATTTGTAGTATGTTAAAAATAAATGGCATGTAAAAGAAGTTTTCGTTTTATCAAAAAACTTATGATTGTTAATGTGTTTACAGAAATGAGAGATATAAAGGGAAAAAATATGAATAAAAAATATCAATTTTAAGAATGGTTACTAGGATTTGTACTTATGTTAATAGATTTTTTCATAGAAATATGTACAGAGCCGTTATATGCAAATGTTGATAATTTTAATATATCATTGGTTACAAATGGATTATTTAGTAGGGATACATATACATACGGATTATTACTGGAATTGGTGCAGGAATTTCAATAATTGCATTCGCATTAATTATTTATGTACTAATTTCGTTTTTTAGGGGAAATGTTGTTCCGGGATGGTCGAGTAGTTTGATTGCAACTAGTTTTATAGGAGGAATTCAGCTTATTTCGTTAGGAGTAATAGGAGAATATATTGGAAAAATATATATGGAGACAAAGCAGAGACCACGATATATAATTATGGAAAAAACTTATCAAGAAGCAAATTCTAGAATTAAGAAAAGTTAGTTGTATTTGTGCGTAAGATTTAGAAGAAAGAGAAATGAAATGAAAGAAAATTTGTTATTAAAAAAAATACTGCTTAAGATATTTAACAGAATTTCAGTGGATAACAATCATTTAAAGGTTGAAAGTATTCATTTTAAAAATAATCATTTACGAATAGAGGGAAATGAGAATAGTCTTCAATGTGAAAAGCAGAGTTTTTTAAGAAACAGTCATGTGTATATAAAAGGAATGGGAAATAGGATTAGCATTGATATAGAAACAGAAGTTTATGGGAATAATATGCAAGTCCTTTTTGTAAATGGAAGCAATAATCAGATTTTAATTGGGAAAAATTGTGTTATAAGAGATACAACATTTTTTATTAATGGAAATAATAATGTAATTTGTCTTGAAAATAATGTATCCGTTTATGGCGCAGAATTTCATATAGAGCAAGATAATAATTGTTTAAATATTAAAAAAGGAACAACATTTCACGGAAGAAATGGATATCCTGTGCATATTGCACTAGATGAGGGAAGTAGTATTACGATTAATGAGGATTGTATGTTTTCTAATGGAATTCAAATACGTTCTACAGACTCGCACAGTATTATTGATTCGACAGGAAAACGAATAAATTATGCAGAAGATATAACTATAGGAGAACATTGTTGGATCGGGTTGGGGTGCATTATCTTAAAAGGAACAACTATTGCGCCACATACAGTAGTGGCAGCGGGATCAATATGTACAACTGAATATCATAAAGGGAATTGTATAATTGCGGGGAATCCTGCAAAGGTAGTAAAAGAAAATATTGATTGGGATAGAAAATATTTGTGATTAAAATATTGGGTTTTTATACTATAGAAAGAGAGTGGAAGAAATAATTAAAGAAATCGTAAGGGGATACGGTGTTGGTAATCAGACTGATAGTAAATATGATTTTTGTGATGTGTTGGTATTAGAATATAAATAGTACAAGTCAAAATGAGAATTCCTTATAAGAAAAATCATGGTACAATGTAAGTACTGCACTGAATGAGGATCTCATTATGGTAAAGCACTATGACAAACAATTTAAGTTGGATGCAGTACTACCATGATCATAGGAACTTAGGACTGCAGGGTTGTGCTACAATTTAGAAATTAGTCAGCAGACATTATCATGCTGGAAGAAAGAACTGCGTGAAACAGGTAATATTGAAAGC
>ENA-OOZG01000615-OOZG01000615.1-human-gut-metagenome-genome-assembly--contig:-NODE-615-length-28992-cov-8.274493_pt1 | contig 28992 bp, 24 predicted proteins | sample MGYA00241706_ERZ501384 | MGnify/ENA primary metagenome ERZ501384 (study PRJEB25962, sample SAMEA2042742) | human gut metagenome | biome: human gut; feature: human-associated habitat; material: faeces...
GACCGAAGCCGAATCCCGAAAGCAACACCGCGATTCGCCTTTATGCAACAGTCTCTTATTGTAACGGGCCAGCCCTGCAGCGTAACGAAAGAAGGCACCTGCCCCAGACGAGGAGCAGATGCCTTCCTTATTGTACACACGAGGGGCGTTGACGCCCGCAGCTTGTGGCGTAGCGTTAGAGTAGGCGGATTGAGGAGATCGCGTTTGAGGAGACCTCTGCCTGGACTCCCTGCACGTTGCCACTACCCTTGAGAGCCATCGTATCGAATGTGTTCCTTACCATACCCGTCTTGCGGTCTAGGACGATGTTTTTTATGCCATTGCCCTCTAAGACCAAGCCCTCTACAGTTGTCGTCGTCTTGCCATTGGCACGAAGCGTATAGTCTGTATCAGATACAGCTACCAGTGTGACGACACCCTCATACTGCGTATCAGCATTCTCCCCTGTGAAGAGAGGACTATTGACCGCGAAGGACTCACCCGGTGCTATCGGCTCTGCGGGGTAAAATGAAGGAAACATCGACATAGAGAGGATACCCTTCTTGACTAGGTCATCCACAAGTTCTCCCTCAGGCTCACCTAGAGGCTTAAGCTTAGCGTCCATCCACTGAGTGATCTTCTGATTGACCATCTTACGTAGCTGGCTGGTTGCATCGTCCTTAGCGTCTGAGTCTGTGTCCAGATTCATCTCTTGTCCCATAGAGCTGGTAGAGACTTGTATGCGATCGATATTGGTCTCCATCAGGTAGTTGCCATCCTTGACGTCCAGTACCTTATTGGTATAGTTGATGGTCTGGGCTTGCTTGATCTCCATCTGCTGACCCATCACAGAGATGGTCATAGGATAGTTGAGCGTCATCTGATAGGTAAAGGTCTGCCCCTTCTCGAGGTTCAGACGTAGATCATACTTCTCCTGTGCGAAGACAGAGGTCATCACTCCGAGTAGGAGTAGCGTGTGTAGAATAAACTTCTTCATTGCGTTTGAGTGTGGATTGTCTATGACTGTTTAACGTTGCGTACACAGTATGCCCTATACAAACCATCTTAGTATACGGCTAGTGGGCATTATACAGAAGCGTTAGAGTAGGCGGATCGAGGTGATCGTGTTTGATGAGATCTCAGCTTGGGTACCCTGTACGTTGCCACTACCCTTGAGAGCTATCGTACCGAAGGTGTTTTTGATCATACCCGTCTTGCGGTCGAGTACGATATTGTCTATGCCATTGCCCTCGATGACCAAGCCCTCGAAATTGGCGGTCGTCTTACCATTGGCACGGAATGTATAGTCTGTATCAGACACAGCTACCAGCGTGACGACACCCTCGTACTGCTCATCGGCATTGTCACCCGTGAAAAGAGGTCTACTAACAGTGAAAGACTCCCCCTGTGCTATCGGCTCTGCGGGGAAGAATGCTGGAACCATAGCCATGGAGATGACACCTTTCTTGACTTGGTCATCTACATTCTCGCCCTCAGGCTCTCCTATGGGCTTAAGCTTAGCGTCCACCCACTGAGTAACCTTCTGATTGACTACCTTACGCATCTGATTAGTTACTTCGTCTTTAGCTTCTGAGTCCGTATCTACATTCATCTCTTGCCCCATAGAGCTGGAGGAGACTTGCATACGATCGATGTTGATCTCCATCAGGTAGTTGCCATCCTTGATGTCAAGCACCTTATAGGTATAGGAGATGGTCTGGGCTTGCTTAATATCCATCTGCTGACCCATCATAGAGATGGTCATAGGATTGTTGGCTGTCACCTGATAAGTGAAGGTCTGCCCCTTCTTCAGGTTCAGACGTATATCATACTTCTCCTGTGCGAAGACGGAGGTCATCACACCAAGTAGTAGCAGGGTGGATAGAATGAGTTTCTTCATAGTTTTATTGTGGTTTGATTATACGTTGTTTACTTGACATTATGCAGGTCATGTCCCATACGTACCTTCTTGGTATGCAGGTAGTGGGCATTGTACTGATTGGGCTTAATCTCTAGAGGCACTGTCTCCACGACCTTCAGCCCGTAAGCCTCGAGACCGACACGCTTGACTGGATTATTGGTCATCAGTCGCATCTCGGTCACACCAATAGCACGAAGTATCTGAGCACCGACACCATAGTCACGCTCATCCACCTTATGCCCGAGGTGCAGATTAGCATCGACCGTGTCGAGCCCCTCGTCTTGAAGCTTGTATGCCTTGATCTTGTCCATCAAGCCGATGCCACGTCCCTCTTGGTTGAGGTAGACGACGACACCTGTGCCCTCCTGCTCGATGATCTCCATAGCCTTGTGCAGCTGCTCTCCGCACTCGCAACGCAGACTGCCGAAGATGTCTCCCGTAGCGCAACTGCTGTGCATACGTACGAGCGTAGGCTTATTGGCAGAGATGTCACCCTTGATGAGGGCAATATGCTCTAGTCCATTGCTCTTCTGGCGAAATGGTATGATGTCAAACATACCCCACTCGGTCGGAAGCTTAGCTCTCACGCCCTCCTCGACGATGCAGTCGGTCTTGAGGCGATAAGCGATGAGATCCTCGATGGAGATGATCTTCATATTCCACTGCTTAGCGATCTCGACAAGCTGAGGGAGACGCGCCATGGTGCCATCCTCATTGATGATCTCGATGAGCGCACCTACAGGCTGGAGACCAGCGAGACGCGCCAGGTCGATAGCCGCCTCCGTATGACCAGCACGACGCAAGACGCCACGATTGCGCGCCCGCAACGGGTTGACGTGACCAGGGCGAGCTAGGTCTGTCGGCTTGGTATTAGGATCTGCTAAAGCTTTGATGGTCATAGCACGATCATACATGGAGACACCCGTCGTACAGCCGTGACCGATGAGGTCGACCGTCACGGTAAAGGGGGTCTCGTGTAGCGATGTATTCTCATGCACCTGCATATTGAGTTCGAGCTGGGCTGCACGCTCTTCGGAGATAGGCGTACAGAGTACACCACGCCCGTAGCGCATCATAAAGTTAACCTTTTCGGGTGTTATCAGTTCGGCGGCCGTGATGAAGTCCCCTTCGTTCTCACGATCCTCGTCATCGACAACGATGACAAACTTGCCCGCTTTGAAATCTTCGATAGCCTCCTCGATGGAGTTTAGTTTGAAGTCTTGGTTCATATTCTAGGAATACTATATATAAGGAGCAGATCACGCTGTCTGCGACTCGATCTGCTTGACAATATGGTTCAATATGGGTGGCATCTGATGCAGCTGTCTCTTATTGCGCCGTAGGGCGATGCCTAGGTATAGCATCAGGAGCAAGGAGACTGGTAACAAAGGTATGCAAATCCAGACACATAACCTATTTTGCCAAAGGGTATTTGCAAAGGTCTTGCCCAGCATAGGTAAGCTCAGGAGCTGTGCAAAGACATACTTGTCGGGATAGTTGTGGAGCGTCTCGACAGTCTCCTCTAGCTGCTGGTAGAGCTGCTGGTAGGCCTTGGCAAAGTCGGGCAGGCGATCCAACCTCAGCCCCCTACTCTGGGCATAAGTCATACCGAGCAGTGCGTCCATCTGACTTTGTAGCTGCCCTATCTCACGTAGCACCTCCTCAGAGGTGGCGGGCTGCATGATAATCTCCTTGTACTCTAGTTGTCTTGAGTAGTTCGGGTGGAAGATGCGACGGAAGAAGACCACGTAGGCATCGGCATTGAGCGTAGCAGAGTCTCGCGAAGCCTTGTAGGTGAGGAAAGCTCCCAGCGGTAGGATCACGGCACTCGACAGCCACATACCCGCCCAGACGGGGATCTGCCCACTATTGATCATCTTCAGGCCAAAGGTGTCGATGACGTAGTAGATAATGAAGATAAGCACCGCCAAGACCATCGGCGTACCCACGCCTCCCTTGCGTACGATAGCTCCCAGCGGAGCACCCACGAAGAAGAAGAGCAGACAAGCCACAGGGAAGGTGAACTTACGGTGCATCTCCTGCGCATTGACGCGGTAGTCCGAGGCGGCATCGTCATAGTAAGTGTCGGCAATCTGCACCGACGAGGAGAGGCTCTCGAGCCACTCTAGAGCCTGCTTGTAGCCCATCAACTTATCCTGATCGGAGGCTCTATCCATCAGCGTATCTATCGTATAGGGTGGCGGCGAGGCGTGACTAGTCTCAGCCCCTAGCAGCTCATCATGGCTCAACCGACGAGCCGTGACTGGCGCAAAGGGACGATGCGAGAGTTGATCTTGCTTTAACCACGCAGCAGCCTGTAGATTAGCACCGGGCATTGTCGAGCCCATCTCCGTAGAGACAGGTGGCGGGAGCTTGGTATGTATCTCAAAGAGCACGTTACTCCCCACCTGACGCCCCACGCTGTCTGTCGCCATGCGGGTGCTATCGCTGTAGACAATCAGCTCTCGGAGGTTCTTACCGACGAACTGAGACTTGAGGTAGTCATCGCCCATCATCTCAAAGTTGGCATCAAAGGGGATGAAGATCACCTTCTCCGTAAAGTGCTCTTTAATATAGGAGGCGGGCCTCTCATCCGACGCTTGACTGCCAGGGATCAGCGTCGTCTGACTGCTGAGCTGCTCAAAGCTCTCACCACTCCTGAGCGACATGATCAGGAAGAGCTTGCTCTCGTCCATCAGCAAGCGGCCCGTATCGGCTAGTATGATGCGAGGCGTGCGCTGCTCGGAGAGGTCATAGATCATTACATTATATAGGTTGCTCGTCGCCGCATCTTTGTCCCCTACATAGATACTGTAGCCATCGATACCATTGAAGAAGATCCCTTTCGGTAGCTCTAGCTCTGGACGCGCATAGCGTGCCGAGAAGAGTATCTGATAGACTCGCACACTAGCCTTTTGCACACCCCTATCTAGATAGACAAAGAGCCCCAGAGCGATACAGGTCACGAGGATCACCAGTGGCTTCATGATCTTGCTCAGAGGTACGCCTGCCGACTTCATGGCCAGCAGCTCCAGTCGCTCACCGAGATTACCGAAGGTCATCAGCGATGCCAGCAAGACGCCCAGCGGCACAGCCGTAGGCAAGACGTAGAGCCCTGCGTAGAAGATCACCTCCAGCAACACCCCCACATCCATACCCTTGCCGACCAAGTCGTCAATATGCTGCCAGAGGAACTGCATCAAGACGACAAACCAGCAGATCAGCAGGGTCATCAATAGGAGAGGCAAGAAGGACCTCACCATAAAGATGTGCATGATCTTCGGCCGCAGACGCATACCTCTTACTTGCATGATCGTAGGATTGGGTAGGAGTAAGCTTTTTACTTCATGAGCTTGCCCTCACGCTTCAAGTCATTAAAGAGCCTGTCTAGCACAGCATTGATAAAGGAGGCACTCTTAGCGTTGTCATACACCTTGGCCAGCTCGATGTACTCATTGATCGTCACGACGAGCGCTATGTCCGGGCAGCTGAGAGCCTCCGCCACAGCCATCTCCATCAAGATCATATCGACCAGAGCGACACGATCCTGCTCCCAGTTATCTAGTCGCGGCGTCAGCATCGCATCATACTCCTCACGATGTAAGAGCGTCTCCGAGAGGAGCTGATGTGCATAGAGGCGGTCCCGATCACTGTGAAACATGGGGAGCAAGTCGCCCAGTAGCTCTAAGCCATCCTTAGCACCACGGCGCAAAGTCTTCAGCGCAAAGTCCTGTATCGTCACCACAGGCTGATTGGTAAAGGGGATGACACGATAATCGTCCGACCCCTTGAGACGCTCTACCGTCGCCTCCACCTGCTCTACAGTAGGCATCTCCTCGACCTCTAGACGCTCGCAAATAGCGGTCGCATCAGCCCAGTAAAAGGAGTTTGCCGCAAGATGCTCATTGAGCTCCGCCGTACGGAAGAGTTGCTTGAAGATATTGCTCCAGTAGGTACACTGCTCCTGCATAGAGAGCGTAGAGACATCTTCAGGCAGAGCACTGTACGAGGGATCTTCCTCGACCATGCTGTAGAGCGTGCGGAGCAACTGCTCGTCCTGCTCCCAGCGTCTCTGCATCTCGTCGAGCGGATTCTGTATCTCCGTACAGCGCGCGATCTCCTTGACGAGGGTCATGTCGGAGAGCCTACGAGGAGTCACCTCATCCGACGACTTGAGGAAGCGTCGCTCACGTATCTCTAGTAGCTCCCTCTGATAGGCTGCGAGTGCACGTATCAGATCTAGCAGATAGTAGTAGAGGTAGTAAGTGTGACGTAGGGAGGTCGTAAGCGACTGGTCCGCAAGTGCCACATCTAGACGACCGCTAGAGATAGACTGGTAAAGTTGCTGGAAGACGCGGATGCGTACGATAGACCGATTGATCATATCACTCTATGAAATAGATAAATATAGTAGGAGCAAACAATTCACGAGGAGGGCACTACCCTTCCCAATCTGTAGTCTACGGAGGCGAAATCAAGGCATGCACCCTGCTGACCACCGCAGATTCGCCACAAAGGTACAAAAAAGGTCTCGGAGAGGATCACCCCAACCCGCCCAGAAACTTAGAAGCGGTAGGCGAGGTAGCTGTCGGCGCGCCAGCGGGGCACGCCGTCGTCTAGGTTGCGATCGTAGCGCACGGAGCCTGAGAGGGTCCAGTGCGGTGCTAGCTGCCACTGCAGGAGTAGTGCTGTGGCAATGCCTTGACCCGTGGCACTGTATAGTCCGAAGGCGTAGCGCGTGGTGGGCAGGTAAGCGTAGCTCGCGACCCGCACGTGATCGGCATGGTCGTAATGACCCGAGAGCGCAATGCTCAGCGGACGGCGCACACCTGTACGATAGCGCGCCACAACTGTGAGCGACCTACCCCACTGCGCTTCATCTTGTCCCTCTAGGCGACGCTGCTGGATGGTGCCGACAAGCTGCAGGGAGAGGGGTTCTAGACTATAACGTAGCGTACTGCTGAGTCGCCAGCGTAGAGCCTCTTCATTGGAGCGGCCCAGCTGCCCATACCAGAGTTGCTCGAGCTGATTGTTGTAGCGGGTGGTTAGGTAGAGACGCGTCAGGAGTCCACGACTGCGCTCTAGCTTGCGGTAGCGCGGCTCGAGGCTTTCGTATAGCTCCAGCATAGCACGCAGCGTGGAGTGCTTTAGCAGGCGCGTGGTACCGTAGAGGCGCAGCCCCATGTCGTTGCCCAGGCGGGCGTAGTGGCTTTCGCTGCGACCATAATAGGAGGCAAAGTGGGGAGACATATAATATAGTGTCACGCCGAGGTCTCGCTGCCGAGGGGTGTGGTAGCGCAGGTGCTGTATGAAGCCCAGATGCTCTAGCCGCTCAGTAGCTAGCTCGCCCTGCAGCTCCAAGCGACGCGACGGGCTCTGCCACTGGTAGGCAAGCGATGTGAGCCAATGCGACTGCAGCGGGGTGTCGCTCTCCAGAGCTTTGTAACCAGGCATAAAAGCTAAGTCATACCCCATCCAGTCGGCGTAAAGCGTCTGCAGCGAAAGCAGAGCTCGTGGCATCGTGTAAGCGAGCTGCGCCCCCACCGTCTGCATCGGGATAGCTGCACGCTGAGCTCGTCGCTCGGGCGTGTCGTAGCGCATATTGGGTCTGATAGACTCAATCAAGCTTTGTCGCTCATCGATCGAGCCATCGAGCCGACTGTAAGAGTAAAAAGCAGAGTAACGCCACGCTCCCCAATGCCCCTCACTCGCAATGCCTCGCAAGGTACGCTCACGCATCGCACTGAGCGACGGCGAGAGCATCGACTTAGGACGAGCGAGCTGTAGCAGCGCACTAGCACTTGTCCAGACAGAGCGAGCGGCGAGGAGACCAGCGCCCCAGCCCACCTTAAAGTGTCCAAGTACCACCTTGTCGAGGTAAGCCAGACGAGGCTCATACATAGCGAAGTAACGCCAGGTGCCATCTTTCGCCAATTCCTGTGGGTATCTCTGATACTGCGCTGCCACCTGCCACTGCCCCTTCTGCCTGAGCGATATAGCTGAGCGCAGCTTGAGCGGATCGTACCACGCATCAGAGATAGCTTCGGAAGCTTTAGGGTAACTCATCGCTACGTAAGCCTCACCCGTGACGGGTGTCGAGGGCTTTGCGTAAGGCTCCCCAGCAAAAGGGCGCACCGTCACATAAGGTGCCACACGAGCTATCGTCTCACGATCCCACCCCGTGATCCACTTGAGGTCATAGACCGATTGCAGCTCGCCTCCGCGCTCATCACGGTAGCGTCTGAGTTGATAGACTTGGTAACTGGTGAGAAAGGGGAAGCGCTCCTGCAGCTCCTGCTGGGTAGCCCGGTTCAGGTCGAGTAGCTCCTTTGTCTCTTGTTGCGACAGCTCGAGCAGGTCGTCCTCCTCTAGTTCGGCGAGTTCGTCACTCGGCAAGCTCTCTACGAGCCACTCGAGGGGCAGTTCGCCCGTCACGAGCGAGTCGCTCTGCGCCCACCCCCGTAGCGGAAGGAGGAGCAAGAGAGCTAAATAGAGAAGCCCCCTACCCCTGCAGATGAACGATCGTAATGCCTGCACCGCCAAACCGCACATCTTCATCATGATAGTGACTCACCCCAGGGTAATGATCAAGCAGTTCGCGGATAGAGACCCGTAGCGCACCTGTCCCCGTGCCGTGCAGTATCTCCACACGGTTGAAGCCTAGACTGATCGCATCGTCGAGGAAGTATTGGACCGCTTGGATCGCCTCAGCGGCACGCATGCCCCGCACGTCGAGTCTGTCGGAGAAGTCTAGCCGACGCTCATGCAGATGCTCCACCACATTGGTCGTGCGAGCTGGTTGCGCAGTGGCCTGCGCCTGCTCTTCCTTACGCTCACTGCCGAGCCGTACGATCTCATTAGGCTTGCAGGTGATACGTATGCGTCCATTGACCACCACCGTGGCACTATTGGCCGAGAGTTCAGAGAGGACGCCCACCACATTCATCGTCGTGATCCGCACCTCGTCGCCCTCCTTGGGTGGCTTCGGCACAGAGAGCTTGACAGGCGATGAACTTTGCACATCACGCTCTGGAGTGCCACCCTGCTTGCGCTTGCGTTCCTTACGCTCCTTGCGACGCTTGAGCCGCTCCAGCTCACGCTCCACACTGCCCGACTGCTCTACCGTCTCAGCCTGCGCCAGCTGCTCGCTGTAGGCACTGAGTGCTTGGCGAGCCTCCTTCGTCTGCTGCCGCTCCGCTTGGCTCTCCTTGATCTCACGGATCGTGCGCTCGATCTGAGCACGGCTCTGGTCCAGTAGATCGGCCGCCTCTTGCTGTGCCTGCGTTAGGAGATCCTGCCGCTGCTCCTTGAGCTTCGACAGACGTGCCTCGTAGTCTGCCAGAAGACGCTCGAGCTTCTGCTCACGATGCTCTATCTCGGTGCGCTTGCGCTGCCAGTACTGCTTGTCGCGAACGATGTCCTGCACGTAACGCTCGCTCTGGATCACCTCCTGGCCGACCAGCTCGGTGGCGTACTCCAGCACCTTGCGTGGCAACCCTTGCTGACGTGCTATCTCAAGGGCAAAGGAGCTACCCGGCTGACCAATGGAGAGTTCGTAGAGTGGCTTCATCTCCTTCTGATCATAGAGCATAGCACCGTTGACGATGCCCTTGTGCGTGGTCGCATACTCCTTGAGATTGCGGTAGTGCGTCGTGATGACGCCCCACGCCCGCTGCTCATTAAAGAGTGCCAAAAGCCCCTCCGCAATAGCTCCACCCAACTCCGGCTCCGTACCAGCTCCAAACTCATCGATCAGGAGCAAACTGTTAGCTCCACAAGCGGCCGACATCGCCCGCATGTGCTTCAAATGCGAAGAGTAGGTACTCAGATCGTCCTCCATAGACTGGTTGTCGCCGATCTCTATCGCTAGATGCTTGAAGACACCCGCCACCGAGTCAGGGTGTACGGGGATCGGGATGCCACTCTGCAGCATATACTGAAGGAGTCCGACCGTCTTGAGACAGACCGACTTACCGCCGGCATTAGGCCCTGAGATGACGAGGATACGTTCGTTGGGATAGCGTAGTAAGATGTCTTGTGGCACGACGCTCTTGCCCTCTTGGCTAAGGGTGTGCTGGAGTATCGGATTGACCGCTTGGTACCACTGAATGGTTGGCTTGTTGCGCACCTCAGGGATAGAGCAATGCATCTCATCGGCAAAGCGTGCTATCGCACAAACCGCATCGATACGCCCCATGGAGAGGTAAAGCTGGGACAACGTCTCACGACGCTCCCGAATAGGTGCCGTAAGCTGACGCAAGATCTCGATCACCTCACGATGCTCCTCGCTCTCCAGTTCACGGATGCGGTTGTTTGCCTCGACCACCTCGAGGGGCTCTATATATAATGTCTTGCCCGTGGCGCTCTCATCGTGAACGATACCTGGTATCTGACGCTTGTGCATAGCGGTCACAGGCAGTACGGGACGCCCCGAGCGCATCGTCGCCTGTGCATCCTCCTCGACATAGCCAGCCGCCTGAGCTGCTGTGAGTAGACCTCGCATCAACTTCGCTATGGCACGCTCCTCACGCTGTAGGGCTAGTCGTAGCTCGGCAAGCCGTGGCGAAGCGTTGTCCAGCAGTCGTCCATGTGGATCAAGCTTGCGCAAGATCGTTTGCGCGATATCCTGCAGTCCCTCACTGCCCACCACAAGGCGAGACAGACTGGGATAGAGCGGTGAGACGTCGCCCGTCCCATTGTCCTGCACTTTCGTCAGGAGCCTCGACCATGCCTCATAGCTCACGATCGCCTGAGCCACCTGCGCCAGCTCCTCCTCTGTCAGGTAACTGCCCTCAGCCCGTAGCGTGCCGAGCGTAGCCCGCAGGTCAGCGACACGTCGTGTGGGTAGCTCCATCGTGACGCTCAGCAAGTGTCTCATCTCCCGCACACGCTCCAGGCGGTGACGGATAGCGTCCGGACGAGTCGAGGCGGTCAACGCACCCACCATCTCCCGCCCCATAGAGCTGTGACACTCCGAGGCGATCAAATCCAGTAGGTCGTAGTATCCTACTTTGTCTAGATAGTCCGAGGGATAGGTTATGTCGCTAGGCATCGTATCAGAAGAGCTTAAAGAGGTCATTGCCATTGGCATAAATCACCAGCGCTATGAGGATTAGCATCCCCACCATCTGCGCTCGTATCAGCACTTCGTCCTTTACCTTGCGCCCAGTAATCATCTCCCAGATGACGAAGAGTAGGTGTCCCCCATCCAGTCCTGGTATGGGGATGATATTCATAAAGGCAAAGATGATCGAGAGGAGAGCGCATATTTGCCAGAAGGTAAACCAGTCCCACTGTGCGGGGAAAAGCTTGCCCATCGAGACCAAGCCCCCTAATGAAGAGGCTCCCTCTGGGGTGAAGACATACTTCATATCCTGCGCATAGCCCGAGAGGGTGCCGATACCCTTGTGCCACCCCACGACAAAGCTCTGCGGCAGTGAGTAGTGCACCTGCTGCACCTCGTAAATACTCTGTAGCGGACGGAGCATCACCCCGATCACGCCCGTTGTGTCGGGACGTATCGCTAGCTGCACTGTATCAGCGCCACGAAGCCACTCAGAGCTAATCCACTCGCCCGCATGGGTGTAGAAGTAGCGACGCCCACTCGGCAGATGAGGCATCGGAATGCTGTCCAGCGCGAGCAGTTTGTCGCCACGCAGCACCCCCGCCTTGGCAGCCGCACTGCCTGGCACGATACTATCTGCGATAAAGGGTACCTGCATCGTCATCAGCCCCTCATTGCCCCGCAAGATACGCTGCATCATATCGTCCGGGATCGTTATATCGATCAGCTGACCATCGCGCTGCACGGTCACCACCTTCGCCTCGATCACCGCACGCATGAAGTCGGTACGTAGCACATCCCGCTCCTGGCCATCGATAGACCATATAATATCTCCATCGTGGAAGCCCACCTCCTGAGCCGCTGGGCTAAAGACCATACCCGCCGTGACCGACCGTGAAGACATCTCCACGTCGCCCCAGTGGTACGATATGCCCGCATAGATGAGGAGCGCTAGGACAAAGTTAAAGAGCACGCCACCGATCAGGATGAAAAAGCGTTGCCAAGCCGGCTTACTGCGAAATTCGTTGCCACGCATCGGCTCCTTGATCTGCTTCGTGTCGAGGCTCTCGTCGATCATGCCGTGGATCTTGCAGTAGCCCCCGAGGGGTAGCCAGCCGATACCATACTCCGTCTCGCTACCCTTAGGACGATAACGCCAGAGTGCCTTACCCTTGACATCAAAGAAGAGGTAAAACTTATCCACCCGCACGCCAAAGAGTCGCGCGAAGAGGAAGTGCCCCAGCTCATGTATAAAGACCAAGAGACTCAGTGCCAAGAGCAACTGCCCGATCCGCATCAGAGTACTCATGAGTGCTACCGTATCTATACCCATCTAGTTTGTCGTAATTATAGCTAGCCACAAAGGTACAATAATATTGGAGGCTAACCTTTAGGTAACGGCTGTTAGCTGTTGGCTGTTGGCTGTTGGCTTTTGGCTGTTAGCTGTTGGCGAGAACCTTTAGATCAAGCGGGAGGGAGTCTGTCGTAGCACAGCGTGACGAGTAGCACTCCGTCACTGCGCCATGTAGGGACGCTCGGCTCGTGTCTAGTCGGAGGGCGTCCGTTGTGTCAAAGCAAAACGTGTAATGCCCACGCGTCCCTACAAATCGTTACATACCAGCATGTTGAGCTAGTAATATTGAGATTTGTGGAGTCTAGGTGAAACTACCTCTTTTTACTGAAGCTCTTTTATTTTTAGTTTCCGAACCTGTTCTAGAATGGCATTTAGCTTAGACTTTAAATTCCGAGAGTTATTCTCAGGCAGTTCTTCTGCAATTTCAGTGTAGGTCTCAACTACCTCATTGAATTTATTTGAGAGGTCAATGAATGTACAGCTAGACACTTCATAAGAAGAAGGTATGTATGAAAAAGCTTCCTGTAGAGATTCAATCTGCTTGAGTAGATTGTAGTGCTCAAGAGAAGTCGTTTTACTTAACTTATTTATAAGACGAGCTATGATAAGTACTAGATCTTTATCTCCGGTCTTGAACAAAGAGTTTGGAGAAGAGGTTATTATTTCCAACTCGTCTTCACCTATATAAGCTTTTAGTTTAATTCTATAGCCAGTCCAATTAAACGGCATAGAGATTATTGGACGGACGAGCCAAGGTCCTGCTTTTATGTCATCTACGACATCCATTGCTTCTCCTTGGTATATAATCATTTTAGAAAGCCCATTCCCATTTTCTTCTTGTTCTATTACCATTTCCATCTTACAAACACAGTACTCGTTGATTACAGCTTCTGGTTCATCTACAGTCCTGACAACAAACTCATCTCCCACGTATTCGTACACGTAATATTGCTCCATATCTTTCTGGTTTTAAGAATTACTTCGACGAAGAGAAAGTCTTTATCTACTCTCTCTTCTTTCCACTGGTACAAAGATAGGTATTTTGCTTAAGATTATGGAGTTCTCAATTCCGAAGTAACCTATGACACAATGGTCCCCCTCCCTCTAGACACTATCGTGCGTCCCTACAGGGTTTCGTCATGCTATCGTTCTGATTCCATAGAACATACGAGTTCCAAAAACAATTCCCCTTTTGGAACTTTCTAGTTCCAACGGAGGAACTTTTCGATTCCTACGTAGGAAATCGCAAGTATCCATGTGGGCGTTCAATAATCCCCACTGGGGAGCAGCTACTTCTGAAGCAGATCCTAGAGTTTTTCACCTAGGAAACTAGAGTTTCTTACCTAGGAAACTAAAGTTTCATACCTATGGCACTGGAGTTTCATTCCTAGGAAACTAAAATGTGCTCAGAGATCGGAGGCGTTAAGAGCGAATTTCTGTATCTTTGTAAGCGAATGAGTGGTGGGCGGACTCGTCAAGAGCTTCGCAACACCTATCCTATATAGTATACCAGTTATGGATCTACATTACGAAGACATACGACGTGACTACGGCCGCAGGAGCCTCAGTCGTAAGGATCTGACGGACGATCCCTTTGAACTAGTTAGGCTGTGGCTACAAGAGGCGGTGGACGATCCCAAGGTCCTAGAGCCTACAGCAGTGCTAGTCTGCACTAGTACGCCCGATGGGCACCCTAGTTCGCGGACCGTACTGCTCAAGGAGTTGCTCGGCGAGGAGTTTATCTTCTACAGCAACTACGAGAGCCGTAAGGGCCAGCAGATGGCTGCTAACCCACACGTCAGCCTCACCTTCCTCTGGCACGAGCTAGAGCGACAGATACATGTCGAGGGTACGGTGCGGCACCTAGAGCCGGAGATCAGTGATCAGTACTTCGCCACACGCCCCTACAAGAGCCGTGTCGGTGCACGCATATCGCCTCAGAGCCACCCGATACCTGACCGCAACTACATCTATACGCACTTTGTCACGGAGGCCGCTAAGTTTGCCCTGCAGACTGTGCCTCGCCCCGACAACTGGGGGGGCTTTGCCGTACTGCCTAGTCGCATAGAGTTTTGGCAGGGTCGGCCTAGTCGTCTGCACGACCGCTTCCTCTATGAGCGTCAGGAGGACAATTCGTGGCTTATCAATCGTCTGGCACCTTAGTGCTTATGAACGCAACGAAACCTGTACTCCTAGCTATCGATACCGCCCTACAGGGGTGTAGCGTCGCTGTGACCGACAGCGAGCAGATACTATATAATAAGGTATACCAAGAGACCGAGATATCTAATGCGGTGCTCATCGGACGCTACACTCAGGAGGCTATCTCCTGGTGCCAAGAGCATGGCTACCAGATAGCAGCCATAGCGACGACCGATGGCCCTGGCTCCTACACGGGGCTGCGCATAGGTGCTGCACTGGCTAAGGGTCTAGCCTTCGGGCGGAGCATCCCGCTCATTGCCGTCTCTACCTTGCAGCTCCTACTGACGGGCTTGCCGAGCTTCGCTGGGGAGACCATTGCGCTACTCGATGCGGGGCATGGAAACGCTTACCAGCAAACTTTCGACGCTGAGGGGGCACCTCGCGACAAAGCGACTTTTGTCACCATCTCATCAGAGTGGCACGCACCCGCCGAGAGCCGTATCGTCTACGTCGGCGCGCTACCCGTAGAGGGTACCGCTGTTGCTCCGCCAACGGCCGAGACGCTCGCCACCGTGGCGCGCAGCTATTGGCTGAAGGAACAATATGTCGACACCGCCTACTGGGAGCCCAACTATGTCAAGCCTTACAAGGCAGTCGTGGGACAAAACAAAGTCCTCGAGCGACTCAAACTATCTAAACAAGCATAAACCACAACTACGACCTAAATATGATCAAAGATATCATCGTACTTGCCAAGCAAGTCCCCGACACACGTAATGTCGGCAAAGATGCTATGAAGGCTGACGGCACTGTGAACCGTGCCGCCCTCGACGCTATCTTTAACCCCGAGGATCTAAACGCTCTCGAGCAGGCTCTTCGCATCAAGGAGCAAAACCCCGACTGCCGGGTCTCCGTACTCACCATGGGACCTCCCCGTGCTGCTGAGATCATCCGCGAGGCACTCTACCGTGGCGCTGACCATGGTTACCTGCTGACCGATAGAGCTTTCGCTGGGGCTGATACGCTCGCCACGAGCTACGCTTTGGCCTGCGCTATACGTCATATCTACAAGGGCGGACTGCCCGACCTCATCCTCGGTGGCCGTCAGGCTATCGATGGCGACACCGCTCAGGTGGGTCCGCAGGTGGGTGAGAAGCTCGGCATCAACGTGGTCACCTACTGCGAGCAGATAGACCAGATCGAGGGCGACCAGCTCACCATCACCCGCCGTCTGGAGCATGGCGTGGAGACGGTACGTGCTCACAAGCCACTCCTGCTGACGGTCACGGGCAGCGCAGCACCCTGTCGCCTGCGCAATGCTAAGCGTGTACAGAAGTACAAGTATGCCGCCTCGTCTCTAGAGCTAGACGCACTGCCCGAGACCTGGCGCAAGCGTCTCGAGAGCAATCCCGAGGAGCTGACTATCGACATCTTGACGGCTGAGAGCACCGGCGCAGACATCGCTCAGTGCGGGCTCTCGGGCTCTCCGACGAAGGTCAAGAGTATCGAGAGCGTCGTCTTTAAGGCTAAGGAGGTGATGCACCTCTCCAGCAGCGATGCCGACCTAGAGACTTTGATACAAACCCTATTAGCAAACCACACCATCGGCTGAAAGAGTGCCGCTTTTGCACACCCATATAATAAGACAGACTATGAACAATCTATTCGTATACCTAGAGATCGAAGATGGGAGCGTACACGACGTCAGCCTAGAGCTACTCACCAAGGGGCGCTCACTGGCCAACCAGCTGGGCGTGGCACTAGAGGCGATAGCTATCACCGACCGCGCTGAGGGGATCGCCGACACGGTCATGCCCTACGGCGTAGACAAGCTACACCTCTTCGTAGACCCTCGTCTGGAGCATTACCAGACGCTACCACACGCAAGCATCGTCATCAAGCTATTCCAGCAGGAGAAGCCGCAGATCTGCCTCCTCGGTGCGACAACCATAGGACGTGACCTAGGACCCCGCGTCTCCTCGTCACTAGGCAGCGGACTCACCGCAGACTGTACCTCTCTGGAGATCGGCGACTATACAGAAAAGGGCAAGGAGTTCAAGAACCTCCTCTACCAGATCCGCCCAGCTTTCGGTGGTAACATCGTAGCAACCATTGTCAACCCCGAGCATCGTCCACAGATGGCGACGGTACGCCCAGGCGTGATGAAGAAGGAGATCTACAAAGCTGACCACAAGGGCGAGGTGATCAACCATTCGGGGGCTGACTTCGTTCGTGACGAGGACTTTGTCATCGAGATCATCGACCGCCACGTTGCCAAGAGCAAGATCAACCTCGGCGGAGCTCCCATCATCGTATCGGGTGGCTACGGTGTCGGTAGTGCTGAGAGCTTTGAGCTGCTTCACGAGCTGGCCGAGCTCCTAGGCGGAGAGGTAGGCGCCACCCGTGCAGCTGTCGATGCGGGCTTTACCGAGCATGAGCGACAGATAGGACAGACCGGTGTGACCGTACGTCCTAAGCTATACATCGCCTGCGGTATCAGCGGACAGATACAGCATGTGGCTGGTATGCAGGAGAGCTCGATGATCATCTCTATCAATACGGACCCCGACGCGCCGATCAACACGATCGCCGACTACGTCATCACGGGGCGTATCGAGGAGGTTATCCCCAAGCTCATCAAGTACTACAAGCAAAACTCTAAGTAAATCCCCCTAGACGACAGAATCATGGCTAATTTCTATACAGACAATCCACATATACAGTACCACCTCCAGCATCCGCTCATGGAGCGCATTGCACGGCTTAAGGAGCGTGACTATGCCGATGCTGACCAGTATGACTATGCCCCCTCAGACTATGCCGATGCGCTGGATAGCTACCAGCGTGTACTAGAGATAGTCGGCGAGGTATGTGGCGAGGTGATCGCTCCCAATGCGGCCGAGGTGGACCTGACGGGTCCGACACTCCACGAGGGACGTGTCTCTTACGATCCGCTCACAGCGCAAAACCTGGACACGGTACGACAGACCGGTCTTATGGGTATGGCGCTTCCCCGTCGCTACGGAGGGCTCAACATGCCCATCACTCCTTATATCATGGCTGCCGACATGGTCTCACGTGCTGACGCTGGCTTTGAGAACCTCTGGGGACTACAAGACTGCGCTGAGACACTTTACGAGTTTGGCTCTGAGGATCAGCGTGAGCGTTTCCTACCCCGTGTCTGCGCCGGTGAGACGATGTCTATGGACTTGACCGAGCCGGATGCAGGTAGTGACCTGCAGGCGGTCATGCTCAAGGCTACTTACAACGAGGCTGACCAGCAGTGGTACCTCAACGGCGTCAAGCGCTTTATCACTAATGGCGACTCAGACATTCACCTCGTACTGGCACGTAGTGAGGAGGGGACCAAGGATGCACGTGGTCTCTCCATGTTTATCTATGATGCTAAGAAGGGGGGCGTGACCGTCCGCCGCATAGAGAACAAGATGGGTATCAAGGGTGTCCCCACCTGCGAGCTTGTCTTTAAGGATGCTCCGGCCGAGCTCTGTGGTGAGCGTCGTCTAGGACTCATTCGCTACGTCATGTCTCTGATGAATGGCGCTCGTCTAGGTATCATGGCGCAAGCTGTAGGTATCTCCGAGGCTGCTTATCGTGAGGCTAAGGCTTACGCTGCGGACCGTCATCAGTATGGTCATGCCATCGACAAGTTTCCCGCTGTCTATGAAATGCTCGCCCTGATCCGTGCTAAGGCTGATGCGACCCGTGCGCATCTCTACGAGACAAGCCGCTTCGTGGATATGTACAAGGCTTACGACGACATAGCGCGTGAGCGCAAGCTGACTCCCGAGGAGCGCAAGGAGCAGAAGTATTACAGCCGTTTGGCTGACGCTTATACGCCCATTGGCAAAGGCATGAGCACCGAGCTAGCCAACCAAAACGTCTACGACTGCATCCAGATATACGGTGGATCAGGCTATATGAAGGACTACACCTGCGAGCGTCTCTATCGCGACGTGCGTATCACCAACATCTACGAGGGTACCACGCAGCTACAAGTCGTAGCGGCTATCCGCCACGTCACCACTGGCACATACTTCGCACGCCTCGAGGAGTACCAGCAGGTAGCTGTCTCGCCCGAGTGGCAGGAGACGAAGGAGCTACTAGCCACCTGGATAGAGCGTGCCAAGGCTTGCACCGAGCTGGTCACCGAGGCAAAGGATCAGACCCTCCTCGACTACCACGCTCGTCGTCTCGTCGAGATGTGTGGGCACTGCATCTTTGCACACCTGCTACTCATCGCAGCACAGGATCGTCCCGACCTCTACGAGCACTCCACACACGTATACATACAGTACGCCAGTGGGGAGATGGACAAGTGCGAGGGACAGATACGTCGCTTCGACCCCAAGCAGCTCCAGCACTACGCTGTGCAGACCTCTACACCCGCTGCTGAGGCGTAGCGAGCTGTAAAGATGGGCGGACGCACGAAACGTGTAACGATTTGTAGGGACGCACGACTCGTGCGTCCGTCGTCGAACGATCTTGACGCAGTACATTGATACGTCGCCCTGTAGGGACGCACGGCTCGTATCTAGCGAGAGGGCGTCCGTCCCCGTCAAAACCACGACTCTGTAACCTTTGACACAACGGACGCACGGCCGTGCGTCCCTACACATCGTTACTCGTCCACTCCGATTCACTCCGATCTCTAACCTCTAATCTCTAATGTCCCCACTCCACTATGCAGCAATACCTTGACCTGATAGAGCGTGTCCTCACCGAGGGCAACGAACGCACAGACCGCACGGGCACGGGCACTGTCGGTGTCTTCGGGCATCAGATGACCTTCGACCTAGCCGACGGCTTCCCCTTGCTCACCACCAAGAAGCTACACCTGCGCAGCATCATTCACGAGCTACTATGGTTCCTCAAGGGCGATACCAACCTCCAGTACCTGCACGACAACAAAGTCTCTATCTGGGATGAGTGGGCCGACGAAGCCGGCGACCTAGGACCCATCTACGGGGCGCAGTGGAGACATTGGTTCGATCCACACACGGGGCAGACCATCGATCAGATGCAGCAAGCCCTCGACCTCATACAGCATCAGCCCGACAGCCGACGCATCGTCGTCTCAGCGTGGAATGTTGCCGACCTACCCCTCATGCACCTCTCCCCCTGTCACTGCCTCATGCAGTACTACGTCGTGGGGGACCAGCTCGACCTGCAGCTCTACCAGCGCAGTGCCGACATCTTCCTCGGGGTCCCCTTCAACATCGCCTCCTACGCCCTCCTCCTCATGATGACAGCGCAAGTCACGGGGCTACGTCCTGGACGCTTCATCCACACCCTCGGCGATGCGCATCTCTATAAGAACCATCTCGAGCAGGCGCGCCTGCAGCTCACCCGTACGCCACGCCCGCTCCCCACGATGACCCTACGAGACCGTGGGCAGTCGCTCTTTGACTTCGTCTACGACGACTTCACCCTATCCGACTACAACCCCTACCCGCACATCCCCGCCCCCGTCTCCGTCTAGCTTTTCACCAGCAAGACTGCTCTCGCTCCCCGATTACTCAGCTCTCTTTCTTCACCGCTTGTTAATTCAAAAGAAATAGTTATCTTTGCATCGAAGAGCAGTGGGTCGGTGGACCTAACTCAATAAATAGACACTCAATAAATAGACACTCACTAATAACCCAAACAAATAACTATGACAAAGAAAATCTTTCTAGCGCTCGCAGCGCTCACAGCACTCACGCTGTGCTTCTCGTCCTGTAAGAAGGACGACAAAGGCAAGACACCTACAGATGTCAAGCTAGTCGTCAATCCTGCAGAAGTAACTGTAATGATTGGCAAGACCGAGGCTCTCGAGATCAAGACCCAGCCAGCTGATGCTGAGTACACTTGCATCTCCAAGGATCCCGCTATCGCAACTGTCGACGCAAAGGGCGTCATCACAGGTGTCGCTAAGGGCGAGACCACAGTCACCGTAACCGCTGGTACCACGACCAAGGATGTGGCTGTCAAGGTCATTCCTCTCGTTGAGCTCAAGGACGATATGTACATCGGTCTTCACGATGGTAAATTGGCAGAGGTTATTCCTCCTATCTATATGCCTTACAAGATGGCTGACCTAACTAAGGCTAAGCAACAAGAGATCGTCTATGCCATGACCTCTAAGGGCTGGGTATTCTCTCCCTACGATGATGATCCGGATAGCAATGTCGCATTCCGATTCTTAGCCCCAGATGACAAGTTCGAAAACTGGCAAATGAAAAACTTCTCATACTTCCACAAACCTGCAAAGGGTGATCCCTTCTGCGTAGGTACTCAAAGTGCTTGGAAGATCGATCCACTACTTCCAACCGATCAACTTGATGAAACTGGGAAGGAAGTTCAGGATCTGATTATGAATGTTGCTAAGGCATACGGCTTTGAAAATTTGCGACTCTCTAATCTCACGAATGCGGGTAAATGGAGTGCACTGGCTGGTTATAACCTATCTAGAGGAAAAGATAAGCCTCTTGATCTCCTAGCATATGCTGAGCCTTCAAAGACAGAGGCTGGTGAGGCTTTCTTCAGAATCGTCTTCCAGATCACTTGGAACGGTCCCCAGGAGCAGTCATCTCTAACTCGTATGGCTCGTCCAGTACTTGAGGACAACATTGATCTAAGCAAGCTACTGCGCTAGAACAAGTAATCACCCGTGAGACTATGATGTAGCACCAATAGACTACATCGTAATACTCCAAGCGTATACCACATCCGCTCCTCTTTGCCTAGCAAGGAAGAGCGGATGTTCTTTGTATAAGCCCCCTACCACAGCTGTCATACCCCAGCACTCACAGCCCTACACAAAAGGAGACTGTTGACTTTTGCAACAGTCTCCAAGTGAGGCGAGACATCTTCTTTTCGTAGAATGTGCGGATGGAATGTGCGAAATGCAAATTCTCGGCAGGATAGTGACTGGTAAAGATATTTTTTGTACCTTTGCCAACCGAAGCCTTCACTCATAGAGCGTAGGTTCTTCACCATAGTAATCATAAGCATCAGAGACATACCGATATGAAGCGTACATTCCAACCATCGAACCGCAAGAGAAAGAACAAGCACGGATTTAGAGCTCGTATGGCGACTGCATCAGGTCGCAAGGTACTAGCTATGCGTCGCGCCAAGGGTCGCGCTAAGCTATCCGTATCTGACGAGTACTAGTACCCCGTCGCACCACTTCTCTAACCCATAAGGTTACATGCTCTAGATAGCCACGGCTATCTAGCGTTTGTATAAGCTCACACCTAGAGTATACGCTACTCTAGGTGTGAGCTTGTTTTTTTGTAGAGAGAGTCAGAGAGGATCAGAGCTATCGGAGACATCGGAGACATCAGAGCTATCGGAGACATCAGATCACTCAGATCACTCAGATAGCTCAGATCACTCAGATAGCTCAGATAGCTCAGAACACTCAGATCACTCAGATCTACTCTAATCTCTAACCTCCGCGACAGGCAGCTCGAGACGCTCCTCCCACGGCATCATGGCGTTGATGAGCGCGATGCGATCGTAGGCGGGTAGTGTAGCGAGCGGTATGTCGCGCGGCGTCAGTACCCCCTCAGCGATCAGATGCGCGCGCTGCACCCCGGCGAGTAGTGGCACACGAGGCGTGTACCAGCGGTTCCCTTGGCGCAAAGCGATATTCGTGTAGGAGCTGTCCGTGAGCAAGCCCTCCCCGTTGACAATCACGATCTCATCCGCCTCGCCACGCAACTCCAGTAGTGCCTGCAAAGCTTCCCGATCGGCCCACTTGAGGTGGTAGTCCAGCGCCGGCGCAGCGACAGCTCTCAGCGACTTGATCGTACGCCGATGATAAGGAGCGTAACCCACCTCCAGAGGCTCCGCATCGTATAGCAGACGGCACTTGACCACCCCCATGAGTGACGCCGGACAAGGGTGCTGCGCCAGATAGTCCGCCAGTCGCCAGCGAGGCGTGACGCCATACGCAGCGAGCGACCGGTCGACGCGCTCTTGGTGCAGTGGCAGCAGCTCCGGCTCGCCATCTACGTAGCGGATGCTCTCGATTAATAGTGGTACGCGACTCATACGAATGGTAGATAAACCTTCTGACACACCTCCCGATACTCCTCTGCGCACTGACTATTGATCGTGATCCCGCCCCCGCTACGGTAGCGCAGCCCACCATCCGCCTGCTGCTCTATAAAGCGTATCATCACGCCACTGTCTAGCGTCTCCCCGTCGAAGTATCCACAGATGCCCGTGTAAAAGCCTCTCGGCTCCCCCTCCGCCTCAGCAATCGCCCGTATGGTCGCCTCCTTGGGCGCTCCGCTAATAGAACCCGCCGGAAGCAGTTCGCTCAGGATGCTCCCGAGATGAGCGCGCCAGTCGGGAGCAAGCTGCCCGACGATCTCCGAGCTCACCTGAAGCAAGTGCCCACGACTAGTAACCAGTTCATCGATATACCTAAAGCGTCTCACCGCAACATGGTGACTCACGCGGCTCAAGTCGTTGCGTATCAGGTCGGTGATCGTGTAGTGCTCGGCTGTCTCCTTGTAGTCGCTGAGGATGGTCGCAGCAGCATCGGGCAGGGTCGCATCTATCGTCCCCTTCATCGGGAAGCAGCTGATCTCACGCCCCACGATGCGCACGAAGGTCTCAGGCGAAAAGCAAACGAACCGTCCTGGCAGATAGCACTTATAGCGAGCCTGCGAACGAAGGAAGACCTCCTCCAGCGATATATTCAGCTCTATGGGGGTCGCCACCGTCAGATTGGCCAAAAAGCTATCGCCCCGCTCCAGTGCATGACGGATCACCGCGAAACGCTCCGCATAAGCCTCCTCGCTGATCGGAGTGGCCTGTAGCACAGCCGGCGTATCGCTCACGGAGCGTGCCGAGCTATTGGTCACGCCCCCGATATCGAAGCGTAGCTCTTGCTGCGCCAACGGCTCCTCGAGGAGGATCAGTTCGCTCATCTCATAGTCTAGGCAGAAGACAAAGGGCTTGCCCCGCCCGCCCAGTTCGTTGAGCCTATCAATCATCGATTGCTTCATATCATTCGCTCGTTTTACTCCATTTCAATTTCGCAAATCTCACGAGTAACGATTTGTAGGGACGCACGATCTGTGCGTCCGTCCCCGTTAAAGTCCTGACGCTGTAACCTTTGACGCAACGGACGCACGACCATGTTTCCCCACAGGGCGACGTGGACGCACAGACCGTGCGTCCCTACAGGACGACGTGGACTACATATCATTACTCGTCAAGTGTGACCACTTGCATCGTTAGTATCTGCAAATATACTATCTTCGTAGCTTGTAATGAAACATCTACTGATAGCCGACAATCACGACTCCTTTGTCTACAACCTCGTAGAGCTCCTGCGGCAGCTCGACGAGTGCACCATGGAGATACACTACACGGAGCAGATCACGCCCGCCATGGTCGCGCACTGTCACGGCATCCTACTCTCTCCAGGCCCTGGGATACCGACGGAGCAACCCCACCTGATGCAGCTCATAGATAGTTACCACACGGAGCTACCCATGCTGGGCGTTTGCCTAGGACATCAAGCACTCGCCAGCTACTGCGGTGCCGAGCTAACGCAGCTCCGCGCCCCCCTCCACGGGCATACCGACCAACTCATCATCGATCATCACGACACACTGCTACGAGACATCCCCACCGGGAGCCACATCGGGCGTTACCACTCGTGGGTCGTGCAGCCCGACAGCCTCCCCGACACACTACAAGTCACGGCACACGCACAGTCCGACGGCACCATCATGGCACTACGTCATCGCAGCCTGCCGCTGTGGGGCGTGCAGTTTCACCCCGAGAGCTACATCTCCGACCACGGACGCCGCTACCTGCACAACTTCATCGCCCAGCTCTAGCGCATCGTCCCCTCCCCTACCAAAAAACACTTTTCGAAAAGCTACTTTTGCCCGAAAAACCACTTTTCGAAAAGCTACTTTTGCACGAAAAGTCGCTTTTCCAAAAGTTACTCGCCTGTGGTCGCTGGCGATTGGCTGTTGGCCGTTAGCTATTGGCTGGTGTTACTGAGTCATGTAGGGACGCACGACTCGTGTTTAGCGAGAGGGCGTCCGTTGTAGAACGATCTTGACGACGTTTCGCTTTGACGGGGACGGACGCCCTCCCACTCGACACGACCGTGCGTCCCTACAAAGGCTACTCGTATCACTGTACTACAACGGACGCCCTCCGACTCGACACGACCGTGCGTTCCTACAGGGTATCGTCACGGCTAGTGGCTTCCGTTGTGTCCGTTAGCGGTTGGCTAAAAGTATCGGAGCCATCGGAGGTATCGGAGCCATCGGAATGATCGGACATCTAGCTTCTAACCTCTAATCTCTAACTTCTAACTTCTAACCTCTAATCTCTCCCCTCTAGCTAACAGCCAACAGCCAACAGCCAACAGCCAACAGCTAACAGCCAACCACAGGGGCATTTTTGTTATCTTTGCATCATACCATGGGGTGGCTCTCGAGCGCACCTCGCTAGATCAACGACAATATCCCTATGTATCGAGTCAACGTCTCTCTCTTTATCAAAGCTCAGGAGTATCAGCTCCTCGACAATTTCCTACGCACTACGCTGGTGCCACAGCTACGTGGCGATGAGGGCGTGGCGCAGGTGGATCTCCTGGAGGTGATGGCACAGGCGCCTGTCGTGGAGATGGCGCAGCCGATGGATGATATGGTCCTAGCTCTGCTCATCTCCCTAGAGCAGGAGCGAGATGTAGAGCACTACCTCTCTGAGGTACTATGCGAGCGGCTGGAGCTGCTGGGCAAGACCTTTGGCGAGCGCGTCCTATACCATGTCACCCCGATGAGACAGATCGCACTATGAGTAAGTCACGTGGCGAGCGCATACTCATAGGCATCGACCCCGGCACCATCGTGATGGGCTACGGGCTGCTCTCCGTGCGGGGGCAGCATGCCGAGATGCTCACCATGGGGGTGATCGAGCTGAGCCGTTACGAGGACCACTACACCCGTCTGGGGCGTATCTACAAGCGTGTGGCGGGGCTGATCGATGAGTTCCTACCTGACGAGATGGCTCTGGAGGCACCATTCTATGGCAAGAATGTGCAGTCGATGCTCAAGCTGGGGCGGGCGCAGGGGGTCGCTATGGCGGCGGCTCTGAGCCGAGACATACCCATCGCGGAGTATGTGCCGATGCGTGTCAAGCAGGCGATCACCGGTACGGGGCAAGCTTCCAAAGAGCAGGTCGCAACGATGCTCCAGCGGGTGCTACACATTCCTGCCGAACTGATGCCCGAGAAGCTCGATGCGACCGACGGCTTGGCGGTTGCCTACTGCCACTTCCTGCAAACTTCTAATGCTGTGGCCACGTCCAACGAGAGTGCCAAGAGCTGGAAGGAGTTTATCAAAGCTAACCCCAATAAAGTGCACGGACTCTAAGCGAAACAGACCCATAACAACTAAACCTATGACCTCCATCCGCAAACTACTCACACTCCTCTGCTGCTACCTCTGTGGCGCACTGCTTCTATCGGCGCAACAAGAGACAAAGCAATCGCCTCCCCTCGGCATCTGGGAGGGAGCGCTAGAAGTATCAGGCACGGAGCTACCGCTCCGCTTCAATATCTTCAAGGATCAGCAAGAGCGTGTCTGCTGTACGATGGATAGTCCGTCGCAGATGGCGACTGGTATCGAGGCAACGATCGAGCTTGCCGAGGGCATTGTCATCACCATACCGAACCTATACGTTCGCTATGAGGGAAAGCTAACGAGTAGCGACACCATCGTGGGAACCTTCGCTCAGGGCGGTATGTCGCTACCGCTCACACTCGTACGGGCCAGCAAGCCCGCCAAGGCTGATCGTCCGCAGACGCCACAGCCCCCCTACCCCTACGAGACGGAGGAGGTGACCTTTTACAATGGCACGGCACCGCTCCACGGCACGCTCACCTACCCTGTCGGGCATCAGACGGGGAACCGAGTAAGCCAGGTCGTGCTCTTTGTCTCTGGCTCGGGCATACAGGATCGTGATGAGACTCTTGCGGAGCATAAGCCCTTTGCCGTGCTGGCGGACGACTTGGCACGGCATGGCGTAGCGACGCTACGCTACGACGACCGTGGTTACCACGACGATATAGACTCAATTAGTGTCGCTCAGGCGACCACGGCAACGCTAGCGGACGATGCTGCAGCTGCGGTTCGCTACCTTCGCAGTCGGAAGGCTTTCGACAAGGTGGGCGTGCTGGGGCATAGCGAGGGCGGTACCATCGCCTTCATGCTAGCAGCTCGAGGCGTACCCGACTTCATCATTAGCTTAGCGGGTAGCACGCTACCTGGCAAGGAGGTGCTGCAAGACCAGATGGACCTGGCCCTTACTCGGGCGGAGGTGCCAGAAGAGCTTCGCGCAGAGTATCTGCGAGCTGCAGTGGCAACCTTTGACCAAGCTGCTCAGAGCGACTTGCGTGGCGAGGCATTGGTCACCAAGGTGCTGTCGGAGGGACATTACCAGCTTCCGATTGGGTTGGTTTTGGATCTCAAGAAGGTTGCCGACGGGCTGAACCCTTGGCTTATCTACTTCACACAGTATGATCCGAAGGAGGATATAGCGCAGACGCACTGCCCAGTGCTGGCGCTCAATGGTTCGCTAGACCAACAGGTGCTGGCGGACAAGCATCTGCCTGTCATCGAGCAGAGTCTCCCGACGGGGACACCACGCCAAGTGCGCAAGCTGAAGGGGCTAAACCACCTCTTCCAACACGCAACGACAGGAGCCATAAGTGAGTATTATCAGATCAGCGAGACGATCGCTCCCGAGGTACTGGAGCTGATCGCCGAGTGGCTCATCCAACTAACTAAATAAAAAGTATATCAATGAGTAAAATCAAGACTCCACAGAGCGGTGAGACGGGGCAGCTCTCGTGGCTATACGACCCCAAGAAGCAGTCGCTCACACTATCGGGTGCGGGTGCTATACCCGACTACCCTATTGCAGAGACCCCATGGCAAGAGTTCAGAGATGAGATCAAGTCAATCGTGCTAGAGGAGGGGGTGACCCGCATCGGTGACTACGCCTTCTATGACTGCACGGCACTCACGAGCGTTGAGATACCCGAGGGAGTGACGCTGATCGGAGAGAGTGCCTTCTCCTGCTGCCAGAGCCTAGAGTCCGTAACGATCCCAGGGAGCGTCACGGAGATTGGCGAGGGAGCTTTTGAGTCTTGTGACAGTATGTTGGTGCTAGAGCTGACCCCAGGGTTGAAGCGTGTGGGAGCCTTTGCTTTTAGCGAGTGCTTCTCACTTAGGGCGCTCGACCTACCCGACACGGTGGAGCGGATCGATCGCAGTGCTTTTACGGGTACGGCGCTCCAAGAGTTGGTCATCCCCGGCAATGTGCAGGAGATCGGCGACAACGCCTTCAATGGGTGCATCAGGCTCAGCAGTCTGACGCTCTCGGAGGGCATCCGGGTGATTGAGGAGATGGCTTTTAGCAATTGTAGCGACCTCACGGAGGTGCTCATCCCCGCCTCGGTAGAGCGTCTAGGCGATGGGGTCTTTGCGGACTGTCTGGCCATGACGCAGATCGCCGTTGCCCCTGAGAGTGAGCACTTTGTCGTACAGGACAACATCCTATATAGTAAGGACCTGAGTACACTGCTACACTACCCGGCGGGTAAGGAGGAGCAGGAGTTTACACTGCCTGAGGAGGTGCGCAAGATTGCGGGTCTAGCCTTCGCGAGTAGCTACTTTCTGTCGGAGGTAACGCTGGGAGATCATCTAGAGGAGGTGGGGTCGTATGCTTTCGCCCGCTGCTCCTGTCTCACCTACATGTATCTGCCACCGCAGACGACGCGTCTCGGGGTCTCCCCCTTTCACGACTGTACGGCGCTCCTCGAGATTGAGGTCGATCCGAGCAACCCTTGCTACTCCTCGATCGATGGCGTCCTATATAATAAGGAGCAGACGCAGCTCATCCAGTACCCTGCAGGGCTGTATGAAGACTTCTACAAAGTTCCCGACACGGTGCAAGAGATCGCTGAATACGCTTGCTACGACGCCCAGGACCTCGAAGTCCTGAAGATACCCGCCGGGGTACGTAAGATCGGGGACATGGCGTTTGCCTTCTGCGATAAGCTGCGCGATGTGGAGATCCGTGTGGCCGACCCCGCACAGATAGAGGTCAGTATGATGGCTTTCTTTAGTGTGGCTGGTACGCCCCGCACGCTTCGTGTGCCGCAGGGGAGCCGCAAGCTCTACGAAAAGAACGAGCAGTGGCAAGACCTCGCCCAAAAGATCGTCGAGTAAGAGGCGAAGAGTTAGAGGTTAGAAATTAGAGATTAGAGATTAGAAGTTAGAGGCTAGAGATTAGAGCTTAGACCTCCGATTCACTCCGATAGCTCCAGCCAACGGCCAACAGCCAACAGCTAGCAGCTAACGGCCAACCGCCAACCGCTAACAGCCTCTAACCTCTAATCTCTAACTTCTAACCTCTAATCTCCCTTTACATCTCTTTACAGGGAAATTCGTCCGATTCCCTCCTTTCTCGAATATCCAC